>VFQN01001008.1_pt1 | contig 49615 bp, 30 predicted proteins | sample 3512371 | NCBI WGS metagenome assembly VFQN01 (sample SAMN10412370, study PRJNA504923) | tailings metagenome | isolation source: Replicate 2 from Balatoc abandoned mine | place: Philippines: Itogon, Benguet | collected 2017-08-28
CGAGACGCCGCCCTCTACGGCAGGCGGGACGCCTGCCGCTACGAGTCCTCGGTTTTCGAGGCCCGGGGCGTTGCGCATGGTGGCCGGTCGGCGGTACGTGCGGAGGAACTCGCGATGAAGTGCGCGTTGGTAGCGGCAGGCGTCTGGCCTGCCGTAGAGCCGGGCATCCTGCCCGGCGGTTGGAGTGCTTGCACGGGTGAGGAGGTCAGTGATGCCGGGCGGCGAGACGCCGCCCTCTACGGCAGGCGGGACGCCTGCCGCTACGAGTCCTCGGTTTCCGGAGCCCGGGGAGGAGCGCATGGTGGCCGGTCGGCGGTATGTGCGGAGGAATTCGCGGCTAGGGTTCTGGCGTCCCTGCCGGGGATTTGTTTGCGGTCGCACCGGGGTGCGGGGGGGCGGGGGTGGTGGGGAGGATGATGGTGAAGGTGGAGCCCTGGCCGAGGGTGGAGTCCACGGCGATGCCGGCGCCCATTTCCTTGGCGAACTCGTAGACCATGGAGAGGCCGAGGCCGGTGCCGCGGCGGCTGGAGAAGCCCTTGGTGGTGAAGAACGGTTCGAAGATGCGGGACAGGTTCTCGGGCGGGATACCGAGGCCGGAGTCGTGGACCGCGAGGCAGACGTAGGCGGGCGCGGTCGCCGGTTGGAGGAGGCAGGGGTCGGGGGGCGCGGGGACGGTGTGGACGCGGACCTCGATGGTGCCCCGATGTTCCATGGCTTCGTCGGCGTTCTGGATGAGGTTGAGGAGGATCTGCTGGAGCATTTCGGGCTGGGCGAAAGCCGTGGGAGCCGGGGAGGGCGGGGGGACGAGCACGAGGCGGCTGTTGAGCCGTTCCTCCATGAGTCGGATGGCGCGGGACGCGGCGCTTTCGGGGGTGATTTCCCGGCGGGCCTGGGAGGAGTCGCGGCTGTATCCGAGCATGGCCTTGACCAGGCCGGCGCCCTGGTCGACGGCGGTCTTGATGCGTTGGATGCGCTGACGGGACTTATCGGTGTCGGTCAGTTGCGCCTCGAGCAGTTGGGTGGAGCCTTTGATGATGGAGAGGAGGTTGTTGAAGTCGTGGGCGACGCCGGCGGCGAGGGTGCCCAGGGCCCGCATTTTATGGCTGTGCAGCAGTTCGGCGTTCGCTTTTTCGAGGGCGGCGGAACGTTCGGCGACCTGGCGTCCGACCTCGGCGTAGCTGCGTTTGAGGCGGAAGTAGCCATGGACCGCCTGGACGCCGAGGGCGAGGAGGAGGACGGCGAGGGCGGCGGAGGCGAGGACCAGGCGGGGTTCGCGGAACCAGGGGAGCATGACAGTGAATTCGCGGACGGCGGTGGGGCCTTCGTGGTTGCCGGAGGGGTCGAGGGCGCGGGCTTCGAAGCGGTGGATACCCGGGGGCAGTTGGGAGAACTGGTCGCTGCTGGCGGCGCGCCAGATGGACCAGGGTCCGTTGTCGAGGCGCCAGGAGAACTGGAGGCGGCCGGGCGGGGTGTAGCGCCAGCGGTCGCTGCCGCCGACGACGAATCGTGCGCGGTCATCGCCGGCCTGGGTGGGCAGGTCGGCATCGGCGATCTCGGCCTGGGGCGGGTCGGTGTCGGTGCGGGGGTCGAAGGCGTAGAGGCCGCGGGGGGTGGCGGCCCAGATGCGCCCGGAGCCATCGGTGTGGATGGCGTGGACGGCGCCGGCGGGGAGGCCTTCGTCGTCGGCGAGGACGAACCAGGATCGGTCCTTGAAGCGGTGGAGGCCGCTTCCGGAGGCGACCCAAAGGGCGCCATCGCGGGTGGAATGGATGGCGTGGACGGTTTCGAGGTCGCGGCGGAGGACGCGCCAGGACTGGCCATCGAATTCGCGGAGGGCATCGCGGCCACCGATAAGGATGCGGCCGTCGGTGGTTTCGAGGCCGGCGAGGGCGCCATCGAACGGGCGGGGATCGGGGTCCTGGTCCTGGCCCTGGGAGCGCGGGTCGATGAATCGCCACTGGCCGCCGCGGCGGAGAGCGAGGCCGGAGGAGCCGCCGACCCAGAGTTCTCCGGTTCGGGTGGCGAGGACGACGGAGAGGGGGCCGAGGCGTTGGGGATCGTCGGGCAGGTCGGAGTAGGGGGCGACGGAGGTGCCGTCGAAGGTCACGAGGGTGGGGATGGGGCTGGCGGGCTGATGGAGAACCAGGCGGCCGTCGGGGAGCAGGGCGATTGGTTGGGCGTTGGTGAGGGAGTCGGGGATGGGGAGGGGAGAGGCGTCGGGGGAAAGAAGCTGGTGGGCGTTGAGGCCGCGGGCCCAGAGGGAGCCGTCGGCGAGGGGGTAGAGGACTTCGTGGAAGCGGGAGGTTTCCTCCTCGGGGAAGCCTGGGTAGGGGGAGGCGGACCAGGAGGTGCCATCGAAGGTGTGGATTTCGGAGCGGGTGGCGGCGAGCCAGCGGCCGCGGCGGTCGGTGGTGACGGAGAGGACCGCGGTGGGGCCGGGGTCGAAGCCCGGGACGCTGCGCCAGGGGAGGGGGGCGATGCGGAAGAGGCCTTCGGAGGAGGCGATCCAGGCGGCGCCTTCCGGTTCGAGGGCGAGGTCGGCGACGCGACCCACCTGGAGGATGGGGACGGGTTGGAGGGAATCGGGGCGTTGATCGAAGCGGAAGACGGCTCCGGAGGTGTGGCCCCACAGTTCGCCGTCGGCGCCGGCCCAGGCCTGTCGGAGATTGTGGCCGTGGACACTCCAGCGGTCCCAGCGCTGGTTGGCGAAGCGGAGGATGAGGCGTTCGCGGGTTTCGCGGTCCTCGGCGGCCATGACCACGTGGCCCAGGCGGTTTTCAAACGGGCGTTGGAGGTCGGCGGCCTGGAGGGTGTCGGGGAGGATGAACTCCTCGAGCGGGGTGTCGGGTCGGAGGTGTCGGATGGGGGCGGGGATCCGGATGAGGCCGCGGTTGCCGGAGATCCAGGCGCCGTCGGTCCATGCCGGGTTGAGTTCGTTGAAGCGGCCGATGGACTTGGAGGCGGCGGTGGTGAGGGTGAGGGCGCGGTGTTCGGCGGCGTCGTATTCGATGAGTCGGTCGGGGAGGAGGACGAGGACGCGGTTGCGGTCGAGGGGGATGATGGGGAGCGGACGGACGGAGCGGAGGGGGTTGCCGCGGAACTCGGCGGCGATTTCGGCGACGGGATGGAGGTTCCAGCCGGAGCCGGTGTTTTCCTGGAGTCCCTCGGGCGTGACGGACCAGAGCTGTTCGCTGCGGCTTTCGTGGACGCGGCTGGCGGCGCCGACGGAATTGGAGAGGGCGAGGATCTGGAAGCCGTCGAGGCGGGCGACGGGGAGGGTTGGGTTGTGGGTGGAGAGGACGCGACCGCGGGGGGTGATGGTGACGCCGATGGTGGCGGATTGGGGGAGGCCGTCGACGCCGCGCCAGACGGTGACCCTGGGTTCATCGGCGGCGTGGGAGGGGAGGGTGACCGTGAGGAGGCAGGCGAGCCGGAGGTAGAGGAGGGCGCACCGCGGTTGGAGGGGAACCGGGTCGTGGGTCGGTATGGGGCGGGCCACGGCGGTTGGGAGGGTATCAGGGGGCGGTCGCGGGGGCCATCGTGGCGATCCTGATCGGGGCGAAACCCAATGGCTCACGCCATGGGCAACGGTACTGGCGCCGCTTCGCGGGTTGGTTTGCGGCCCCTTCGCGGCGTGGGGTCTAGGGGTCTGGGGTTGGGGTGGGTGGTTCGGGGGATTGGGGCTGGTTCCGGAGCAGGGTGAGGAATCCGGAATAGTAATGGCCGACGACCACGTCGGGGTGGCTGTCGCCGTCGATATCGCCGACCGCGAGGCAGATGGGGTCGTTGGGGAGGAGGCCTGGGATGGGGAAGTCGCGGCGGGTGTCGAGGGCGACGGTGCCTGGTTTGCTGCGGTTGCGGAGCACGGAGACGGTGGAGGTGTCGTTGTTGACGGTGAGGATGTCGGGGAGGCCGTCGCCGTTGACATCGGTGACGCGGACCTGGCGGGGGTCGCGGGGGGCTGGGAAGTCGGAGCGTTGGAGGGTGTCCTGCTGGGTGCGGCGCCAGACGCGAACGCCGCCGTCGGGCCATTGGCCGGAGGCGACGAGATCGGCGAGGCCGTCGCCGTCGATGTCACCGGTGGCGAGGGATTCGATGCGGGCGCCGGTGATTTCGGGTTGGGGCAGGAGGATGATGTTGCCCGGGGTGCTTTCGTTGCGGAAGACGGTGAGGCCGAGGGAGCCGCGGCTGGCGACGGCGATATCGGGGCGGGGGTCGCCCGTGAGGTCGGCGGCGACGATGGCGTGGGGGCCGATCATCTCGGAGGGATCCGCGGCGCGGAAGATGCGGTTGGTGGCGAAGAGGATGAAGCCGGGGCCGGGGCTGATGTTGCGGAGCACGCCGATGCTGTTGTCGCCGGATTGGGCGACGACGATATCGGGGCGGCCGTCCTGATCGATGTCATGGATGGCGAGGTGAGAGGGGACGCGGGCGGTGGGGAAGGACGCGACCATGTCGAAGGTGCGGTCGGAGGCCGGGCGGGCGTTGCGCCAGGTGGCGACGTGCCAGGCATGGCGGTCGACGCAGGCGAGGTCGAGGAGGCCGTCGCCGTCGAGGTCGGCGGTGGCGATGCGGGCGGGGGAGGAGTTGAGGGGGAGGGAGCAGCCGGGCATCTGCGGGGAGCAGATGGGGGTGGTGAAGGCGGGGTGGCCGGGGAGGCTGGTGTTGGGGTAGAGGTCGATGGTGTGGGGAAGGACGGAGCCGGAGCGGGTGGTGAGTCCGGCGAGGTTGAGGCGGCCGGAAGCGTCCCAATCCGCGAGCAGGACATCGACGGGGGCGGTGACCATGGGAGCGCCTTCGGGCGGGTAGATGCGGAGGGGGACGGCCTGGAGGGCGTCGGCGGGAATCGGGTGGTTAACGTCGGGGTTGGCGGCGAGGGAGAAGAACCCGGGGGAGTAGGCGGTGCGGCCGCGAACGGTGACGGAGGCGGGGCCGTAGGTGGCGCTGCCGGGGACGAGGGTGCGGATGAGGGAGGGGGAGGCTTCGAGGACGGGTGCGCGTGCGGTGCCGAAATGGACGACGTTGTTGGACGGTTCGGGGGAGAAGCCGTCGCCGGCGATGAGGATCTCGGCTCCGGCGGGGCTGCGGGAATGGGAGAGGCTGTGGATGACGGGGGGCGACGGTGGTGGGGTTGGGGCGTAGTCGATTTCGAGGATGGCGAGGGTGGAGGGTGGGAGGGGTGAGGAGGCGAGGTTGGCCGGGGCGGTTTCGCTGATCCAATCCACCTGGGAGACCGGGGCGTAGTAGGTGTTGGGGCCGGCGCGGTATTTGAGGGTATGGAGGGTGGCATTCCGGATGGGGAGGGGGTGATCCCAGAGGATGGTGTGGGAGGTGGTGTCGGAGAGGTTGATCATCCAGAGGAAGACGCGGTTGTCGGAGGAACGCCGGGAAGCGTAGATGCGGACGTCGGTGGCGCTGCTGGGGTGGCTGCCGAAGCTTGCGTAGCTGCCGTCGTCGGCGGGTTCGCCGTAGGAACTTCCGAGGAAACGGTCGCCGAGGTGGGTTTGGAGTTTGGAGAAGACGAAGGCGCTGGCGCGGCCGGCGGGGTTTTCCCAGTAGTGGGCTCCGAGCACCTGGAGTTCGGCGAAAGTGAGGATGACGTCGGCGGTGGCGAGGGCGCTGACGAGGTTTCGTTCGATGGGAGGATGGATGAGCCAGTCGGGGTTCCATTCGCTGATGATGACGGGGACCCTGGCGCGTGAGGCGCGGGCGAAGTGGGCGGCGTACTGGGAGTGGAGGAGGTGGGCGTAGTTCTTGAGGCCGCGGAGGTTGCGGTTGACGTCGGAGGGGCGGAAGTAGTCGCCGGCCCAGACGGGGTAGTAATGGTAGTAGAGGACATCGACGGTGGCGTCGGGTCTGGCGAGGAGGCGGATGAGGTGTTCGTTTTCGATGCCGGGTCTTGGGCCCCAGGGGTTGTTGGGGCAGGGGCCGACGCGGATGGAAGGATCGACCTGGCGCATGGCTTCGGTGATGCGGAGGTAGCGTTCGACGTACTGGGTGGGGTTGAGGTTGATGGTGGGGTCCATGGGGCGGGCTCCGCGGGGGTCGGAGGCGTTCATGGGGGTTTCGACCTCGTTGCCTATTTCCCAGTAGGTGACGGGGCGGGTGTTGGTGGTGGCGTCGTGGGGGAGGAGGAGGGGGCGTTCGATCCAGGGATCGACCTCGAGGTCGGGGTTGTCGACGGTGGCGAGGCGGTAGGCCCATGCGTTGGAGCCGTTGCCGAAGGAGGCCAGTTCCCGGAGGACGCGGTGGGCTTCGGGATCGGTGGTTTCGAGTTGGGCGGGGAGGTTGCCGTCGGGGGTGAGCCGGTAGCGGGGAGCGATGAGGTTGACATAGCGCACCCAATCGGCGGCGAGGCGTGCGAGGGCGTCGGCCTGGTTGGAGGCGGGATCGACGGTCCAGCGGAGCAGGCCGAGGGCGTCGGGGATGGTGCGGCCGCTGCCGCGGGTGTTGATGGTGAGGACCAGTTCCGCGTTGTAGTCCCTGGCTTCCTCGAGCCATTCGAGGGTGGTGACGACGGGCGGGTCGGAGACGAAGTGGCTCCAGTAATGGGGGCGGGTGCTGGAAGTGAGCCGTTTCCAGTCGTAGGTCTCGGCGTCGGTGCCGCCGGCGACACCGCGGTAGGTGGCGCCGCGGCCCCATTCCAGGGTGGGGAAGCGGGCGGAACGGGCATAGAGCATGAACGGTTCCTGGCCGCGGAGCATGGGGGAGATCGGGATGTCGCTGTCGGTGGGGATGCGGAAGCGGTGGGGGAGGATGGGTTTTGGGGGGGTGAGCAGCGCGCGACGCGGGCTGGGCGGGGATGTTTCGGGGACCGCGGGTTCCGGGGACATGAGTGTGGCGGAATCGGCGGCGTCGAGGATGGGGGAATGCGCGGCGAGGGTGGGCGACGCAGAGGTGGTGTCGGTCGGGGGCCGGGATGGGGCGTCGGGGGCGTTGGGGGCGGGGGACAGGGAATGGGTCGGGTGGGAGAGGGAAGCGGTTCGGGGTCGGGAGGTCAGGCTGGCGAGGACGGGGCGGTTCTCTTCGGGCCAGCGGACGAGGACGCGGTAGTACCGGGTTGATGCGCCGTTGGTGTCCTGGAGGAGGAGGCTGCCGCCGGTTCCCGGGAGATCGATCTGGCCGGGGACCGGTTGCCAGGTGGCGCTGGGATCGGAGGGGTCGTTGAAGGCATCGCGGGTGAGGAGGGTGTAGAGGCGGCCGGGGTTGGCCTGGATGTGGAGGCTGAGCGGGGGGTGATTGGAGATGGAGAGGGTGAGGGTGGATTCGGGGTTTGCGGGGTGGGTGTCGGCGATCCATTCCTCGTAGGTGCTGAGGCCGTCCTGGTCGGGGTCGGAGTTGGCGAGGTTGGGGTCGGCGGGGTTGAGGCCGTGGCGGAGGTGCCAGGCATCGGGGATGCCGTCGCCGTTGGAGTCGGTGGTCTCGGGGTTGTACTCGAAGGCTCCGATATCGGAGGCGGGGTGTCCGTCGAGATTGCCGTCGATGGGACGCGGGGTGCCGAGGAAGTCGTCGGAGACCCATTGGAGGGCGTTGGTGCCGGCATCGATGCATGGGGAATCGCCGCGGAGGCGGAAGTCGCCGGCATCGGGGTCACGGAAGGACGGGGGTTGGGTGATGGTGTTGTCGGGGAGGCCGGGGTTGGGAGGGGTGCAGGACGAGATGAGGAGGGAGTGGAGGGAATCGGGGCCGGAGAGGGCGGTGTTGAAGTAGAGGATGGAATTGCGGTTGGTGCCGGAGAATGTGCCGCCGCCTTCGAGGGCGTGGTTGGCGGAGACGGTGCAATGGATGAGTTGGCTGTTGAACGCGGCGCCGCCCTGGTTGGAGGCGGTGTTGCCGGTGAGGATGCAATTGAGGAGGAGGTCCTGGTAGGCGGCGCCGCCGAAGACGGCGGAGTTGTCGCGGAGGATGGAGCGTTGGATGGAGGCGTTCTCGGAGGCGCCGCCGTAGAAGGCGGAGTTGCCGGAGAGCGTGCACAGGTCGAGGTCGCCGCCGTCGACGCCGCCGCCGGCGACAGCGGCCTGGTTTCCGGAGAGGGTGCAGCGGGAGAGGGATGAGAGGGCGGTGCCGCCGCCGTGGGTGGCTGAGTTGGTGGCGATGGTGCAATCGGAGAGGGTGGATGCGGTGGCGCCGCCGCCGTCGCGGCGGGCTTCGTTGAGGAGGAGGGTGCAGCGTTCGAGGGTGGCGGCGTAGGCGCCGCCGCCGGAGTAGGCGAGGTTGGCGACGAGGGTGCAATCGCGGAGGGTGGAGGCGTTGGCACCGCCTCCGTAGCCGTTGGAGGGGGAGGCGTTGGCCTCGAGGCGGCAGGATTGGAGGGTGCCGAAGTAGGCGCCGGAGCCGAGGGGTGCGGTATTGCGGGCGATGAGGGTGTTGGTGATGGAGGAGCGGGAGGCGCCGCCGCCGGAGTTGGAGGCGGTGTTGGACTCGATGATACCGCCGGTGACGACGCATTCGTAGACCCCGCCGCCGCCGTCGAGGGACTGGTTGTTGCGGATGGAGCAGTTGAGGAGGTTGGCGCGGTAGGCGCCGGCGCCGAACTGGCGGGCGAAGTTGCCGGTGATCGAGCAATTGGTGACCGTGCCGAGGGCTTCGCCGGCGACGCCGCCGCCGCGTTGTTCGCGGGGGGGTGCTCCCAGGGTGCGGGTGTAGCCGTTGGTGAGGGTGAAGCCGTTGAGAATGGCGTCGCGGCCGACGAAGGCGCAGCGGATGGCGGAGTCGCCGAAGGGACCGGCGCCGACGATGTGGGTGACATCGGGGCCGTTGACGCTTTGGACGACGACGGGTTTGGAGAGGGCGACGCGGTTGAGGATGGCATCGCCGGGGAGGTAGGCGCCGCCCCGGTTGTAGGTGCCGTTGGTGACCAGGATGACACTTCCCGGGACGGACGCGGCGTCGATGGCAGCCTGGATGGTGGTGGCGGCGGAGTTCCAGGACGCGAAGGGGGGGAGGGGGTTGGGGCTGGAGGGGGCGACGTGGAGGACCGGGGGTGGGACGACGGTGATTTCGAGGGAGGCGGTGATTCCCTCGGGGAAGGAGTCGTTGAAGGCGGTGAGCGTGACGAGGTAGGAGCCGGGTTGATCCCAGGCGTGGCGGACGAAGGGTTGGTTTCGGACGATCCGGCCGTCGCCGAAGTTCCACTCGCTGGCGGTGGTGCGGCCGGTGATGTCGGTTGTCCAGAGGGCGGAGAATCCGGCGGCGACGGTGAGGGTTGGGGCCGGGGTTTGGATCCGGACCTCGAGGGGGCCGGTTGCGTGGCCCGGGGTGAACTGGTCGGCGCCGATGGAGGACGGGGAGAGCCACGGTTCGCCGTCGATGTCGGTGGGGAGTTCCGGGGTGGTGATGTCGATCGCCTGGCAGGGGGAATCCGCGGACAGGTGGGACACCGAGGCGAGCAGGGGGTCGTCGTCGCGGTTGCCGGAGCCGGTGGCGGGGAGGGGTGAGGTGAAGGAATGGATGAAGGTGGAGCCCTCGTGGTTGGGGCCGAAGATGGCGTCGTTGAAGTGGACGATGCTGTGGTGGACGGAGACGAGGTAGGTTCCGCCGCCGGAGCCGGCGGTGTTACCGGTGACCGTGCAATGGCGGAGGGTCCCGCCGGCGGCGCCGCCGCCGAGGTCGGCGGAGTTGGCGGTGATGATGGAGCCGAAGGCATTGGCGCCGAAGGTTCCCCCGCCACGTTCGGCCTTGTTGCGTTCGACGCGGCAATGCTGGAGGGAGGTTTGGGACACGCCACCGCCCCATTGGCCGGCGGTGTTGCCGCGGATGAGGCTGTCGCGCATGGAGCCGCCCATCGAGCCTCCGCCGATGTTGGCGTTGTTGTCGGTGACGGTGCAGCGGAGCAGGCGGGCGAGGTAGGCGCCGCCGCCGTTTTCGGCGGTGTTGCGGGACACGTCGGAATCGGTGACTGCGGCGAGGGCGACACCGCCGCCGTAGCGGGCGCGGTTGTTGACGACGCGGGACTGGTCGACATCGACGCGGAAGGAGGCGCCGCCCATGTGATGGGCGGCGTTGTTGGTGAGGATGCATTTGACCAGGCGCGCCTGGGTGTCGGACCAGGCGCCGCCGCCGCTCATGTCCCAGTCGTAGGTGCCGTTGGTGAGGGTGTGGCCGTTGCGGAGGGTGAAGCCGGCGAGGACGGCCTGGTGACCGAGGAAGGCGCAACGGACGGCGCCGTCGCCGTTGCCGGGGTCGGGTTTGGAGCCGGGGAGCGGGTTGGGGTTCTGGCCGGGGATCGGGGAGCGGGGAGCGCCTTCGATGATGGTGACCTCGGGGCCGGCGACGCTTTGGAGGATGACGCCGGCGGGGACGACGACGCGGTTGGTGAGGTTGCCGCGGACCGGGCGGCCGCCGGTGGCGTAGACGCCGTTGGTCACGAGGACGGTGTCGCCGGCGGTGGCGGCGTCGGCGGCGTCCTGGAGGGAGCGGGCGGCGGTTTCCCAGGAAGCGAAGGGTGGGGTTGGGTTGGGGCTGTCGAGCCAGACGTGGAGGATGGCGGCGCGGGAGGTGTTGTGTGGGGGGAGGGTGAGGCCGAGCAGTGGGAGGGCGAGGGCGAGGGTGAGGAGGAGGGTGGAGCCGGCGGAGCGCGGGAGGTGGAGGGCCGTGCGTGGCATGGGGTGATGGGTGGGCCGCCTGGGGGGGCGAGCGGGGCAAGGCATCCCTGCGTCGCGGCCTTTAGAGCCCGTCTGAAAATTGGAAGGGGTCCTGCGACGAGGGATTTTGGGCTGGGCCAAGGCGGCGAGGCCGGTGCATCCCCGCAGCGGGCTGTAACGGCCGAGCCAACACAGGCCCAGCCCAAAAGAACCGTCGCCCGAAGGGTTTTCGAGGAAAAGGCCGGCTGGCTTCGTTGCTCCTCGGTCACAGACCTCTGGCGGGTATGCTCCCTCGTCGCGCCTCGCCATCCGGCCTTTTCCTCGAAAACAGGACCCCTTCGAATTTTCAGACGGGCTCTTAGGGGCGTTTGGGATGGGATGAAGGTGGGAGAAGGCGGACGGGGCCGCAATGGCGGACCTGATGGGTGAGGGGTGGTTGTTTCGACGCACGCGGCCTGGCGGCTCGGCTGGGACGGGCTGGGACGGGCTGGGGTGGAGTAGGGTGGAGTAGGGTGGAGTAGGTTTGGGTAGGGTGGGGCAGGGTGGGAATCGGGTCGGGGTTGGAGCGGGGATGAGGCGTTGGTGGACGGGGGCTGTTCCGGTTACCGAGGAGTGTTCAGAGTCGGAGTGGGGCGCCGGGTCCCATGGGGAGGTTGGCGGCGATCCAGACCAGGAGCAGGAGGACCCAGGCGATGAAGAAGGCGATGGAGAAGGGGAGCATGAGGGCCATCATGGTCCCGACGCCGGCCTTGGGGTCGTATTTCTGGGCGAAAGTGAGGATGAGCGGGAAGTAGCTCATCAGCGGGGTGATGATGTTGGTGATGCTATCGCCGACACGGAAGGCGCCCTGGGTCAGTTCGGGGGAGTAACCGAGGAGCATGAACATGGGGACGAAGACCGGGGCGAGGAGAGCCCATTTGGCCGAGGCGCTGGAGATGAGGATGTTGACGATGGCGGCGAAGACGACGACGGCGACCATGAGGATCATGGGGGTGTCCTGGAGGCGGAGATGTTCGATGAGGTGGGCGCCGCCAACGGCGGTGATGATGCCGAGGTTGGTCCAGTTGAAGTAGGCGATGAACTGGGCGGCGAAGAAGGCGAGGACGAGGAAGGAGGCCATGGACTTCATGGTGGCGTTCATGCCTTCGACCACATCGTGGTCGTTGCGGAGGGTGCCGGCGGCGAAGCCGTAGGCGAGGGCTGGGAGGAAGCCGAAGAGGAAGATGAAGGCGGGGAGACCGACCATGAAGGCGGACTGGGCGAAGGCGGGGTTCTGGCGGTTGACGAGGAAGCCGTTGGCGGGGAGGAGGCCGGCGAGGATGACGGCGACCATGACCGTGATGGTGATGGCGGCGGCGGCGAGGCCGCGGCGTTCGGCTGGGGAGAGGGGTGTGAGGGGGGTGTGTTCGGCGGGGCCGGAGTAGTTGCCGAGGCGGGGTGCGACGATGCGTTCGGTGACCCAGGTGCCGACGGCGGTGACCACGAGCGTGGAGGCGGCCATGAAGTAGTAGTTGGCGGTGGCATTGACCTGGCGGTTGGCGTCGACGATCTGGGCGGCGGCCTGGGTGAGGCCGGCGAGGAGGACGTCGACGGAGCCGATGAGGAGGTTGGCGCTATAGCCGCCGGAGACGCCGGCGAAGGCGGCGGCGAGGCCCAGGAGGGGATGTCGGCCGAGAGCGTGGTAGAGGGAGGCGGCGAGGGGGATGAGGAGGACGTAGCCCACTTCGCTGCCGGCGTTGGACATCACGGCCGCGAAGACGACGAGGGGGGTGATGACGCGGCGGGACGCCCCGAGGACGAGAGCGCGGAGGGCGGCGCCGAGGAGCCCGGAATGTTCGGCCAGGCCGATGCCCATGAGGCAGGCCAGGGAGATGCCGAGGGGCGGGTAGGCGAGGAAATTGCGGACCAGCTCGGTGAGAATCCGTTGGCCGCCCTCGACCGTGAGCAGGTTGACCACCGTCACGGTGTCGCCGGAGGACGGGTGGGCGACCTTCAGGTTCAGGGCGGACCCGACGGCGGAGACGAGGATCACGAGGGCCGAGAGGGCGACGAAAAGCGTGACCGGGTGGGGGAGGGCGTTGCCCACCCTTTCGATGCCGGTGAGGAAGCGTTGGAAGCGGGAGCCCTGATCGGGGTTCGAGTCGGCGGTCGGGCGGACTTCGGACATGGGCGGAGACCATGGATGCGACCGCCTGGTTTGGCCAACCCGGTTGTTCGGCCGGTTGTTCGGCCGGGGTCAGGGCGCGGCGGGAATGCCGAGGCGTGCGAGGCGATCGAACTCGGCGCGGACGTCGGGTCCCTGGTGGAACGACAGCCAGCCGGCGAGGCGGACCGTTTCTCCGGGCGGGCAGTCGGGGAAGACGGGGTCGGAGTGGATGCAGGGGACCAGTTCGTTGCCCCAGGTGCGGCCGCAATGCTGCCAGGCGGTGATGATCCAGCGTTGGCCGTCGGCGGAACGGGCGGCGGCGAACGGGCCGTGGAACACCTTGTTGGCGAGGGACTGGGTGGTGAAGCCGGTGGTTCTGCCGAGCATCACGCAATTCTGGACGCGCAGGCCGGTGAGGTGTTCCGGCGTGCCGTTCCTCAGCCAGAGTTTCATTTGGACGCCATGGACCGTGGGGAGGACCTCGGCGCCGAAGGCGATGCCGTTGGGGAGGGTTCGTTCATGCACCAGCGCGCCGGTCGGGGAGCGGGACCATTCGAGACGGGGCAGTTCGATTCCGCGCTGGTCCCAGACCGTGGGGATGTGGGTATGGGCGAGGTAGATCAGGCCGAGGTTGGAGAAGATGGCCTCCGGGACGTCGACCACCGCGTAGCCCCCGTCGGGCCAGGGGGGGAAGACGCTGACCTTGGTTTCGCGGTGCGGGTTGCGGGCGCCGTCGAAGAAGCCCAGGCGCGGGTGGCGTCCACCGGGGTAGGGGAGCACACGAACGGGGGCGTCGGGCTGGACCGCAGGGGGTTGGGGATCGGTGAGGTTCCAGCGGATCAGGGCCTGGTCGAGGGCCGCGCGATCCAGACCGGTCACCGCGCCCATTTCGTCGGGGGAAAACCGGTGATGGACCGCCATGTTGTCGAGCCAGTCGCGCAGGTTGTCATCGGAGGCGGCCGGCCGGTGGGCGGCGAGCAGGTCGGCGACCGCGGATCGGAGCCAGCCTGGGGTGTCGTGAGGTTGGTTGCGAGTCTGAGGTGGTTGGAAGAGGAGGGGGCTGAGCAGGGCGGTGAGCAATTCGGTGCGGAACAACCCGGCTTCGCCGAGTGGCTGGCCTTGGGGACCGACGATGAGGCTGTCGCCCCAGCCGAGGCGTCCGGGGACGTCGGTGACGACCGTGTTGGCGCGGGCGATGGCGACCTGGAGGACCGAGGCGAGGCCGGTGTGGAGGTTGCGCGAGTGGCGGATGCGGTCATCGGCGAGGGGTGTGTCGGCTGTTTCGTGCTGGAGGGAGAACACGATTTCGGCGCCTTGCAGTTTGGCGGCGAGCGCGAGGTGGGGTTGGTCGATGTCGTTACCGGTGAGAGCGGCGAATCGGACTCCGTGGGCTTCGAAGACCGGCGAATCGGTTCCGGGGCTGAACCCGAACTGATCGCGGTCCACGGGGGTGAGGAGGACCCTGTCGTGGACGCCGAGCAGGCGGCCCTGGTGGACGACGAGGATGGAATCGAAGGTGCGGTTGCCGGACTTGCGGGCGAGGCCGGCGAGCACCACGAGGGGGTGGCTGGCGGATTCGGTGATGAAAGCGCGGAGGGCGGGGTCGTCGAGGGGGCGGGAACCGAGTTGAACGGCATGGGTGGTTTGGCCGCCGGAGAGGAAGCCCTGGGGGAACGCGAGGAAGTGGCTGCCGCGGGCGAGGGCGTTGCTGATGACCGTGCGGCAGGTGGCGAGGTTGGCCTCGAAGTCACCGGGTCGTGAAGGGCCCTGGTGGACGGACACGACCACCGGGCTGTCGAGGGCGGGGCAGTTGAAGGCGGGGGCGAGGGTGACCGTGAGGGCGAGGGTCAGGAAGGTGAAGGTGGCGAGGGTGCGTCGCATGGGGGGCATCGGGGGATGGCGCCGATGGAACGACGGGGCGTTGGGGAAATCGAGACAGGACTCGAGGGTTGGGGCGGGGCGGGCGGGTGGTTGGGTCAGCGGGGAAGACGGGAGGGATCCGACGTGGAGGGGGTTGGGGGTGAGGGTTTGGGTTCGGGTTCGGCGGGTTGGATGGGAGGGGAGGAATGGGTGGGAACGCGGAGCCAGATGTAGGCGGCGCCGAGGGCGGCGAACGCGGCCACGAGGGCGCCCTGCCAGGGGTGGGGAAGTCGGAGGACGCTGATGGCGACGCAGACCGCCATGGTGATGGTGGCCCAGACCTTGGCGGGGCGGGGCATGCCGAGGCCGAGGCGGTAGTTTTGGACCAGGGGACCGACCCTGGGGAGGTTGAGCACCCAATGGAGCAGGCGATCGCTGCTGCGGGTGAAGCAGGCTGCGGCGGCGATGAAGAAGACTGTGGCCGGCATGCCGGGGAGGAGGATGCCGAGGAAGCCGAGGCCGCAGGCGACGAGGCCGGCGGCGATCCAGAGGCCGCGCACGGCGGGGTGGGATCGTTTTCTCGGATCAGGCATTGGGCCGGTATCGTGGCGGCAGCCGGGGCGATGGGGCGGCGGGGCGGATGTCCGACGAACCGGAGACCGGGGAAGGTAGAGCAAGGGAGGGTGCTTGTCGTCGCATTTCAGGGCCCGCTAGATTCGGCGCGATGTGTCCTGCGCGGAGACGAGCGGTGTGGCTGGTGCTGTCGATGCTCCTGGGAGGCTCGGCCGGGTGGGGCGACGAACCGTTGTATCGGCGGTTCCGCGAGGCGCCGCACGGGTATTTCGAGCGCGAGCCCACCGACCGGTTCACGCGGCTGAAGGCCGAACTCGAGGCGGGCACCCTGGCGTGGGACACCGCGGGCGGGGAGAAGGCGTTCCTGCGTGCGCTCCTGGCCAGGCTCGGGGTTCCCGCGTCCTCGCAGATGCTGGTGTTCTCGACCACCAGCCTTCAGCTCAGCCGGATCCAGCCCACGAATCCGCGGGCGCTGTATTTCAGCGACGACATTTACGTCGGGTACATCCCCGGGGGGCGGCTGGAGCTGGCGGCGTTGGATGCGGAACTCGGGGTGGTGTTCCACATCTTCGACGTTCCCGGCGGCGGGGGTGAGCCCGTGCGGGTGGAGCGGGCGACGCGGTGCATGAACTGCCATGCCGGCGACGACACGGGGCATGTGCCGGGGTTGGTGGTGAAGTCGGTGGTGCCCGGTCCGTCCGGGGGCAGTCTGGACGCGTTCCGGCTGGGCGTGAGCGGGCACGGAGTTCCGTGGGAGGACCGGTTCGGGGGCTGGTATCTCACGGGGGTCGGGTCGTGGACGAACCACTGGGGGAACACGATTGGGCGGATGGCCGAAGGGGTGATGGCGCGGTTGGCGACGCCGCCGGAGGAGCGGGTGCCGTGGGGACGATACCTTGCGGGGACGAGCGGGCTGCTGGCCCAGGCGCTGCACGAGCATCAGGTCGGGTTTGTGAATCGCGCGGTGGGTGCGGCCTACCGGGCGCGGGCGTTTCTGCATGAGGCGGGCGGCGAGGAGCGGCTGACCGAGGCGCATCAACGGGAGCTCGATGTCCAGGCGGAGGAGCTCGTGCGCTACATGGTGTTCGCCGACGAAGTGCCGTGGCCCGCGGGGCGGGTCGTTGTGGACGAGGCGTTCCGGGAGGAATTCCTGGCGGTGCGCAGGGTGGTGGACGGCCATTCCCTGCGCGACCTGGATCTTGGGACGCGGCTGATGGCGAACCGGTGTTCCTACATGATCTACACCCCGGTGTTCGCCGGGCTGCCGCCGGTGGTGAAGGACCGGGTGTTCCGGCGGTTGGACGCGGTGCTTGCGGATGGGTCGGGTGGTGTGCTGGAGGGGGCCGCGCGGATGACGGAGGCCGAGCGCGGGCGGATTCGGAGGGTGCTGTCGGGGACGTTGGAGGGGTTGCCGGCGGGGTGGGGCGGGAAATGAGAAAGGCGCCCGGGCAGGGCGCCTTGGTGTGAAGGGGTGTGTGGTGGATCCGGGAAGGGTTACTTCTTCTTGGCCTTCTCGGTCTTTTCGCCGGCGTCGACCCAGCCGGAGATGCCGGCGGACATGTGTTTGATGTTGGTGTAGCCCAGTTTCTCGGCGGCGTTGGCGGCGGCCTGGTAGGCCTTGCAGCGGGGGCCGCCGCAGTAGGCGACGATCAGGGTGCTCTTGTCGGCGGGCAGATGCTTGGCCAGGTCCTTCTCGACCGTGTCGAAGTCGAGGGCCGTGGGCACGTGGCGCTTGGCGTAGCTGTCGGAGCCGTTGACGTCGATGAGGACGACCTTCTTGGCCTTAATGGCGGCCTTGACCTCGGCGATGCTGATGTCGGGGAATTCGCCGGCGAGGGCGGTGAAGGCGATGGAGGCTGAGGCGAGGAATGCGAGGAGCTTCTTCATGGTGATTGGGGCCTGTGAGGCGCGTGCGTCTGCGGTTGAATTCGTTGGTCTCTCGTTGGTCGATGTGTCGCAACGGCCGGGCCGATTGTGGGAGCCGGGTCAAAGCGACGCTGAAACCAATAGCGGGGCGACGGGGCCGCGCAAGTTCGATTTCCCGGGGTCCGCGGGGCTGCCCGGGGTTGTTCGGGGATGGTTCGGGGATTGCCAAGGGGGCGGGGGCTGGCGGGTAATGCGGGCTCAACATGCGCATGAACCAGGAACGAAGGATGCGGCGGGGGATGATGTTGTTGGCAGCGGTCGTGGGCCTGGTGACCTGGGATGGGATGGCCGGGGAATCCGCGGCGGCGGGGTCGGGGGGCGCGGTCAACGGAGCGGCGCTGGAGGCGGTGCGTCGGCTCAAGGGCATGGATCTGAAGGCCAATCCGGCGTTGGAGTCGGCGTTCCTGCGGGTGTTGGAGGGCACGCGGGGGACGGCGGCGTTTGTGGAACTCGTGCGGGACTTCGGGGTGAAGGGGCAGGTTGCGGGGTTGGTGGAGGTGGCGTTGGCGTTGGCGGAGGCGGAGGGGCCGGTCGGGGCGGAGGCGGTTCGGCTGGTGATGGAGGAGGCGGGGGTGGAGGGGCTACGGCGGACCTGGGCGGGGTTGGAACCGGGGAAGCGGGCGCGGTGGACGCAGGCGGTGGCGAGTGTGTCGGATGCGCGGGTGGTGCCGGTGCTGGTGGCGTGGGTGGAGGCATCGGGGACGCCGGTGGCGGAGAGGGCGATGGCGATCCGGGGATTGGCGCGGACGGAGGCCGGGGCGCGCGAGTTGTTGCGGATGGCGGCGGGGGGAGGGTTGGAGGAGCCGGGTCGGACCACGGCGGGACTGGCGTTGGCGCAATCGCGGTGGCCGGCGGTTCGGGCGGAGGCGGCGAAGCTGTTGCCGGCGCCGCGGAGTGCCGACGGGGGGGAGCTCCCGCCGATGTCGGAGTTGGTGAAGCTGCGGGGTGACGCGGAGCGTGGGGCGCAGGTGTTCCGGAGCGAGTCCGCCGCGTGCAGCAAGTGTCACCGGGTCGGGGACGACGGCGTGGATTTCGGGCCGGCGCTGGGCCAGATCGGGACGAAGCTGGGAAGGCAGGCGTTGTACGAGGCGATCCTGGATCCCAGCTCCGGCATCTCCTTCGGTTACGAAGGGTGGGAGATTGGGACTCGGGATGGGGAGGACGTGTTTGGGATACTCGCCAGCGAGACCGAGGAGGAGGTGGTGATCCGGCAGCAGACGGGGGCGATGGTTCGGGTGCGGAAGTCGGACATCGTGCGGCGGGAGAGGCAGGAGCTGTCGGAGATGCCGGCCGGTTTGGCGGCGGTGATGGGGCGGCAGGAGCTGGTGGATCTCGTGGAGTACCTGACGACGCTGCGGGGACCGTGAGGTGGAGGTCGCGGACGGTTGATCAGGAGCTTGCGCTGGCGTAGTGGCGGATGGACCAGCGCCAGAACACCTCGGACAGGGCGAAGATCGCGGCCGACAGGCCGAGCAGCCAGACGATCTCCATGGGTGAGGACAGCTTTTCGACCAGGAGCTTCACCGGGACGTTGGTGACGAGGAGGACCGGGAGGACGAAGGTGAAGACCGCGCGGAAAGCGCCGCGGAACGCCTCGTCGGGCAGGCGCGCGAGGTGGAAGAGGTTGTAGTAGCCCCAGACGATGCCCTGGGCGCGGACGGTCCAGAAGCTGATGCAGGCGAGGATGTACATCACCGAGTAATGGACCGAGAGGCCGACGACCATGAGGACGGCGAATCCGGCGAGTTGGGGGAGGGACGGTTGCAGGTTCAGTTTGCCGGCGGCGTAGGCCATGACGGCGAGGGCCGAGCCGGCGTTGATGAAGGCGCCGAAGTCGACGTGGCGCAGGGAGATGAGGAAGCGGGCGTTGACCGGCATGAGGAGGAGGAAGTCGAGCATTCCGGTGCGGACGTTTTCGGACAGCTTCACGCAATTGTTCATGAACAGCGCGGTGAAGATCTGCTGGATGAAGTGGTTGGTGCCGACCAGGAGGACCACCTGCCACTGGGTCCAGGACGCGATGCGGTCGGTGTGCCGGTAGATGACCGCCATGAAGGCGAGCTGGAGGGCGAACCAGAGCAGTTCGACGAAGATCCAGAGGATGAAGTTGACCTTGAAGCCCATCTCACGGACGAGGCCGTTGCGGAGGAAGGCGCCGTAGATGGCCGCGTAACGGGCGAGGCCGGGGCGGGGCGGGGCGCCGGCGGGGGCGTCGGCCGCGGGGGCGGGGGCCGGGGGTGTGGGGATGGGCGGGTTCATGCGGGGGCCGGGCCGGTCAGCCGCCGGCGGCGGAGTAGTGACGGATGCCGCGGCTCCAGACCACGCGGGCGAGGATGTAGGTGGCGCAGACCCAGAACGCCTGAACGGCCAGTCCGCGGGCCAGGGAGGCGTCGTCGAGGCGGCCCAGGTAGATCTGGACCGGGAAGTAGAGCATGTAGGGGAACGGGGTGAAGTTGAGGGCGGCGAGCACGGCGGGTGGGAGCATGTCGAGGGGGAACATGTGGCCCCCGGCGATGTACTCGAAGGCGAAGAGGATGAAGATGAACGTGGCCACCTCGAGGACCCAGAAGGCGAGCAGGGCCATGGTGAAGGACACGAAGAACTGGAGCAGGGCGGTGAGGGTGAGGGAGACGGAGAACGCGGCCAGGTGCAGGCCGGAGGCCGGGCCGAGGAGCAGTTCGCGCTGGAACCAGAGGAAGGCCGCCGTGGGGACGAGGGCGGCGACCGTGTAGACCAGCCGGTTGGCGGCGAAGAGGCAGAGCCGGTAGCGCAGGTAATCGATCGGCTTGAGCAGGAACTGGCTGATCCGGCCGTCCTTGATGTCCGCCGCGATCTGCCAGTCGTCCTCGGTCACCGACGTGAGGGCGACGACGACATTGACGACGAGGTAGTAGGTGACCACCTCGGCGAGGCTGTAGCCGCCGACGGCGATGTCCTGCTTGCCCTCGTAGATCGCGCGCCAGAGGAGGATGAGGGCCAGTAGGGGGACGAGGCCGAAGACGGCGCGCACGAGGAAGTTCACCCGGTAGACCAGGGTGCTTTGGATGCCGAGCTTCGCGACGTGCCAGTACTTGTTCATCCCGGATTCTTGCCACCTCGGGCGGCCCGACCGTAGAAACCGGCATGCCATTGAAACAAGCGCCGAGTCCGGGGGGATTGGAGGCCGGGCTGCGCGTCTACCTGTACGTGACGGCGATGCTGACGGGGGCGGTGGTGCTGGTGATCGAGATTCTGGGGGCAAAGATGCTGACGCCGTGGTTCGGGTCGTCGCATTTCGTGTGGACCGCGCAGATTGCCATCACGCTCCTGGCGTTGGCGGCCGGGTATTACCTGGGGGGCTGGCTGGCGGACCGGTATGCGAACCTGGCGTTGGTGTACGCGGGGTTGGTGATGGCGGCGGCCTACCTGGGGTTGACCGTGCTGATCCGGACCAAGCTGGCCGCGGCGTGCCTGGCGTTGAACCTGGCGCTGGGATCGATCGTGGCGTCGCTGGTGTTGTATTTCGTGCCGCTGACCCTGCTGGCCGCGGTCGGGCCGTACTTCGTCCGGCTGCTGGCGCATTCGCTGGACGATGTCGGGCGGTCGGTGGGCCGGTTGTCGGCGCTGGGGACGGTGGGGAGCGTGGCGGGGGTGCTGGTGACCAGTTATCTGCTGGTGCCGTACGTGAGGGATTCGGTGGCCCTGCTGGGGACGGCCTCGGTGCTTATCGTGCTGGCGGGGGTGTATTTCGTCGGCTGGGGCCGGGGCCGGGGTGCGGGCGCGGGCCGGGTCGCGGGCGGAGCGGCGTTGGTGGCGGTGATGCTCGGGGCGGTGGGGCTCCGGCGCGAGGGTCTCGCGCGGCTGTCGACGCACGTGGAACTCGAGCTCGCGAACTCGCACTTCGGAACCATGCGGGTGGTGGAGTCCCGCGATGGCAGGAATCGGTACTACCTCAACGACAACCTGACGCAGAACACCTACGACCCGGTGCGGAAGCAGAGCCTGTCGATGTTCACCTATGCGTTGTACGAACTTTCCCGGGGTTACTCGCCTCCGTTGAAGCGGGCGCTGTGTCTGGGAATGGGGGTGGGAATCGTGCCCCGTCAGCTTGCGGCCGACGGTGTGGCCGTGGACGTCGTGGAGATCAATCCCCGGGTGGTGCCCCTGGCCCAGCACTGGTTCGACTTCGATCCCTCCAAGGTGCGGCTGGTCATCGACGATGCGCGGCATTTCCTGAGGACCGCGGAGGACCGGTACGACACCGTGCAGCTCGATGCGTTTCTCGGGGACTCCTCGCCGTCGCATCTCATGACCCATGAGGCCTTCTCGGAGATCGCGCGGGTGCTGGCGCCGGGCGGGACGCTGGTGATCAACTCGTTCGCGGACTTCCGTGCCGGCAAGGATTTCTTCGGCACCTCCCTGCACCGGACCCTGGCCTCGGTGTTCCGGTCGGTGAGGGTCCATGTGTCGCCGGGGGGGAACGTGTTTTTTGTGGCGTCGGACGCGGAGACGCTGGAGTACCGGGCGCCGGCGAGCCTGGAGTACGTTCCCGGCTGGGTGCGGATGCAGTTGGAGGCGGCGCTGGCCCGGCCGACGGTGGTGGACGGGAGCCGGGGGATTGTGCTGACCGACGACTACAACCCGGTGGAGTACTTCGACGCGGCGAACCGGGAGGCGACGCGGCGGCTGTTGGCGCGGGGGGTGGCGGCGTTGTAGGTGGCGTGCCGGGTCAGGGTGTGGGTGCCGGGGTGGGGCTGGGCGTCGGGGAGGGGGCGGGCGTCTGCGGGGTTCCGGGCTGTGGGTCGGAGGGGGATTGGCCGGCGCGGGGCGGGTAGTATTTGGAGAGGCGGGTCTGGAACTCCGGATCGCCCTGGGCGAATTCGTGGAGGCGTTTTTCGAAGGCCTGGGCCTGGGGACCGACGGTGGTGTTGAAGAGGTTGACCAGGTGCTGGGCCTGGCGGGTGGCGTTTTCGGTTTGGCGGCGGAGGAGGGAGACCTGGCGGAACATGTAGACGCCGAGGCTGCCGGCGAGGATGACGAGGGCGGCCAGGGAGATCTGGAGGGCGAGGCGGATGGACTGCAATTCGCGCTCGACGGCGGTGGCCGGGTGGAGGGAGGGGAGTGGGTCGTGGGAAGGGAGGGGGTCCATGGCTGGCTCTGGCTAACGGCCTGGGGTGGCTGGGTTGGGGGAGGGTGGGGTGGTGATGGGGGGGGAGGAGGAGCGGATGCCGATGGATTGGAGGACGGGGAGGATGGCTGGGTTGCGTTGGGAATGCTCGAGGCTTTCGTTGACCAGGGCCTTGATGCGGTTCTGGCGGAGCTCGACCTGGGCGAGGGTGGCGTGGGCCTGGTTCAGTTCGCGGGTGAGCTGCACGTACTGGAAGGAGAGCCCGGTCACGCCGAGTGCGAGCAGGGCGAGCAGGCAGGCTGGTCCCAGGAGCAGCAGGTTGGACTTCACGGGCGGAGGTATAGCGCGGTCCCGGGTGAAGCCAAGGTGTTTCTCCCGGGCGGGTTGGGGGTTGGGCGTGGCGGAGGTTGAGGCGCGACGGGGAGGCGATCTAGGGTGGCACGGATGCGTTTGCTGGACCGATACCAGCTCCGGGAGCTGACCGTGGTTTTCTGCTATTGCCTGGCGGGGATCCTGGTCTTCTGGCTTTCCTTCGAGCTGCTGGGGGAGGTGGATGAGTTGCGTCGGCGGAACCTCGCGTTTGCCGGCATGCTGCTTTACCTGTGGCATCGGCTGCCGCTGTACCTGCTGTTGCAGATCCCGGTTTCGCTGCTGCTTTCGATGCTCTATGTGCTCACGCAGCACGTGCGGCACAACGAGCTGGTGGCCATGCGGGCGGCGGGGATCGGGATGTGGCGGATGTCGATGCCCTATCTCGGGGTGGGGGTGGTGTTGAGCCTGGGGATGCTGGCGTTGAACGAGTACGCGGTTCCGGACGCCGCGGCGCGGGCGGAGGCGGTGCTGGACGGCGGGCCGGCGTCGGGGGCGGGGTGGAAGGGGCGGTTGAACTTCCGGGATTCGGAGACCGGGCGCACCTGGACCCTGGACGGGTTTCATGCGGGCACCGGGGAGTTGCGGGGGGCGCACATCGAGTGGCGGGGCGAGGGTGGCGTGCGGGAGGAGCTCATTGCGGAGCGCGGGGTTTGGGAGGGGGATGCGTGGGTGTTTGAGCGCGTGACGCGGTTTTCGTTTCCGCCCGGGGCGGCGGCGGAGGGGACGCAATTCCAGACGAACCGGCTGGTGGTGACGGATTTCGTGGAGACCCCGGAGCATCTGCGGAGCGAGGTGAAGATCAGCCGGCTGCTGGAGCGGGCGCGCAAGTCGCGGCAGGTCGAGCTCTCGTTGAGGGAGATCCTGACGTATCGGGAGTTGCATCCGAAGCTGTCGCCGCGGTTCGAGGCGTTGTTGAGCACCTGGTTTCACGACCGGCTGGCGACGCCCTGGACGTGCCTGGTGGTGGTGTTGATCGCGATTCCGGCGGGGGCGGGGTCCGGGAGGCGGAACGTGTTCGTGGGGGTGGCGGCGACGCTGTTTTTGGCGTTTGGGTATTTCGCATTGAAGGAGTTCTGCCTGGCGCTGGGTTCCGGGGGGTATGTGGCGGCGTGGGTGGCGGCGTGGGCGCCGAACCTGGTGTTCGGCTCGATCGGGGTGCTGGGGCTGGCGCGGGTACGGTGAAGGGAGGCGGATGATGAGCGACACGGACACGACAACGGGGAGTGGGGGTGGCCCGGGGGCTGGGGAGGCCTGCGGGCGGTGCGGCTGGCGGGAGCGGGTGAACCGGGCCGCGCTGGTGGTCCACGGGTCGCTGGAGCCGAGGGACGCGTTGCAGCGGTTGGTTTCGGAGGCCGTTCGGCTCACCGGGGCGACGAGCGGCTCGCTCGTATTGCGGAATCCGAACTCGAACCTGCTGGAGATCGAGGCGGCGACGGGTCTGCCGCGGGAGGCGACGATCTTCAAGCTGCCGATCGGGAAGGGGCTGACCGGGTGGGTGGCGTTGCACGGGAAGCCGGCGCGGGTGGGGCGGGTGGGCGCGGACGCGCGGTATGTCATGCTGCGGCCGGAGGTGCGGTCGGAGCTGGCGGTTCCGGTGCTGCTGGACGGGGAGGTGAGCGGGGTGTTGAACGTCGATTCGGAGCAGGACGACGCCTTTTCGGACGCGGAGGAGGCGATGCTGGTGGAACTGGCGGAGCACGCGGCGGTGGTGATCCGGAACACCTGGCTGTTCGAGCAGGCGCAGCGTCGGACGGCGCTGGCGACCTCGCTGGTGAGCATTGCGCGGATGATCAATTCGGCGAGCAGCCTGGACGAGCTGCTGAGCCTGGTGACGCGGGAGGCGGCGCGGCTGACGGGAGCGAAGCTCAGTTCGCTGCTGATGGTGGGCGAGGATCCCGACAGCCTGGAGGTGCGGGCCAGCCACGGTGCGGGGCCGGACTATCTGGGGCGGGGGTCGTTGCGCATCCAGGAGAGCCTGGTGGGGGTGGTGATCCGGCGGCGGAAGCCGTTCCAAGTCGAGGACGTGCGGTCGTCGCGGTTGTATCAGAGCACGGAGGTGGCGCGGCGGGAGGGGTTGGTGTCGCTGTTGAGCGTGCCGTTGATCCTGGGAGGGGAGGGCCGCGGGGCGTTGAACGTGTACACCGGGGAGCTGCACACCTTTTCCAACGAGGAGATCCAGAGTCTTGGGGCGTTGGCGGACCTGGGGGCGATGGCGCTGGAGCGGGCGCGGTGGGCGGAGCGGATGGGGGCGGCGGAGGAGCAGTTGCGGCAGAGCGACAAGCTCTGCGCGCTGGGCCTGCTGGCCGCGGAGGTCGCCCATGAGATCCGGAATCCCCTCACCGTGATGAAGATGCTGTTCCACTCCCTGGACCTGCAGTTTCCGCCGGGCGATCCCCGTGCGGAGGATGCGCGGTTGATGGGCACGAAGATGGATCATCTGAACCGGATCGTGGAGCAGGTCCTGGATTTCGCCCGGCATTCGGAGCCCCGGCTCGACTGGGTGCGGGTGGACGGGGTGTTGGACGACCTGCGGCTGCTGACCCGGCACAAGCTGCGGTCGCATGGCGTGGCGTTGGACATCGAGGTCGTTTCGGATCCGGGGCCGATACGGGCGGACGCGGTCCAGCTCGAGCAGGCGTTTCTGAACGTGATTCTGAACGCGGCCGAGGCCATGCCGGACGGCGGTTCCCTGCGCATCCGCTGCGAGGCGCTCGGGGAGGGTGGGCAGCCGGCGGGGTGCCGGGTGGTGTTTCAGGACACCGGGCCGGGATTGCCGGCCTCGATCACCGAGGGCGGGCGCGCGGGGTTCCTCTTCGGCACCACCAAACGGCGGGGAACCGGACTGGGTCTGGCGATCGTGAACCGGGTGGTGGAGACCCATCGCGGCACCATGACGCTGAAATCGGAGCCCGGTCAGGGGACGACCGTGGAGATCGTCCTGCCGCGGGATCCGGGGCAGTGATCGGCACCGGGGGAGGTGTTCGGACCGCGCGCCCCGGTTCCGGGGCGATTGAAAACGGGTGGGGGCGGGGGTAGTTTCGCGACGCATGCTGTACGACCGCGATTACATGCGGGGTCCGGGTCGACCGGACTTTCGCTCGCCGGTGGTGATCCTGCTTTTGACGCTGCTGGTGCTGTTCTTCGTGGAGTGTGTGCTGCGGGTTTACGGGCGGGGTTGGACGCTGACGGACGGTTTCGCGTTGAACCTTGAGGCGATGGGGCGGCACGAGTACTACCGGCTGCTGACCTTTCAGTTCCTGCACGAGGCGCCGTGGCCGTGGCATCTGCTGATGAACGGGATCGGGCTGTGGTTTTTCGGGCGGAGCATGCTGGAGTCGCAGGGGTCTCGGCGTTTCTGGGTGCTGTATCTGGCGGCGGGGACGGCCGGGGGACTGCTGGATTGGGTTTGTCAGGCCGGGCACCCGCGCTACGGGGTGGTCAACACCATCGGGGCCTCGGGCAACATCCTCGGGCTGGCGGGGGCGTTCTGCATGCTGAACCCCGGGAGGGACATTGTGTTCTTCCTGTACGTCTTTCCGGTCCGGATGCGGGCGATGACGATGTTCTGGCTGCTGTTCGGGTTCAGCGTGTTCGGCGTGGTGTTCCCGTTCGGCGGGGTTTCGCACGCCGCGCATCTTGGCGGGCTGCTGGCGGGGGTGGCGTTTGCGAGGCTGGTGTCGGGCGAGGGGGGCATGGGGTGGGGGCGGTTTTTCCGGAGAGCGGAGCCCGCGGTGACGCCGGGGATCCCGGTGGCGGCGGCGTTCAAGGGCGGTGAGCTTACGCGGCGGGCGGCGGAGCCGGAGCCGGTGAACCCGGACGAGTACATCCGGCGGGAGGTGGATCCGATCCTGGACAAGATTCTGGCGCACGGCCCGCAGAGTCTGACGGAGAAGGAGCGGAGGATCCTGGAGCAGGCGCCGAAGCGGCTGCGGAAGAAGGACTGACGGACGGCGGTGGTTTGGGGATGGGCGGGGGCGGGCGGCTCGCCAACCGGGGCGGGGGGCGGCTAGGGTTGCCGGGTGATCACGCGCTATTCACGGCCCGCGATGCGGGGGATCTGGACGGACGAGAACAAGCTTCGGATCTGGCTGGAGATCGAGGTGCTGGCGAGCGAGGCCCTGGCCCGGGCCGGGATCGTGCCGGCGGAGGATCTGGCGAGGCTGAAGGCCGGGGCGGACGGGTGGAAGGCGGACCTGCCGGGATTGGTGGCGCGGCAGCGCGAGCTGGAGAAGACCCTGAACCATGACGTCATCGGGTTCACCACGGCGGTGGCCGAACGGATCAACCACCCCGCCAGCCGCTGGCTGCATTTCGGGCTCACCTCGAGCGACGTGGTGGACACCGCCTTCGCGGTTCAGATGGTGCAGAGCCTGGACATCCTGCTCGCGGACGTCCGCCAGGTTCGGGAGGTGATCGGGCGGCGGGCGGTGGAGCATGCGTGGACTCCCTGCATCGGCCGGAGTCACGGCATCCACGCGGAGCCGACCACCTTCGGGCTGAAGCTGGCGCTGATGTACGACGAGTTGGGGCGGGCGCAGCGGCGGTTCGAGGCGGCGCGGGAGGCGGTGGCGGTGGGCAAACTCAGCGGCGCGGTGGGCACCAGTGCGCATCTCTCGCCGGAGGTGGAGCGGTCGGTCTGCGAGGCGCTTGGTCTGCGCCCGGCTCCGATCGCGACCCAGGTGGTGCAGCGGGATCTCCATGCCGAGTTCATGGCCGCGCTGGCCCTGACCGGCGCCAGCATGGAGCGATGGGCGGTGGAGTTCCGGCACCTTCAGCGGACGGAGGTGCTGGAGGCGGAGGAACCGTTCACCAAGGGGCAGAAGGGAAGCAGCGCCATGCCGCACAAGCGGAACCCGATCACCTGGGAACGCCTGACCGGGCTGGCCCGGGTCCTGCGCGGGAACCTGGTCGCCGCCCTGGAGAATGTGGCGCTATGGCATGAGCGCGACATCAGCCACAGCTCGGTCGAACGCATCATCTTTCCCGATTCCTGCACCCTGCTCGACTACATGTTCGGGCTGCTGGTCCGGATGATGGACGGCCTGAACGTCTATCCGGAGAACATGAAGCGGAACCTCGGGGTCAGCCTGGGCATGTGGAACAGCCAGACGGTGCTGCTGGCGCTGATCCGGAAAGGCCTGAGCCGGGAGGCCTCGTACGAACTCGTCCAGCGCAACGCCATGCAGACCTGGGCGGTGAAACATGCCGGACGCGACGACGCGGATTTCCTGGGTCAGCTCCGGTCGGATCCCGAGGTCACCCGCCATTTTGCCGCGGGCGAGCTGGAGGCGCTCTGTTCGGTGGAGTTCCATTTGAAGGAAGTCGGCAACCGTTTCCGCGCGGTGGGATTGGAGGCGCCGCCGGCGCCGCGTGGGGCGACGGGAGCGGGCGGCTGAGAAGGCCCTGAGGGGCTCCGAGGGGTATGGAGGGACGGATGCCGCGGGTTGGACCGCGGTGTCCGGGGGGTGCGTGGCGGCCCCGGCCTATTCCTCGTCGAACTTGCGGATAGTGATCAGTTCCTCGAGGGCCTGGAGGGCTTCGCCGGCGTCATCGCCGGTCGCCTCGAGTCGGAGCCGGCTTCCCGGGCCCGCGGCGAGCATCATCAGGCCCATGATGCTCTTTCCGTTGATGCGTTCCCCGTCCTTTTCGAGGGTGATCTCGCTCTGAAACCGGTTGGCGACGCGAACGAACATGGCTGCCGGCCGGGCGTGGATTCCCAGGCGGTTGACGACCACGAGTTCCTTCTTGGCGACCGGGGAGGGGTTATTGGCACTTCGGACCAGCATCCGGGGCGGGAGGCTGCCGCTCAAGGGGTTGAAATGCCAGCGAATTTCCGGGCGCGACGAAAAAACGGGCGCCCTGAAATCCGCTTGAACACGGCAGATTTCATTGAAGCCCAATTGGTTATGTCTTTGGCGTGGGGCGGTGAGGGTGGTGTGGCAGGGATGACGCGAGGCAGGACGTGGCGGGTTGGGGTCAGGGTTCGGGCCAGTAGCGTTCGGTGACCACCTTGGGTTCGGTGAAGAAGTCGATGACTGCGCGGCCCTGGGCTTTGATCTGGGAGAACTGGGAGGCCTTCATGCCGCCGAAGGGGAGGTGGGCGACGGGGGCGGGGATGCCGACGTTGACGCCGATCATGCCGCAATCGACCTCCAGTTTGAAGCGGCGGACCCAGTGGCCGTTCTGGGAGTAGATGGAGGCGCCGTTGCCGTAGGCGTGGGCGTTGAGGATGGAGACCGCCTCGTCGAAGGATGCAGCGCGGAGGACGACCACCACGGGACCGAAGATTTCGGTGCGATGGATGGCCATCCCGGGTTTGACCTCGGTGAAGATCGTGGGGCCGATGAAGTGGCCATTTTCGTGGCCGGCCACCCGGACCTTGCGGCCGTCGAGGACGAGGCGGGCGCCCTCCTGGATGCCGGTGGCGATCATCTCGTGGACGAAGGCGAGGGCTTTGGCGGAGATGACCGGCCCCATGAGCATGGGTTCCTCGGCGACGGCGGGGTCGAGGGGGTTGCCGACCACGACCTTTTGGGCGGCTTCGACGAGGCGGGCGCACACGGCGTCGTAGGTGGCATCGCCGACGGCGACGATGGCGGAGGCGGCCATGCAACGTTGGCCGGCGCAACCGAAGCAGGAGGAGAGGAGGTTGCGGACGACCTCGTCGACGCGGGCGTCGGGCATGACCACGAGGTGGTTTTTGGCGCCGCCCATGGCCTGGAAGCGTTTGTGGTTCCGGGTGCAGCGTTCGGCCACGGCCTGGCAGGTGCGGGTGGAGCCGACGAGGGAGACACCCTTGACCTTCGGGTGGTCCATCAGGGCCTCGCCGACGGTGCGGTCGCCGTGCACCAGGTTGAACACCCCCGGGGGCAGGCCGGTGTCGGCGAGGAGGCCGGCGATGCGCTGCATCGTGAGGGGGGTTTGCTCCGACGGTTTGAGGACGTAGGTGTTGCCGGCGGCGATGGCGTAGGGGAGGAACCAGAACGGGACCATGCCGGGGAAGTTGAACGGGGCGATCATGCCGAAGACGCCGATGGGGAGGCGGAGGACCTCGCCGTCGATGCCTTCGGAAGCGCCGACCAGTTTGTCGCCCTGCTGGAGCACGGGCATGCCGCAGGCGACCTCGCAGTTTTCGATCAGGCGTTTGACCTCGGCGCGGGCGTCGGTGAGGGATTTGCCGTTTTCGAGGGTGATGGAGCGGGCGATGTCCTCCTCGGCACGGCGGAGGCGTTCGAGCAGGGCGAAGAGGAAGTGGGTGCGGCGGGCGACCGGGGTTCGGCTCCAGGCTGGGAAGGCGGCGGCGGCGGCCTCGATGGCGCGGTGGGTTTCGGCGGCGGTGGAGAGCGGGACCTGACCGATGATGGCGCCGGTGCTGGGGTTTTCGATGGGGAGCGTGGCGGATCGTTCGGCGTCGACCCATTGGCCGGCGATGTAGTTCTGGAGGGGGATGGAGTCCGAAGGCATTTCGGAAAGGGCGTTCGGGTTGTGTGCGGACGGTTGGTTGGGCGCCGAAGCTGATCGGCGGGTGGCGAAGCCGCAAGGCCAATCATGGTGTCGGCGGCGAGCGGCGGCGTGGTGGGCCGGGGTGGCGGGTCTGGCTGGAATGAAGGGCGCGGCCGGGCCGCCGATGGGGCAGCCCGGCCGCGCGTGGGGGGATGGAGCCGGGGTCAGCGCGTCGGCTTGTGGGTGGGTGGGGTGCGGATGCTGGCGGCGTAGGCGCCGTCGACCTTGTCGCGGAGGGGGTGGAGTTGGCGGGAGGCTTCGAGAGTGGTGCCGGGGTGTTTGGCGAGGATGGCCTGGACGAGGAGTTCGTTCTCCTCCGGTTCGAGGCTGCAGGTGCTGTAGACGAGGCGGCCCCCGGGGCGGAGGCGGGCGATGGCCTGGGTTGCGAGGTCGAGTTGGAGCTGGGTGGAGCGGGTCAGTTCCTCGGGGGTGAGCCGCCATCGGGCGTCGATGCGACGGCGGAGCACGCCGGTGTTGGAGCATGGGGCGTCGAGGAGGATGGCGTCGATGGGCCCCTCGGTGCGGGGGTCGGAGGGATCGACGACGGTGACGTCGGCGGCGAGTCGGTCACAGTTCTCCTGGAGGCGCTGGCGGCGTTTCGGGTCGGGTTCCGCGGCGACGAAGGTGCCGTCGTTGTCCAGTTTCTGGGCGATGTAGGTGGCCTTGCCGCCCGGGGCGGCGCAGAAGTCGAGGATTTCCTCCCCGGGTTGTGGGTTGAGCAGGTGGACGGCCATGAGGGTGCTGGGGTCCTGGATGTAGAACCAGCCGTCGGCGAAGGATTTCAGTTTGCTGAAGGGCGGGTGTCGGCGCAGGTGGAAGACGAGGTTGTCGGTGGTCCAGTCGTAGCGGGCGAAGTCGTAGTCGACGCCTTCGGTGCGCCAGACCTGGATCAGTCTGGCGGCATCGGTCTTGAGGGTGTTGACGCGGGCGTAGACGGGGGCGGGGGAATTGTTCCAGGCGAGGAGGGATTGGGTGGCCTCGGGTCCGAGTTGGGCGGTCCAGCGGTCGACGAGCCAGGCGGGGTGGGACCAGCCGACGGCGGGGTTGGATTTCTTGAGTTGCTCCAGTTCGGCGCGGAGGGTTTCGGCATCGCGGAGGCAATTGCGGAGGAGGGCGTTGACGAAGCCGCTCTGGGCGCCGAGGTCCATTTCGCGGGCGACATCGACGGTGGCGTGGACGGCGGCGTGATCGGGGATGCGGTCGAGCCAGAAGATCTGATAGAGGCCGACGGCGAGAACGGCGCGGAGGGGGGGGATGGGGCGTTCGCGGGCGTGGCGGTCGATGATCCAGTCGATGGTGGCGCGCCAGCGGACGCAGCCGTAGCAGATTTCCTGGACCAGGGAGCGGTCGTTGGGGTGGAGGCGTGAGGAGGCAAGTTCGCGATCGACGAGGTCTTCGATGAACGCGTGGGATCCCGCGTGACGGGTCAAAATACGGACGGCAATTTCTCTTGGTTTTTGAAGGACCACGCCAGATGTTTGCCGATACGCTGCTTACGGGCGAGAAAGTATGAGAGAAGAACTGGAACGATTGGTGGCTATCGGCAAGTTGGAGCGCCGGCATGTCGAGCCGCTGGTGGCGCTTCACGCTGCTGGCTACTGTGTTCATCGGGCCTGGGGCTGTGGCAGGATCGTGGGTGTGGATCCGGTGGCGGCGCGTCTGACCATCGATTTTGCGGGCAAGCCCGGGCATGGGATGGATCTTGCGTTTGCCGCGGAGTCCCTGAAGCCGGTGCCGGAGGGTCACATTCTCGCGAGGAAGCTGATGGACCTGGAGGGTTTGCAGCGGCTGGCGGCCACGAATCACCTGGAGTTGGTGAGGATCGTGCTGACCAGCTACCAGGGTCGGGCGACGCTCGATCAGGTGCAGCAGGTTCTCGTGCCGGACGTGATCCGCGACGACTGGAAGAAGTGGTGGGAACTGGCCAAGCGGGCGCTTCGCAAGGACGGGCATTTCCAGGTGCCGGTGAAGAAGACGGAACCGATCCTGCTGATGGAGCAGGAGGTGGGGGTTCAGGACCGGCTGTTGACCGACGTTCGCCTGGCGAAGGGGCTCAAGGCGCGGGTTGCCGCGGTGCAGGAGTTCCTGAAGGGAGTCGAGGACCTGACCGACCGGCAGACGGCGGGCACGGAGGTGTTGCAGATGGTGAACCCGGAGATCACCAGTCATCTGCGGACGATGCCGGGGCTTGCGCTGGAGGGGATTCTGGCGCGGGACGATGTCCGGGCGGCGACGGGTGCGCCGGCGTTGGAAGGCGAGCTTGGGACCGCGGATGTCTGGGCGGCGGGACCTCCGCTGCTGGCGGTTCTTGCGGAGGCGGCGGCGAGCAAGCACGGCCGGATTCTGGATTCCTATCGGGCGGCGAGGCCGGACGACTGGGTGGAACTGGTTCTGGGCCTGATCAACGACGCGCCGGCGAAGGTGGTCGCGGAGATGGCCGACCTGCTGGTGCGCGGGGACCGTTTCAAGGATCTGAAGGAGAAGCTGGCCCGGCTGATCAGCCAGCACGCCGCGAGCAGCGATCTGCTGCTCTGGCTGGCGCGGGAGCGTTCGGACGACTACGTGGACGTGCTCGGGCCGGAGGTCTTTCGCGCCATGATGTCGGCGATCGAGCGCGATCAATTCCTCGAGAAGAAGAGCAACAAGCTTCGGGATTACATCCTGAACGACCAGGAACTGATCGTGGAACTGATCTCGTCGGCGGACATCGACGTGATCAAGGATCTCACGCGGACGCTTCAGCTCTCGCCGAGCTTCGACGACATGGACAAGCGGTCGCTGCTGGCGCGCATCGTCAAGGCGTACCCGGCGGTCCAGTCCCTCATCTCCGCGGAGCACATCAAGCAGGACACGAACCTTCTGGTCACCTGGGAGAGTCTGGAGCGGAGGAAGAACGAGTACCACGAGCTGGTGGAGAAGAAGATCCCGGCGAACGCGCGGGACATCGCCCTGGCGCGGAGCTACGGGGACCTTCGGGAGAACCACGAGTACAAGGCGGCGAAGGAGGCGCAGAAGGTCCTGATGCGCCGGAAGGGCGAACTCGAGCGGGACCTCGGCCGGGCCCGGGGCACGGATTTCGCGAACCCCAAGCTGGACGTCGTCGGTCCGGGCTGCCGGGTGGGCGTGGTCGAGATGGCTCGGGATCACCACGAGCATTTCACCATTCTCGGCGCCTGGGATTTCGACATCGAGAAGGGGGTCATCAGCTATCTGAGTCCCATCGCCCAAAGCCTGCTGAACAAAGGCGTGGGCGACGAGGTGGAGTTCGAGTTCGACGGGGTTCAGAACCGGTACCGGATCGTGAGCATCGAAGCCGCGCCGGTGCCGGCGGCGCCGGCGGTGGCGGACACCGACACCCATGCGGGCGTGGTTGCGGGCGCCACGGCGTCGGAGGGCCCCACGCCCGGGGTGGCCGGGGGCGCTGTGCCGCCCGCGGCTTCGGAGAACCCGCCTCCTTCCGGGGGCTGACGGCCAACGGCCGAGCCTCGCGCGGGCGCCTCGCGGCGGCCGGGGCGGGATGGGACGTCGCGGGAGCGTTGCGCCGGCCGCGACAGTGTTTTCGCATGCAGTTCATCACGACCGAGCAATTGCTCCAGGGTTTGCGGTGGCGGTATGCCACGAAGGCGTTCGATCCCTCGAGGGAGATCCCCGGACCGGTATGGGATGATCTCGAGGAGGCGTTGGTTTTGACGCCCTCCTCGTTCGGGCTGCAGCCGTGGCGGTTCCTGGTGTTGGTAGACCGCGGGCTTCGCGAGCGGTTGGTGGCGCACGCGTGGGGGCAACGGCAGGTGGTGGATGCGTCGTGCCTGGTGGTGTTCTGCATCCGGTCGCGGATCGGCCCGGAGGAGATCGACGGGTATCTCAGGCGGGTGCGGGAAGTGCGCGGGAGCACGGAGGAGCAGCTTGCCGGGTTCCGGAAGATGCTGATCGGGTCGGTGGTGGAGGGGGGGTTCCGGCCGGTGCTGCGGGAATGGGCGACGCGGCAGGTGTACATCGCGCTTGGGAACTTCATGACCGCGGCGGCGGTGGTTGGGGTGGACACCTGTCCGTTGGAGGGATTCGAGCCGGCGAAGTTCGATGAAGTGCTCGGGCTGTCGGATGGTCCCTGGGCGAGCGTGGTCTGTTGTGCGGCCGGCTATCGACTGCCGGGGGACCGTCACGCGAAGCTGGCGAAGGTCCGGTTCCGGCGGGAGGACGTGATCGAGCGCCGTTGAGGTCGTGGAATCCGGGGTGGCCCGGGCGGCCGGTTCGCGGAGCGTGGGGGCGGGCTGCGTGATGGCTGCCGGATGCAGCGCGCCGGCTATTTCGCGGGCTTTGCCGGTTTCGGCTCCGGGTAGAGCAGGTAGTGGCGGCGCAGGATGCGGAAGGCGTCCTCAACGGGTTTCCAGGAGGCGACGATCTGGCTGGCGGAGCGTCCGGACTGGAGGGCTTTTCGGGCGGCGTCGGAGCCGGTGACCTTGTCGAACATGTCCCAGGTTTTTCCGCGGCTGACGGCGCGCTGGAAGAGGTCCTGACCGGAGGTTTGGCGGATGGCTTCGAGGGCGTGGTAGTTGATGGCGACGAGTGGGGCGGTGGCGGGCTTCTGGAATCGGAGGCGGGCTCCGCGCAGTTCGGTGCCGTCGGCGGGGTTGCGGTTGAAGTCGAGGGCGATGGGTTCGAAGGAGACGCCCGGGAGTTTGCGGGCGTTGAGCTGGGCGGCGAAGCGTTGGGGATCGAGCCAGGGGGCGCCGATGACGCGGAAGGAGAGGGATGACCCGGTGCCGAGGTTGACTCCGCCGATTTCGCCGAGCAGGCCGGTGGCGACGAGGTAGAGCGGGGTGTCGCCGCTGGGGACGTTGGGCGAGCTGGGGATCCACTTGAGGCCGGTGGCGTTCCAGGTCATGGACCGCGACCAACCGCGGAGGGGGATGACGGTGAGGTTGACGCGTTTGGGGATCCAGCGTTCGCCGTTGATCATCCGGGCCAGTTCCCCGGGGGTGAGGCCGTAGGCGTAGGGGACGGGCCATTGCCCGACGAAGGATTTGAACTTCGGGTCGAGGCCGGGGCCTTCGACGCGCTGGCCGCCGAGGGGGTTGGGGCGGTCGAGGACCATGAAGGCCACGCCATGGTTGGCGCAGGCCTCCATGGCGAGTCCCAGCGTGCTGATGTAGGTGTAGCTGCGGCAGCCGGTGTCCTGGATGTCATAGATCAGGACATCGATGCCCTGGAGCATGCGGGCGGTGGGTTGCCGGACGCGTCCGGGGCCGTAGAGGGAGTGGATGGGCAGGCGGGTGGGGGCGTGGGTTCCGTCGGGCACCTCGACGCCCGCGCGCGCCTTGCCGTCGAAGCCGTGCTCGGCGCCGAAGAGGGCGACCAGTTTCACCCCCGGTGCGTTGCGAAGGAGCTTCCAGGTTGGTTCGCCCCGGCGGTTGATGCCGGTGGGATTGCTCAGGAGACCGACGCGTTTTCCCTGGAGGGCGGAGAACTTGCGCACCTCGAGGACGTCGATGCCGTTGAGGACGGTGGCAGCGTGGGCCGGGGTCGCGAGCCGGAGGAGGGCGAGGACCGGGATGGCGGCGAGAAGGAGGGGGAGGCGAAGGGCTTGTGTCACGGGGCTTGTCGGGCGGAGGGCGTCAGGTTTGGAGTGGAGAGGGGCCAACGGTCGCCGTTGTCGAACAGAACGCCTTCGACATCGAGCCGGAGGTTCCTGGTGAACTGGGGGACGAAGAAGGCGCGGAGCGTGAAGGTGTTGGTTGCGGCTGCGGCGACGATGTTGGAGGACTCGGAGTGGACCGTCATCCAGCGGCCGAGCCGGAGGCCGTTTGCATCCAGGTAGGTGAGGCCGAGGCGGATTTCCCGAACGCCATGCGGTTCGGGGTTGCGGATGCGGGCTTCGACGAGGCGGATCTGATTGGGGCCGGGTTCACCGAGGCTGACGGTTTCGACGCGGACCGGAGGGAAGGTGCGATCCCGGACCGGAGGTTCCTGGGGAGGAGGAACGATGGGCGGGGACTGGGGTTGGGCCGCGGCCGTGGTGTCGCCGACGGAGGATGGGGGTGTGCGGCGGTTGGGTGTCGTGGGCTGGGGTGAGCGGGGTTGCGGACGCGGGCGGGGTTGGACGGGGGGATGGTCGGAGGCGGGGGGTGTGGGAGCGGCGGGTGGGTTGGCGGGCTCGGATGGGGAAGCGTCGGTGGGACCGGTGCGATCGATCTCCGCCTGGGCTTCGGCCATCTCGCGGGCGGCGGCGGCGAACTCCGGGCTCTCGGTGAAGTCGAGCGCCATGCGTCGGAGGGAGGCCATGAGGCCCAGCGTTCCGATCAGGGTCAGCACGCAGGCGGCGACGAACACCCTGGAGGCGCTGCCGGAGATGCTCCAGAAGCGGATGGCGAAGACGAGCGCCACGAGGGGGCCGACGAAGGGCACGAAGATGGCGATGACGAGGACGACACCCCAGTTCCTCTCGCCGTTGCGGAAGGCGGCTTGAATGAGCCAAATCCAGGCGGCGAGGCCGGCGAGGCTGGCGAGGGTGAGCAGGGCGATCCAGAGACTCATGGCCGGAGATTCCCGGCAGCTAAGAACACGGAGCGTCGATCGGCAAGACCGTACCGGGGTTTCCCCGGAGATGGCGAACGGGCGGTGGCGAATGGAGCGTGCTCGGATTTTCCTCCCCCCGAGGGTTGATCCCACTAAGGTTGCCGCGATGCTTTCGCAGAAGGCCAAGTACGGGATCCAAGCCCTGCTCTATCTGGCGCGCAAGGGGCAGGGGACCCCGGTCCTGATCAAGGAAATCGCGGAAAAGGAGAGGCTGCCGCGGAAGTTCCTGGAGGCGATCCTTCTCGAACTCAAGGGGGCGGGCATCCTCCATGCGCGCCCCGGGAAGGGCGGAGGCTACATGCTGAACCGTCCGCCGCGCGCCGTGACCCTTTCGCGGGTGATCCGCCTGATCGACGGCCCGCTCGCGCCGATCCCCTGTGTCAGCCAGACCGCCTACGCGCCATGCCGGGACTGCCTGGACGAACGGACGTGTGCGATCCGCGCGGTGATGAAGCAGGTCCGGGACGCGACGGCCAAGATCCTCGACGAGACCACGCTCGAAGACCTGGTGGAGCAGCAGAACCGGCTGGGGCGGGAATCGTCGGTCCTCGATTTCGACATCTGACGGCCCGGGGCGTGCCGTGGCCGATGCGGTTCGGATAGAGTCTCAGCGTCGTCGGCTGATCTGGTCGAAGGTCCCGCCCTCTCCGAAGTGGAGCGGTTGGGCCTTTGACCACCCCCCGAACACTTCGTCGATGGTGACCAACTCCACGTTGGCGAAGCGGCCCTTGAAGCGGGCGGCCACTTCGGGGAGTCGGGGACGGAAGAAGTGCCGGCCGGCGATTTCCTGGCCTTCAGGCGAGTAAAGGTATTCCAGGTAGGCGATGGCTATGGCCTCGGTGCCGCGACGCTTCACGGTGCGGTCCACCCAGGCCACCGGCGGTTCGGCCAGGATGCTCAGGGACGGGGCGACGATCTCCAGTCCGTCGGACGTGTGTTCCCTCAACGCGAGGTACGCCTCGTTCTCCCAGGTGATCATCGCGTCGCCGATGCGGCGCTGGACGAAGGTGGTGGTGGAGCCGCGGGCGCCGGTATCGAGGACCGGGACGTTGCGGAACAGGCGGGTGAGGAACTCCCGGATGCGTGATTCGTCGCCCTGGTATTCGCGCGCGGCCCAGGCCCAGGCGGCGAGGTAGTTCCAGCGGGCGCCTCCGGAGGTCTTCGGGTTGGGCGTGATGACCGACACCCCGTCGCGCGCGAGGTCGCTCCAGTCGCGGATGCCCTTCGGGTTTCCCTTTCGCACCAGGAACACGACGGTCGAGGTGTAAGGGCAGCTGTTGTCGGGCAATCGCCTCTGCCAGGCCCGGTCGATCTGGCGACCCTTGTCCGCGATCGCATCGATGTCGTAGGCCAGCGCCAGTGTCACGACGTCGGCGCGGAGACCGTCGATGACCGAGCGGGCCTGTTTGCCGGAGCCTCCGTGGGACTGCTGGATCACCAGGTTGTTTCCGGTGCGCTCCTTCCAATGGCGGGCGAAGGCGGCGTTGAACTCCTTGTACAACTCGCGCGTGGCGTCGTAGGAGGCGTTCAGCAGGGTGATGGCGTCCCCGGCGGAGGCCGGAGCGGCGGGAGCGAGGGTGGCTGCGGCGACCAGAAGAAGGCTCAGCAGACCGCGGTGAAGGCGGGAGACGGTGCGTCGCATGGGATGATGGAACCGGTCAGGGGGACGGTGTTGGAACTGGAACAGCATCGCCGACATCGATGCGCGGAACCCTGGGCTTTAATCACTACACTATCAATAGGGAAATAGAGTTTGAGACTCTGCCGGGGCGGTGGAGACGGCTTGGATGCGGGGTTGGGGTGGGGGTGGGGCGGGGTGATGCGCCCTTTTCAGGCCGGCGTGGCATCCGGGGCAGCGGTTGGATAGGGTCCGTCGCAATCCGATTCTCGCCTGAGCATGAACTTCCGATTGCGCCGTGGGTTGAGGCCAAAGCGATGTGGGGGAAAGTCGACGGCAGGCCTGGGCTTGGGGGTGGGGGTGGGGGTGGGGTGGGTGTCCGTGCTGATGGCGTTGGGAGGCGATGGGGGACCCGGTTTGTTGAAGCGATCCCTGGTGGTGGAGCGGTCGGGCCGGGTGGGGTTTCAGCGGGTGGACCCAGGCCGGAGCGGGATTGGGTTCACCAATGGGTTGTCGGAGGCGGCGGGAACGGCGAACCGGGTGTTGGAGAACGGGGGCGGGGTTGCGGCGGGTGATGTGGATGGGGATGGCAGGTGCGATCTGTATTTCTGTGGTTTTGGGGGAGGTTCGCGGTTGTACCGGAACCTGGGCGGGTGGCGGTTCGAGGACATCACGGGTGTGGCGGGCCTGGAGTTGGCGGGGGAGGACGCGAGGGGAGCGGTGTTGGTGGACGTCAACGGGGACCGGCGGCTGGACCTTTTGGTGTCGACGCAGGTGCGGGGGGTGCGGGTGTTTTTCAATGAGGGCGGGCGGTTTCGTGAGGGGACCGAGGAGGCGGGGACGGGTGGGTGGAGCGGGAGCACGACCCTGGCGTTGGCGGACGTGGACGGCAACGGGACCCTGGACCTGTACATCACGCGGTATCGGGCGGACGACATCCGCGATTCCAGTCTGGTGGAGGTGCGGCGGGTCGGGGGGCGGACGGAGCTGCACCCGCGGTACGCGGGGCGGTTGATGTTGGGCGCGGGCGGGCTGATTGAGTTTGGGGAACCCGACGTGCTGATGCTGAACGATGGGCGGGGGCGCTTCAGCCCGGTGTCGTGGACGGAGGGCAGATTTCTGGATGAGAACGGGAGGGCCGTGGGGGAGGCGCCGCGGGACTGGGGGTTGACGGCGGCGTTTCGGGATTTGAACGGGGACCTGTTGCCCGACCTGTATGTCTGCAACGACTACTGGACCCCGGACCGGGTGTGGTTGAACGCGGGCGGCGGGGTGTATCGGATGGCCGGGGCGGCGGTGGTGCGGCACACCAGCGAGAACTCGATGGGCGTCGACTTCGCCGATCTCGATCGGGACGGGTTGGTGGATTTCCTGGTGCTGGACATGCTGGATCCGGATCCGCGGGTTCGGCGAAGGCAGGCGTTGGCGCAGGCGCCGGTGGCGACGGAGCCTGGCGAGGTTCGGAACCGGCCGCAGGTCATGCGGAACACGCTGTTCCGGGGGAGGAAGGACGGGACGTTCGCGGAGGTCGCGGAGTTTGCGGGCCTGGGGCGATCGGGGTGGTCATGGCAACCGCTCTTCCTGGACGTGGATCTCGACGGTTTTGAGGACGTGCTGATTTCGACGGGGCATCGACGGGACGTGCAGGATCTGGACGCGACGGAGCGGATTCGGAAACTGCAGCATCCGTGGTCGGCGATGCGGGATCGGCGGGCGCGGCAGGAGGCGTTCTCGAGGGAGAAGCTGGAGCACGGGCGGCTGTATCCGGGGTTGGAGACACCGGTGCGGGCATATCGGAACCGGGGCGGGTTTCGATTCGAGGAATCGACGGGGGCGTGGGGTTTGGAGGAGGCCGGGGTGAACCAGGGGATGGCGCTGGCGGATCTGGATGGCGACGGGGATCTGGATGTGGTGGTGAACCGGCTGAACCGGGTGGCGGCGGTCTGGGAGAACACGGGGGGAGGGTCGAGGGTGGGGGTGCGGTTACGCGGGCGGCCGCCGAACACGGCGGGGGTTGGGGCGCGGGTGCGGTGGGTGGGGCCGGGGGTGCCGGTGCAGACCCAGGAGGTGATGGCCGGGGGGCGGTACCTGTCCGGCAGCGAGATGCTGCTGGTGTTCGCCGGCGGGGTCGCAGGGGGGAAGGGCACGGTCGAGGTGACCTGGCTGGGCGGAAGGGTGAGCACGGTTCGAGAGGTGGAGGTGGACGGGGTGTATGAGATCGACGAAGCGGGCGCGGTTGCACCGGTGCCGAAGGTCGGCGGGACTGTGTCGACGTTGTTCGAGGACTGGAGTGGCAGGCTGGGGCATGTGCATCGCGAGCAGGCGCCGTTGGATTTCGCGGAGCAACCGCTGCTGCATCGGGCGAGGTCGATGGACGGACCGGGGGTGCTGATTGCGGATTTGAACCAGGATGATTGGCCGGACCTGGTGATCGGGAGCGGGGCCGGGGGCAGTCCCGGGGTGTACACCAACGATGCCGCGGGGGGCCTGGTGTCCGCGGCTCCGGCCGGGGCACCCGGACCGGTGGGTGCGGACATGAGTGGAATGCTGGCGGATCGCGATGCGTCGGGGCGGGTGCGGGTTTTGGCGGGGTTGGCTGGGGGTGGGGGTGGGGAGGGAACGTTGCTTTCCTGGTCCGCCTTCGGCGGTGGGGCTTGGGAGCCGGTTGGCGAACTCAGGGAAGCCGTGGGGCCGCTTGCGATGGGGGATCCGGATGGTGACGGGGTGCTCGAGCTGTTCGTGGGGGGCGGTTTCGTGCCGGGCCGGTATCCGGAATCGACGGGTTCGCGGGTCTATCGCCGGGAAGGCGGGGGGTGGCGGTTGGATCCGGAGAGAACCGCGGCGGTCGGCGGGCTTGCCCGGGTGCAGTCGGCGGTCTGGGGGGATTTGGACGGAGACGGCGACAGCGATCTGGTGGTGGCGTGTGAGTGGTCGCCGTTGCGGGTGTATCGGAGCGATGGGGGGCGATTGGTGGAGGTGACACGGGAGTGGGGATTCGGGGAGTCGGGTGGGTGGTGGCAGGGGGTGACGCTGGGCGACGTGGACGGCGACGGGTGGTTGGACGTGGTGGCGGGGAACTGGGGATGGAACAGCGAGTACCGCGCGACGGCCTCGATGCCGGCGGTTCTGGTTCACGGCGATTTCCTGGGGCGCGGCGTGGTGGATTTGGTGGAGGGCGAATGGGATCCGGTGCGCGGGGTGCTGGCGCCGCGGCGGCGTTTGGATGAGTTCGATGCAGTTTGGCCGACATTGCGGAACCGCTTTCCGACGCACGGTGAGTTTGTGCGCGCGTCGCTGGAGTCGGTGTTGGAGGGGGTGAGGGATGGCTGGGGGTGGTTGGAGGCGCGGACGCTGGCGTCGACGGTGTTCCTGCGGCGGCCTGGGCGGTTCGAGGCGGTGCCGCTGCCGGCCGAGGCGCAGTACTCGCCGGTGTTCGGGGTGGTGGTGGCGGACTTCGACGGGGATGGGCGGGAGGACCTTTTTCTGGGGCAGAACGACTCGTCGGTTCGGTGGCCGTTGCCGAGGCAGGATGCGGGGCGGGGGTTGTTGTTGCGTGGGGACGGGGAGGGGGGGTGGGCGGTGATGGACGGGTCCGAGTCAGGGATTCAGGTGGACGGGGCTCAGCGGGGGGTGGCGGTCGGGGATTTCGACCGGGACGGGCGGTTGGATCTGGTGGTGGGCCAGAACGGGGGTGAGACGCGGTGGTTGAGGAACCGGGGTGGGTCGAGGGGGTTGCGGGTGAGGCTGGAAGGCGGGGTTGGTAATCCCGATGGGATCGGGGCGGTGGTGTGGGTGGAGACGGCGGGTGGGGCGGGGCCGGTGCGACCGGTGCTGGGTGGGTCGGGTTGGTGGTCGCAGAGTGGGACGGAACTGGTTCTGGCGCGGCCGGTGGGCGGGGTGGTGGTGGTGGTGCGATGGACCGACGGAACGGTGGGGCGGGTGAAGGTGGCGGAGAAGGCGCCGGAGGTGGTGATTCGGAAGGCGGGTCGTTCGGCGGGGCGGTAGGCGGGGCTGCAGGGGGGGCGGGAGGGGGAAACGAAGAAGACCGGCCGAGGGGCCGGTCTTTGAAGGGGTTCGGGAAACCGCCGCCGAGCGGGTCGGCGGCGGTCCGAATGCGGGCGAAGGCCCGGGGGCCGTCGGCCGTCTATTGGCGGATGCGGTAGAACCGCATCGCCTGGTCGGGATTCACGACCTGGGGCGAGGCGGAGCCTGCGACATCGGACCAGGGGCCGGCGGGGGTTGTGGCTTCCTGAAGGGTGCCGCTGGTCCAAGTGATGGTGATCCGGCCGTCGGCACCGCGGACCACCTCGTTGATGCGCGGGGCGGCGGAGACGGGTTGGGCCATGTACTTGACCGCATTGAGGAACAGTTTGGTGCCGTCCTCGGTGAGGTCGAAGATGCCGGCGCCCTGGGAGGTCAGGCCGTCGTTCTCACGGCTGCCGGTGAGGAACACCAGGCGGGGACCGCCGAGGCGGTCGCCGGCCGCGGTGGCCATGGTGGCGCCGGCGGACCATTCGGCGATGACGGTGCCGTTATTGGCGGGGTCGCCCTCGGCGGAGATGGTGGCGAGGAGCTTGCCGCCGCCGGCGAGCGGGTCGGTGTTGACCGAGATGCCGCGTTGCACGATGTCGTTGAAGGAGACGAGATCGGCGTAGGGGTTTGCGGTGATCCCGTCGGCGCCGATGGAAATGCCGGCGAAGATGGGGTGGGCGAGGTCCTTGATGGACAGTTTCACCGGTCCGATGGTGTCGGGGATGGTGCCCCCGGTGGTGAAGCCGAGGCGGCTGTTGCGCATGATGTAGCCGCCGAGGACCATCGTGGGGGCGGTGAGGCCGTTCCAGGCGAGGGTTTCCGGGGGATCCTGGTAGTCGCCGCTCGGGACGGATCGGCTGATGATGACGAGGTCGAACGCGTTGAGGGCGGCGACGTCGGGGGTGCCGGTGGTGACGAAGCGGGTCACGCGATGGCCGTTGGCGACGAGCAGCCGGGTGTAACCGGCGTCGGCGGCCTCGGTCATGCCCGCGGCGGCGGCATCGGCGGCCGGGGTGTTGTCGGCGGGGTGGAAGCTGATCCAGGCGATGTTGGCGCTGGCCACGCCGCCGCCTTCATCGGCTTCGCCGCCTTCCTTGCCGGCGCGGTAATGGGCGAGCACGCGTTCGGCGGAGATGGCCTTGTTGAAGATGGCGACCTCATCGAACTGGCCGGTGAAGAAGTTGCCGGTGGCGTCGTAGACGCCGCCGCCGCCGATGTGGACGTTGAAGGTCGAGGACCCGTAGTTGCCGGTGGCGGCGCCGCCGGTGCCGACGAGGCGGCCGTCGAAGTAGTTCCGGATCGTCTGGCCGTCGGCGACGGTGGCGATGTGGTGCCATTCGTTGTCAGGGAACGAGTAGGCCGTGTCGAGGGAGCCGCCGCCGGCCGACCAGATCTGGATGGTGGTCGGATTGATGAATCCGTATTCCACCGCGTCGTTCTGGCCGACGAGGCCGATGCGGTTGCCGAACCCGGTGGGATCGGAGACGCGGTTGGCGGGTTTTACCCAGTATTCCAGGGTGAAGGCGGGCAGGTTGTTGAGCATCTGCTGCTGGGTATCGATCCAGAGCTGGGTTTCGAGACCCTTCATTTCGACCGCCAGGTTGCCGGGGTCGAATCCGAGGAATTCGCCCGGGCGCGGTCCCGGGGCCACGGCGACATCGGTGGGGACGGAGTCCTCCTCACCGTTGCCGGTCATGTAGAGGCCGTCGGCGGGGGCGCCGAGGGTGCCGAGGTTGCGGGTGATCTGGCCGGTGGTTTCCTCGAAGCGATAGAACGCGATCGGGGCGTCGGCGAGGATGACATCCGCGTAGGTGATGACATTCGCGGTGAAGCCGAAGGTGGTGCCGGCCGGGAGGGTGTTGTTGAACAGGTCCTTCACGCCGCCGACGGTGAGCACGTAGGCTTTGCGGACGGTGAGGCCGGAGGTGACGAGCAGCACGGAGTTCCCGCTGAGGGTGGCGCTGGTGATGGTGACGCCGTCGGAGAGGGCGTAATTGGCGACGTTCTCGGCGGTCGCCTTGTCGAGGGCTTCGTCGAAGGTGACGATCATGTTCTGGACCGAGCTGGCCTTCACCCGGGTGATTTTGGGCGCGAAGGTGTCGGCGACGACGTTGACATTGACCTCGGCGCTGTTGACGGCGTTGCCGCTGGGGGCGGTGAGGACGGCGCGGTAGCGGCCGGAGTCGCCGACCGTGGCCCTGGCGACCTCGTAGGTTTTCGCGGTGGCGCCGGGGATGTCCTGTTCGTTGCGCTGCCACTGGACCTTGAGTGGGAAGGCGAACCCGGTGGGGGTGACGATGCCGTCGACGTTGAGGGTGAGCGGGGTGCCTTCGATGATCTGGGAGGGGGCCTGGGGCTGCACCGTGACCTCGGGGGTGCCGAGGTTGGGCTTGGCGTTGACGCCGATCCAGTTGCCGGACAGCGGCTGGAGGCTGGCTGCCGGGGTGGTGGAGTTGACCGCACGGACGGCGACCTGGAGGAAGTCACCGCCGCCGCCTTCCTTCACCAGCGCGTAGAACGCGTAGCGGCGGTTGGCCACGAGGCTGATTGGAGCCGAGGTGCGGGGGTCGCCGAGGTCGGGTTCGATGAACGCACCGCAGCAGGCCAGTTCCTCGGCGATCAATTCCGCGTTCTCCGGGCGGTCGTCGGCGCTCAGGTAGAGCTGGGACGCGTCATCGCTGCGGAGGAAGAAGTAGTAGTCGCCGGATTGGGGCGGGATGATGAAGCCGCTGACCCGGCCGCCGTAGTTGTCGGCGTAGCCGTTGGGGGTGTCGATGCCGGCGAGCAGGCGGACGTCGTCGGGCGAGTTGGGGTATTTGGGGTCGGTGGTGAGCAGGTCCACCGCCGTGCCGCCGATGCCGGTGTAGGCCTCGAACTTGACGATGCCGCTGACGAACTCCTGGGTGAGGGTTGCGACGCGGAGGGTGGCCTCGTTGCTCTGGAGGGGTCCGACGGAGGTGTTGACCGTGGCGCGGATCCTGGCGCCGTCATCGGCGGGAGCGGTCACGAAGGTGGCCGTGGTGCCGGTGTTGCCGGGGATGACCTCGCCGTTCTTGGTCCACTGGACGTTGTTGATCGTGACCGTCGGGGGGATGTCGAGGCCGATGGAGAAGCTCACCGAACTCCCGGCCGTGCGGACGGCGTCGACGGGGTGGGCGAGGATGGCGGCATTGGCCGGGGTGCCGAACGTGGACAGGTAGGCGCCCGGGATGGGGAGGGTGGCGTCGATGGCGCCGTTGGGGTCGGCGACCGCCACGGCGAGGTTGTCGCCGCCGGTTCCTTCCTTCATCAGGGCCTCGATGTAGTAGGCGCGGCCCTGGACGAGGCTGATGCGAGCGCCGCCCTCGGCATTCTTGGTGGGCCACTGGGTGGCGGTGTAGGTCGAGGAGTTCTTCGCCTCGATGGTGCTGCCGGCGCCGCCGATCACGTCCCAGCTTCGTGCGTTGCTCCAGGCGCCTTCGACGGCGATGAGGCGTTTGTTGGCCGGGGTGTCGTCCTCGGAGAGGAACAGTTGGGCGTTGTCGTCGGCGGCGAGGTAGAAGACATACTCCCCGGTCGTCGGCGGGTGGAAGTACCCCTGCATCTGGACGCCGTAGTTGTCACCGTAGGCGTTGTTGGCGGGGGTGTAGATGTCGTAACCGCCGGCGCCATCCGAGGCGGCGTTCCACTCGAAGTAGGGATAATAGAGGACGGTGTCCGGGTTGTTGGGGAACTTGGCGTTGTTGGTGAGGTCGGCGATGGCAGTGCCGCCGAACCCGGTGAACGCCTTGGCCCGGATCAGGCCTTCGGGGGTTGTGGGCGCCGCGGCCAGCAGGGCGGGTGCCGTGATGGCTGCCAGGAGGCACGCACCCAGGCCTGCGATGCTGGGCTTTAGTCTCGGTATTTGTCGCATACTGAATACAGGGTTCCCCCCAGGCGCGATGCCGGCAGCAGTCCAGAAGTCGTCCGGAGACCAACGCTCGCTGGAGGAGGAGAGGACCTCCAGGGAGGCGCTGGAGTGGCGGACGGCAAGACCGCGACAAAACCCGCACCAACCGACGCTTGGGAAGTGCGCGACGCTAGGTTGGTCGCCTAGCAAGAATCAAGGAAAGACGGCCTGAAGGTGGAAGGTCGGAGAAGCGGGTGCGGCACCCGCAGGCGGGAAGGCTGGTGGGAGGGCCGGTTACTCGGCGGCGGTGACGTCCATGCCCGGGAGGTAATAGAGAATTCGGGCGCAGTTCGGGCACTGGACGATGTCGCGGTCGGCCTGGCAGTCGATGACGTTCTGGCGGGAGAGCTTCATATGGCAGCCGCCGCAGACCCCGCGTTGGATATCGACGATGACCCTGTCGCCCTTGCTCTTGAGGATGCGTTCGTAGCGGGTGAGGAGGGTGGGGTCGACGGTTTCGGCGGCGGTGGTGCGGGCCTGTTCGGCTTCGGCGAGTTGTTTGCGGAGGCGGGTTTCGGCCTCGTCCATCTGCTGGAGCTGGAGTTCGGAATCGGATTTGGCCTTGCGGAGGGCGCTGGAGGCTTCGGCGACGAGGCGTTCCGCGGCCTCGATTTTCTCCATGAGGACCAGCTGCTGGTCGTCGAGGGTGGCGATGCCGGATTTGCAGGTTTCGATCTCGTGGGTGAGGGCCTTGTACTCCTCGTTTTTGCGGGTCTGCCACTGTTGGGCGGAGTATTTGGCGATCAGCTCCTTCTTCGATTCGACCTCCAGTTCGAGCTTCTTGCGGTCGCTTTCGAGCTGGTGGGCGTTGTGGCGGGCCTTTTCGAAGTCCTGTTCGGCGTTGGTGAGGCGGGTTTTGACAAGGCGCCTCTGGGGATCGATGTCGGCGACTTCGGCGCGGAGGCGGATGACGCGGCGGTCGCGGTCCTGGAGGATGAGGAGCTTCTCGATGGCTTCGAGCATGGGGCTGTGGGCTGCTTTGGGCGGGCCACGCTATCGGCGGGGTTTGAGGCAAGTCAATCCGCGTGACCGGGAGAATTCGGCGTGGGAGCCGGCGCTCGAATCGGGGAACCGGGTCGATCGCCGCCGGTGCCAGGCATCGGGGGGCTCCCGGTGCCCCGGGGGGGACCGCAGGACCGCAGGACCCCAGGACGGTGCCGTGCAGCCCGAAACCGCCCCTGGGAGGATCCCCTAGAATGGGTCCTCGCCCTTGCCGTCGGCCTGCCCGCCTCCAAGTCCCGGCACCGCCCATGCGCCTGCCGAAAGCCCTGAGGAACGCAGATTCCACACTTCGAGGAGATCGGAGCGGATCTCGTCCAGGAATCGCGACGGCATCAGCCGCTGCATGCCCTGCGCCTGGGTGAACCGAAGCAGGGGGTAGCACAGGTACAGCTCATCCTTCGCCCGCGTGACCGTCACGTAGAACAGCCGGCGCTCCTCTTCGATCGCCGAGGCGTCCTCGAGCGAGCGCCCCGAGGGAAACAGGCCCTCGCCCAGCATGATCGCGAACACCACGTCGAACTCCAGGCCCTTGGCCTGGTGAACCGTCGACAACCGCACCCGGTCCTCGTCGTCCTGGTCCGCCCGCTGCTCCGCCTCCGCCTCCATGTTGTTGAGCAGCGACAACTGGGTGAGGAAATCGGTGAGCGACGCGAATTGCCCCGCGTAGGTGGCGAGCTGGTTGAGTTCCTCGAGCCGCTGCGCCGCGTTGGCGAAGGTGTCCTCCGCGTAATCCTCGTAGAACGCCTCCAGCACCAGCCGGATCATGTCGGCGGGCCGACCGAACACGCCGGGGTCCTCGAGTTGCGCGATGGTTGCGGTCAACTGCGCCCATGCGGGTGCGGATTTCCTCGGAGCGGAGGCTCCGGCGGCCACCAGGGAGGGCGCCACCGCGGCGGTGTCCCCCCCCGCCTCGGCCTTCGCCCGCTCGTGCGCCGCGCCGAACGCCGCCCAAAGCTTCTCCCCGGCCCTCGGCCCGATCCCCGGCAGGAGCAGCACCATCCGCTTGAAGGAGAGTTCATCCGCCGGGTTGGCCGTCCACTTCAGCCATGCGGTCACATCCTTGATGTGTGCCTGCTCGAAGAAGCGGATGCCGCTGGTGATCACGAACGGGATTCCGCGCCGGGTGAACTCCATCTGCACCTCGAGGGCGTGGAAATGCGAACGGTACAGCACCGCCATGCCCCCGAGCCCGATCCCTTCCTCGTGCAGCTCCACCACACGCTGCGCCACGAAGCCCGCCTGCTGGTGGGCGTCCTCGCACGGAACCAGCGCCGGTTTCATCCCCGACTTCCGCGCGGCCACCAACTGCTTGGCGAACTGTTCCGTGTTCGCCGCGATCGCGGCGTTTGCCACCGCCAGGATCTCCGGGGTGCTCCGGTAGTTGGTCTCGATCTTGAAGATCGCGGCGCCGGGATAGCGCTTGGGGAAATCGAGGATGTTCCGGAAGTTCGCCCCCCGCCACGAATAGATGCTCTGCGAGTCGTCCCCGACCACCATCAGGTGTCGGTGCGCCCCCACCAACCGGTCGATCAGGTCGCTCTGGATCTGGTTCGTGTCCTGGTACTCGTCCACCATCACGAACTCGAACCGCCGCTGGTACCGCTCCCGGACCTCGGCGATCTCGTCCATCAGCCGGAGCCACAGCGCCAGCAGATCGTCGAAATCCATGACGTTCGCCGCCTGTTTCCGCGCCGCGTACAACGCCGCCACCCGCTCGATCTCACCGCGCATTCCCTCGAACCCGGTCCGTCTCCGCTCCAACAATGTCCCGATCCCGACCCGCTCGTTGGTCCCCCGCGAGATGAGGTCGGCCACCACCTCGACCTTTGGAAACGGCACGGACTTCGTATCAATACCCGCCGCGCCCACACAGACCTTCAGCAGCGCCTCCGAGTCCTCCCGGTCCAGGATGGTGAAATCCGGCCGGTACCCCAGCAGCTCCGCATGGCTCCGCAGCACCCGTGCCCCGATGGAGTGAAAGGTGCCGCCCCACAGACGCGATGGCTCGGACCCCACCAGCTCCGTGACTCGCCCCATCATCTCCCGCGCCGCCTTGTTGGTGAAGGTGAGCAGCAACAGCCGCTCCGGAGACACCCCGCGCTCGATCAGGTAGGCCACCCGGTAGGTCAGCGTCCGCGTCTTGCCCGAGCCGGCCCCGGCCAGCACCAGTGCCGGCCCGGGCGGGGCGGTCACCGCCGCCAGTTGCTGCGGGTTCAACTCCGCCGCGTAGTCGATCCGCAAGGGCATCCCTCCCCCCACCCCATGCACCACGTACTCGCGCGTCATGCCCCGATTCAACCCGCATTCCCCCCACGCAACCACGCAAAACCCGGACACCGCGTTGACTCAAATTAAATGACACCGAAGGGGTGGACGCCCTCCGGGCGTCCGA
>VFQN01001009.1_pt1 | contig 49579 bp, 74 predicted proteins | sample 3512371 | NCBI WGS metagenome assembly VFQN01 (sample SAMN10412370, study PRJNA504923) | tailings metagenome | isolation source: Replicate 2 from Balatoc abandoned mine | place: Philippines: Itogon, Benguet | collected 2017-08-28
TGAATTTTAAAAATATGAGTGACACGCTCCGCGGCCATGTGAACCGCTATGTCATCCCTCTGGTCGTGCTGGGAATCGCTCCGCCGAGAACCCGGAACGCTAGCTGAACGCTGACTGGTACTGAATGCACCCTCATGCCTATCGTCCCGCAACGGTACAAGCCGGCACAACACACCCGCGCCCACCCATGTCAACCCGTCTCACCTGGGAACAAGGGCAGAAAGGGAAGGGGAAAAACGGAAGGGATGAAATTACGTCAGTAAAGTAGGGGGGGGGTGAAGAGGGGGGCATGTACAGGTCAACAAGGGCTGCTTTGAACCTGGAGGCACACGTTCGTCGAACGGTCCGTTTTGGCCCCATTCACGAACCTTGCCCCATGCGCCATGCCGTGGCCCCATGCCGAGACCATCACCGCCTACACTGGCCGAGACTGGAGCAAGGCGGGAGATCTTCGACTTGCAGCCACATATATATGCTGTACATCTACTCAATATACAAACTCCCCGTCATCCTAAGCGACCATGCAAGGAGCCATACCTCCCGTTTTCGCGGTTGGGCCCTTTGTTGACGCCTGGAGCAACGACGACATTGTTGCGCAACTGCCAGACGACCTTCCTGACCAGGCACGGCTCATTACTATGCTTCTGGATACGTTGCGCTTGTGTTCAGGCTCAGCTGTGACAGTTGGACCCTGGGCGCCCTCTCGGACTGCAGGTGTGCCCGTCCCGGCCGAACGACCTTGAGGCTGAACTCCTCAGAGTCAAGGTGGTCAAGCCCCAGAGACCAACCCAAGCCCCGGTGCAAAGGACAGCAAGCAGCCACCAGCCGGCTGCACCCCAGCCAGGGACAACTGCCGTTCCAACCCCAGGAGCAGGCATCCCATACCAACCACCCCAACACACTGTCCCCACACCCGCACAGCCTCCACCCGCAGCTAATGCTAACACATGGCCAGCTCAGGCGCCTGCAGCAGTGTCTGCAGCTGCCATTGCGCCCGTAGCATCCCCGGCGCCCCCGCCCTCGGCTGCGGCGGCAGGGGCAGGGGCCCAAGCTACGCTGCAAGTACCAGCAGCACCCCAGCACAGCCCGCAAGCCCCGGCCGCATCCAAGGAGACCATTGACGCCGGCTTCAAGGTGTTTGCGGCTGCATCCCTTGCTGGACTGGACGGACAGCAGAAAAGGATGCTACAGCGGCTGCAGAACAACCAGGTGTGTTCCTCCCTTCCCTGTCGCGCTGATGGATGCGGTACTGCCTGCATCCGTCCGTGCCGGTGAAATGGTCCATAAGGTACAAGACACACACGGCAATCCACGGTGTGGCTACCGTATTTCCTTTGGATGTTACTACATTTTACGCGAGGGTAGGACTGGCTGGCAGGTGCCTTGAAGTGGGTAAAATGGCGTTGGCACAACTTCCACTTGACTGGCACCATCACACAGACCCTGGCCTGCCTCCCGATTGCTGCCTCGCACACGCAGGCCATACTTTGTGCAGAGCAGCTCCAGCCCTACCTGGAGAAGCGCCCCATCACCGCACAGGACGCCGAGATGATGAAGGTTGTGCTGCACCAGTGGATAGCGGTGCTGGCACGCGCATGAAGTCATGAAACCTGCCGTGCTCGTGGTGATCTGGCGCAAAGCATGTGTGGCAGTCCGGATGTCCGGTTGTAGTATCCGTACTGCCTTTCGTTCCACGCGTGATATTACGTTGGGGAGCAGCCTTTGGCCAGGGTATGTGCAAGTGGGTACGGTAGCCTGATGAGTTGCTTAGCCCGAATGGGCGCTGACTTTGGGGGGCGCGGGTTGACCACAGAACGGCGAAGGGTTTTTGGAGAGGCAAGGACGTGCTTCTGGCGTTGCAATGCAGACAAAACTCCTCAGTACCGTGCATGGATGGCGATGGGAGGGCGTATGTCCTTGCTGACTGGTGCGGTGTCGGCTGCTGGTCGTGGCTGCACAGGGGAGCCCTGCCGTTCAGGTCCAACCGCCCGTTGGACCTTAAGCTATCGCTGGCTGTTGCTATGTACTATTATCCTGCAATTGGTGGACTACCGTGTCATAGCATATTCCAGTTCAATTAGCTTTGCGGTGCAGGTCCTTCGCACTGCTGATCGAATACGTGCACAACGTAGCTGATACACTTTGTATAATATCGGAAAGGTACTCTGACAAACCTTTGCGCCGCCGTCGTGTCTTTCTACTGACTGCGCGGGCTTGGTGGAACTCAGGCGCGCAAGCTTTCAACGGCCTGCCCATACCACGATGGCGTCGGCATATGAAATCAGGTCAGACATAGGCTGCGATGTAGGCGAGTGGGTTCCAGGCAGCAGCAGGCACGCAGTCCCCAGCTCTTCGGGTCACCCTGCCAGTGCAGGGGCCAGCCTGGCCACCCGTGGCGTGCCCACCTGTCGCGTAGCACCCGCTGCTACGTAGCGCCATGCGGCTTAGAGCCTCGAAACCACTCATGCACGTCGTTGTGTCTTGCACGCTGCAGCTGCACGCACCCTGCTGATGGGTCTGCCTGGGTGCAGCCCCAACCGTGACAGGACACGGTGTGCATGAGCAGCCTCTGGGAACAACCTCCCGTACCACCCTGCTGCAGCATACCCCATTTCGACTCGCTGGTATTTTCAGGCACTGCATCTGACAAATCCTTACATGCCCTGTGCACATCCCCCACAGACGTGTGCTGAAGATTTATGATGACGCGGCGGTTGCGGCGCCCAAGCTGGCCATCACCATGCTCAAGGAGGTGACCAAGGTGCGGCCCGCATGACACGTGCCACGTGCTGATGGCCCTCCGGCGGACACTTACCCGATAGCTTGCGTTGCATGGGGCATGACGCTCAGGCCAATTACTGGCCTGCAGAGCCTCAGCTGGCTGCCAGTAGCCCTGTTGACAGCAGCACTCAACCGAGGCCATCGTTATGTGTGGAGACCTATGCCATTTGGTCCCCTTGGCGTGTTGTGTCAGCTGCCGTTGAAGGATCTCACGTGTATGGCCCACCACTGCATCACTCGCGCCTGCGCGCAGAGCATCAGCGGCGCGCCCGCCAAGTACGACCTCACGTCGGACGACCCCGAGGCGTGGGCGGAGGCGGGCGGGCACAGCTACGGCGAGGCGCCCGAGTTCCCCTGCCTGGTGGGCGCCCGGTGGATGGAGGTGCTGCAGAAGCCAGGTGGGAGGCAGCGGGCTGGGGCAACGGCCGGCAAGGGGCGTGGGGTAACCTGAGCGGGGGCCTTGCGGTGGGAATCAGCGGCTGGGAACAGATACGGTACTTGCCGGCTTGAATTCCTAAACAACATTGGGGCAGGGTAGGCATGCCGCTGTGCTCTCGCCATGTCCGGTGGGCAGCCATGCTTTGCGGATGAGCATTACAACTTCTAAATCCAGTCCATATGCCTCTGGTGCATCCGAACTCGCGTCCTGGGTTACCGTTGTGGCTGGGACGATTCACGTGGCGGGATGTGCCTCTGTCTGGGGCCCCGGGTGCTGGGGTGGAGGTGTAACCTCGAGGGTCTGTCGTGCACCTATGCTGTGGCGCGATGCCGCTCCTATGGACAGCTACAGCACGTCAGTGCATGCTGCCGATGCCGCGCTGCCCCCAGGAGTCCGGCAGTGAGACCCGTGCCAACAGCTGAAAAGGCGCACCGCACAAGATGCCTACCCTACTGACTTCCTGTCCTTCCCTTGCATATGCCCTGTGCAGGGATTGTCGCTGCCGTTGGCTTTGACAAGAACGAGTGGGCTGAGCTGCTTAAGGAGCTCACAGGTGGGTGGCTCCGTACGCCAGCGGTTCAGGGGGCGCGGGCAACGCGCAAGCTTCCTGTTCACACGTGTCAAGAGGATTCCTGCACCGTGAGCAGCCCTTGACCCCAGGCCACACATGGCGCCACGACATGCGCTCGCTCACTACAGGTACGGTGTTTCCTTTAGTTTGCATGAAGACCTCCTAACGTGTGTCTTGCGGTCCACAGACTACGAGGCCAAGCTGGACAAGGAGGGCCTGAGCCTGGACGTGATGGAGGAGCTGACGGAGCAGGTCAACAAGCTGCGGGAGGAGGCCCCGGAGCCGGAGGACTCGGACGAGGACTCGGACGAGGACGATGAGGATGACAGCGACGAGGACGAGTAGGGCTGGGGCTAGGGGTAAGGGTAGGGTCGTGGCGTGTGGGGTTGTCGGAGCGGGTTTGTGATTCGCCATCCCATGCGAGCCGGAGCAAGGGATGGGCGGCGATGAGGACGAGTGGGACCAGGGCATCGGCGTGGGCATGAGCTGTTGGTGGTGGGACCGCGTGGCTCTCGTTTGATTGCAGCGAAGAGGGAGGGCGATGGAGGTGGTGGGCAGGACTCGTGCATGCTCCCTGCTAGGGGAGTAGCTGGGCTTGGCCTGGTGCGGCTGTGGTGCGCGAGGTGTTGTGGCTGGAGGTGAATGGAGGCTGGCATGCTGGTTGTTTTGTCAGGCGGCCGGTGAGTTGTAGGCGGTTCATTTTCGGTCCATGGCAAGCAAGCATATTACATTATGACTGTTGGCCCTTGAGCCCCTGGCTCGTATACGGGTCTTTGCACTTCGGAGGGTAAACCCCTCGCCGTGTAACACTGACTGACTGGTTATCTTGCTGCCGTGCTGAAGCACTGGCGGGCGGGCTACTGCCGTTCACACTGCCTGTGTGCAATGGCACGAGATTGGGGGGTGAGGAAGTTGCCGCACAGCAAGGGCCCCTGGTTGCACTGGTTGCCACGTGCACACGAGGGACAGATACGTGATCTGCAATACTTGCAAATGCTCCACATGATCCAATGCTGCAAGGCGACAGAGACACGGCACCGAGGCATGGAAGAATCACACCGACATCGCAAGTCTTGGACGTGGGCTAGCGTTGGCCCAATCTGGCCCAAGGCCCCAACGTCCTATGGTGTGGGTCCGGCTTCCTGTATTGCGTGCCCCCAAACTCTCGCGGGAAAACAAGGGCCGCACTGTAACAGCTAGTAACAGCACAGCCAGCCGATCCGCCGGTCAGCACCGCACACGAAAGTGGCCGGTATTGGTAAGCAGTAAGCGTGGCTTGGCCTGCTCGTCTATTGCTACATCCTAATACGCAGCACACAAGTGTGTCCGCGTCATCCTAGCAGGCAGCTGTGAAGACTGCAGCCCCCCTAACTACAACGACAATCCTTCACGACACGTCCGTGCAGCAAAAACGATTAACGTGGTTAGCGTCGTCACCACCCATCCAGCTTGTCCTCAGCGCAGGGCAGCAACACGTCGCCCGTTCAGTCGGTCACATCCTGCACTGTTGTGTGTTAACACCTGCGCTATGCTCAAATGCAACAAACACTCGCCTACCGAAAGCCTACAGTACAATCACATGTGTGCATGCAGAGGCCCTAAAGTGCTGGTATGCATGGTATGCGTTCAAGCCTGCACTCGGAATGCTAATGCGCGTTGTCCAGAAGGATGCTCGTGCCGTCGTACGTCAAGCTGGAGAGCTGGGGAGCTTGCCAAGACCGACGACTGCCAACTACCCTCCAGCAAGATCTCTGTGAGCAGTCTTCAGTGAAGCTGTCAGCAGACTCCTGGCCATCCCCGTCATGGATTGCTGCACCCAGCCTCCGCCATATCGGCCACCCAGGCGAGGGGCAGCCCCATCAGTCGCCGCTTTTGCCCCCCTGCAGCCCCTCGATCACCGCCTTGAGCCGCTCGATCTCCTCGTTCCGTGTCATGAGCTCCTGGTAGTGCACCCGGAACACAACTGGGGGAGGGGTTGGGGGAGAGGCGGGGACCACAAGCAGGGCTGTACGTCAGGGTGTTGCGCTCCGAAAGTGCTGCGTGTGAGTCGCCGGCCAGGTAGCGGTTAACGACAAGGCCATGCAGCACTGCGCACTGAGCGGCCCTTTTCATCAGTCGCAGTGCATACTGTGACACGTACAAGTCTGGCCTGTGTGTTGTATCCCGCATGTGTTTTGTGTAGGTGTTTAGGGTATGTGTTGTGCGTGGGCATGTAGAGCACGTAGGCAGCAGGGCACAGCTGGGTGTCCACCAACAGGAGATGCCTTGCCCCCACCACAAGCCAAGCCAAGCCAGGGTCGGCGCCCATCACGTAAAGGCTGTGAGTCGCGACACTATCTGTCCCTCGTACAACATGAGAGGGTGCGGAACACACCTGCATTGTTCTCCAGCTCCTGCTGCAGCTCCGAGATCTGCTCCTGTGCCTCCCTGTTGCGCGCCGCAGCTGCCACCAGCTGCTCGTCCTTGCGCTCCAGCTCCGCCCGCAGCGCCGCCACCTCGTTCTCCAGGTCGTGCGCCTGCTTCTGGTGGCTCTGCGGAAGGGCGAGGAAGGACGGCAGCGGAACTGGGTTGCTGCACAGATTCACCAGGCGTGCAGGCTGTTACAACGTACCGTACTCGCAGTACTTGCATCCCCCACCCACAGTAGGGGGGGGGCCCAGGTGTGGCACTTTTGTATACTCCTTATCTTGGCCCATGCCACGTGCCGTGTCCGCACAACTTCTGTCTACGCTATACTTTTACGGATAGCGTATGGGCAAGATGGTGCCGGAGCACATGGTCCCTGAGGCCTGAGCTGCCGCCCCCGGCGCCCCCTTATTACCCCCCACCACGTGTCCCTGCCCCGTGCACTCAGTTCAGGCGTCCTCCCCAACAAGGGCACCAACCTGTAACCGCTGCTGGTATTTGGTGTGGTTCACTGCTGTAATGTAGCAATCTTCGTCCAGGAAGACTGCGTCCTGCACCAGCTCCCGCAGGACAGAGGCAGCGGTTCTGGCCTCCTCCAGCGCAGCGGGCAACGTCTGGCTCCAATCCTGCTGGACTGCCGCCTTGACTTCATTGCCATCCATTACCGGCAGCGCATTCATGGCAAGGATTCCACTATGCGACGTGGCTGAGTGAGCGTGCGACATCCCTTCGGTCCTTTAGGGCTACCGACAACTGCTCGGAAACGTGTTTTGGCACAGTACTGCCACTGCAGATATGTTACATCATCAGAGCGAGGGTGACATTGTCACGAGAAGGCATAAAGGTTTAACGCGGTCTTGGCGACACCAATCGTCACAGACGGAAAGCAGCTCTGGAGGGGACAGAAGACGGCAGAAGCGGTTTATGGAACGTTGCTGATGTTGCTGGAGTATCAACTAGCGGCGGGCATGGTCGCCGGCCAGACTACAGCCCCACCTCGTACAGTTGAACCCTGCCTTTGCCTGCCAAGCACTGGACGGCTCCCTGAACAACCCAAACATATACTAATGCCTACAAACTCAAGCATGGACGTATACCAGTTAAGCATGGCGCCAGTCAAATAACCCGAGCGCTATAACAGCTCACATTTTGCGGAGCTCCCGCACCATGTCAGAGACGCGTTCGCTGCCCATAGATGAAGATAGATTAAGCCAAAGGTGGGTCACCAGCTTGTAAGCCGGTCGGCAAGAAAGAAGTGAACCAGGAGAACCCACCATGTCACGCCTAATTTATGGCAGGGATTCGGTTGCTGGAAGCGCCCGAGCGTCCCCGAGGCCCCCGGCAAGTGAGTCACTTGTGAGCAAAAGCTCCAAACGACGCGATTCGCCATCGGTTGCTTCGGAACGCTCAGACCGGAGGAGGGAGCCAGACCAGACGGAGCGAAGCTTCAGCATGCGTGGGATAGCGGAGGAGTCCGAGGCGTCCAGCAGGCGCTCACTCCGCAGCAGCGATGATGGTGAGGTAGAGCAATAGCATCCTGAAAGCTGTAAGCCCACCCCACCCACCGCCCACGCGTACCGGTACACACCACCACCCTACCAGGTTCCCCCGGTAGCCACACTGTTGCTGCATCCGCATTTGTGAAAGTGGGGCACTTGCCAACATCAAAGCTTTGCCACCACCCTGCGCAGGGCGCAGCCCCCACACGTGGAAAGGCCAGTGCACGATGTACAATGAACTTGGTGCCCCCTGCTCTGCCCACGTGCCCTCCTGATGCTTGCGTGACCCCAGAGCGCGACCGCCGGCATAGGAGGAGACGGGACGACCGCGGTGACGATGGGTACGACGACCGGTCGTACGACAGCCGTGACCGCAGCGAGGACCAGTACTCGTCGGACTACGAGTCTGACGAGAGCGGCAGCAGGTCGTACAGCCGCAGCACGTACGACAGCCGCAGCATGACGCCAAGCGGCTCGTCCTACCCCAGCAGCGAGCAACGGTGCGGGCCCGAAAGCGTGGGCTGTGCACTCGTGGGGCGCTTACGGGCAGCCGGTGACAGGCCACAGCACGACCTGGGGTCTCCACTTGTAGGCCCCGTATCATGTCATGCTGACACGCTGCCTAACCGGGCAGGGCAACAGACGCAGGACTCCTCGGCAACCACGGGGTAGTGTGCAGCTGTGCACAAGCCCGTGAGCTGCAGAAAGGTCGTAAAGAAGTGCTCAGGATATGTCAACAGGCATACCCTCACATAACAGCATTCGCTGATGTCATGCTCCCCCTGGTCAGGTACCATGGCGACGTGAGCGGGTGGGGCCGCAAGCGCGTGGACCCCCGCGCCCACAGCGAGAGCAGCGAATACACGCTGAGCAGCGGGCTGTCGCCGCGCGGCTCGGAGGCGGAGGAGCGGGCGGAGTTCGACCCGGAGGAGGCCAAGCGGGCGCTGGTCTACAACGCAGGTGGGGGGCAGTGGGGCGTGTAGAGGGTCATTTTGCGGAGCGGAGGTGTCCGTTTACCTGCTGGGCCAAGGGAGCTTGCCTGACATGCGAGGAGAATGGTCAGGCGTTACTGGAGGTGGGGGGACGCCTTCGGTGTGACCAGGGGTGGGGTTGGCCGTCTAGCGTCAGACAGTAGTGAGTGATCTTGGACCCGGTGTAAGCAAGGCGGATGCTTGGGTCAAGGCCATGTGTGACTGTTACCTACGGCCGGCGAAACCACAACCACGGAGAGCAGCAATAGGATTGTTGGACCCTGGGCACACGTATCCATGCCTTGCTGTCCGCAGGGCTGTACGGCCGCGCCCAGGCCATGCGGCGGGAGGGCACAGCCCCCAAAACCATGGGGATAGCGGACGACCTGCCCAACCGCTTCGCGCTGGAGCAGCTCAGCACGCTGGCGGGCATGGCGAGCAAGGTGCGCTGGGGGCAGGGCCACGGGGAGCCGTAGACGTTCAGAGCTGCCACAGCCATCAGGCTGAGGGACTCAAGATTATTGCACCAGGAATGCATGGTGTATAACAATCTGCCCGGTCCTTACACCAGCTTGAATTGTATTGGCGCACGCGGGCGCGCGGGCTTGGTTTTGGGGTTGCGGCTGGCAGCGCCTGAAGCGGTGCACCCCGGGATTGTGCCGGCTGGCTTGGTGCAGGTGCAAGCCGCCATCGAGCACAACCGGCGCGTGTTCGCCAACCGCGTGCGCATGGAGGACCGCGCCATCATGAAGAAGGCGTTCGACGCGTGGCGCGCCGTGCGCTTCGGCAGCATCGCCAAGCAGCAGCTGCTGCGGCGAGCCATCGCTCGGCTGCAGCGGGGGCTGCTGGCGCGCGCCTTCCTGGCGTGGAAGGACAAGTTCCACCTGGTGGACAAGTACCATGCCATGCGTAAAAAGGTAGGGGTGATGAGCATCGGCGGGGCAGATAGCGAGGATCTGGGACGGGATGGGAGAAGGGAGTGAGAGGTCCTCGCTGGTGTGCGGTAGGGGATGTGAGCTGATCAGCGGAAGAGGGCTGGGGTGGGCGCGACGGGCGCTCGCAACCGATTGCACGGCTGAGTTGCAGGTTGTGCTTGTGCTGGCTTGGTGTTCTTGCAGGTGACGGCCACCATCAACCGCGGGCGGATGAAGCGGTGCTTCCTGGAGTGGCGGGAGCTGTGCCAGCAGCGCCGGTGGAAGACGCAGCTGGCGGCGCGCGACGCGCAGGTGGGCCAGGGATACCTGGGGTGTAATGGGCAGGGTGGCAGGGGGGACTGATGCCTGAGTGGCTGAGGCTGGGGCCGGGGTCTATGCAGCGCATGGGTATCCGGGTTGCACACGGCACGCCTGGCGCATAGGATGCATAGGGCTTGCAGTGAAGGCTAGGCCTGCAACACAGGCTGTGTCTTCTGGCCAAGGGACAACCATGGAGCTTTGCGCGTGTACTGAAGCAGCACGCATAGATGGTGCGAGCGTATGGCCGTTAACGAGACCGTATGCCGGTTCACCTCCTGTCCAGATCCATGCCATGGACCTCAAGATCCAGGGCTTCGAGAAGCGGCCCATCGTGGTCATCCGCCGCCGCAGGCTGTACGCCATGATGGAGGTGGGTCGGGGTTGCGGTGTGTGGGCATTGCCTGGTCTGGGGTGTGGCCGTCAGCTGTGCTCTGATGCCTGACATGAGCGCCCAGCATGTATCACACCCTCATGCCACATCTTAAAAGTGGTTGGACGGTCAACTGTCGAGGACAGCCCGCCGGGAAGCTGCCCCACGACGCCACCGTTCCCCGCCCTGCTGCCTCGCCCAGGCGTGGTTCAACGCCAGCATCGACCGGCGGCGGAAGCGGCTGCGGCGGCAGAAGGCGGTCATGCACTGGCGCAACATGTCGTACATCAAGGCGTGGAACTCATGGTGGGCAGGGCCGCCCTGCGCTACTACACGTAGATAGACGCTGCCCCACAGCCTTAACAGCAGTGCTAGTTGTTGCATGGCTTTTATTCGTGCAAACGTGTTGGCGTAGCCGCTTCTCTGTGATAGGAAGCCGCTGGCGGTAAGCCCTCAGCAGCTACAATGCAAAGCAATGAACCTGACGGTACCCGTATCGCTGTGGTCCCCAGGCGCATGTTCACGGAGGAGATGATCCGGCGGCGCAACCTGATTAAGAAGGTGGCGCTCAAGATCAAGAACATCCACATGGTCGCCGCGTGGAACAAGTGGTTCGAGGCGGTGCTGGCCAAGCGCGAGCTGACGGACAAGCTGAGCCGGGCGCTGCGCCACTGGAACAACTCGGCGGCGTCCAAGGCGTGGAACAAGTGGCGCTGGTACGTGGAGTACCGGCGGGAGTACAAGAAGATCATCGCCCGGTGGAAGCACCCCATGAAGGTGCGGACGTGGGCCGGGGCGGCTGGCGCGGTGCGGTAGGAGCCGTCAGTGGTTGCTTGCCCGGCGCCAGTTCTGTGCTGTGGTGACTTTGAATGCTTGCAGTGGACGCTCCAACACAGGCACGGTGCCTACGTGTGTGCAGGATTTGGTACTGTTGGCTACAGGTTGGTGCCAGCACTGCTGGACATCATGCCCATGTGCTCCTTCCTTGATCCTCATCGGGCACCCAAAAACGCAACGCCCCCCTGCGCCCCTTGTCACGTGGCGTAACCCCCAGGCTCGTGCGCTGCGCGGCTGGCTGGCGTGGCTGGACTGGAAGAAGCGCATGCAGATCATCCTGCAGCGCGCCGCCGTGCGGCTGACCAAGCGGCAGCTCATCATGGCGTGGGAGGCGTGGTGGCAGTCCATACACGACCGCAAGCTGGAGGAGCAGCTCACAACCAAGGAGCAGCTGGTGGTGAGCAGGGCCCTTGCCCAACTCCTCCAAATTACACACCTTACCGTACAAGGGCCCTAACTGAATGCTGCTCTCTACGGTGTCGCGTTGGACTAACAGCAAGCCTGGCTGCATTGTGCTCGGCATGACCCCACCGCACGCTTTTCACCTTGCTGCCAACCTTCCCCATGTCCACCCTCTCCTCCCCCTTGACTCCCAGGTGGCGGTCAAGGAGCTGCGCGAGGAGAACGAGCGGCTGCGGCGCGACAACGAGCGCTTCGTGCGCCTCATCGACAGCGGGGAGTGGGGAAGAGGCCGCGTGGCGGAACTGGTGTCGGCAGGTGGGGCAGGGTGGCATTACCCCATCAGGGCTCCCGGAGCGGGTCCCCGCCTGCACTCTCACATACCCCATACAGCCAACATGGGCGCATCCCGCACACGCCGCACGTCTGCCTCTCCCTGTCCTGCTGTTGGCGGTGTCCCACCATACCGGTGCGGACTGCTCTTCCGCCTCCGGTTGTCCCCTGTGTTCAAGTGTACGTCTTCCGCACCTCCGGTCCATGCCCCAGGCGAGGTGCTCAAGGGCGAGCGCGACGCGCTGTTCAAGCTGATCCAGAGCCTGCGGCGGGAGTACGAGTCGGTGCAGGCGGCCAAGGGCGCGCAGGACGAGGAGCTGCGGGCCCTCAAGGAGCGCATGCTGCTGGGGGTGAGCGGGGCGGGAAGGGCGCCGGCGGCAGCGCCGAGATAGCCGCCAGGATGGGCCAACGCCCTTGCGTCAAACACGGCCTTGCTTTGTCCGTCACGGTGGTAACGATGCCATGCATTTCCTTCTGTCCTGGCCTTCCCCTGAGTGTGATCATGCTGCTATCTTGTGTGTGTTCCCCTGTGCAGGGCGCCGCGCGCAACCGCATGCTGGTCAAGGGCGGCAGCTCCTTCAACGCGCTGGTGCGCGCCATGAAGCAAGACCTGGTGGAGGGAGGGCTGGGCGCGCAGGCGGCGCAGCGGGACCCCAACGTGCGCTTCCAGGTGCGGACGGGACTTTTGAAAATCTCCTACTGTCTTCTTGTCTGGGGGCATGGCCGAGTACGCGTCACAAACCTGCTGCATCGAGCTGGACCTCTCTCCACCTAGCAGCCTACCCCACCTACTTGTCGCTATGGGACCGGTGCACATAGTGGGCCCCTACCGCCCGTGCCCTTGTTCAGGCTGAGCTCCTTTACTTCATCTCCGCAACTCTTCCGCTCCCTCGCCCCCGCCCCCAGATCGACAAGCTGTCCATGGACCATGTGACCACCTTCCCGGACGGCGAGCTGCACGTGCAGGCGGTGGCGTCGGCGCCGGGCAACGCCGCCTTCGCGCGGCCGCTCAGCGCAGGTTGGACCAGCATATATACAGCACACCGATGCCATCCTCCGCAACCTACCTACCGCAACTCCTGATCTTTTTGGAGACAGCTGTCTTACAACCACGCCATACCTTTCCAGCTTCTGAAAGGAGTCCCAGTGGCGACCGTCTTGCCCCCGAGGCAGCTGCAGTCCAGCCGCTCACCAGGTGGTAGGTGGTGCAACGCAACCTGCTGACAACCGCCCGCTTGTTACCCCCTGCAGGTCGCGGCCTGCGCCACGCACCCGTCAACCCCGGGCCGGTGCAGCCCATGCGCATGCCGCCTGGGCTGGCGGGGCACTCGCCGGCGCGTGGGCCCGGCGGGGGCATGGCGGGGCGTCCTGGCATGGCGGTGGGGACCTCCCCTGGCGGCCGCGTGGCCAGCCGCGAAGAGGTGGTGGCGCGGCTGCAGAGCCTGAGCAAGGAGGAGCTGGACAGCTTCGAGGCGGCGCTGAGGGCGCAGAAGGCGGCGCAGATGCAGCAGCAGCAGGCTGTGGGCATGGGGATGGACGGGAGACCGGGGGGCATGCGGTCGTCGTCGCCAGGGAGATGAGATGAGGGAGGGGGACGTTGGGTGCCTGGGAGATTGTGGGCTTCTTGCAAGGCGGGTTAGGGCTGGTGGGACTGGGTTAGGGAAGGGAGAGGTGAGGATGGGACTGGGGACTGGTAAAGATGAAGTGCGCGTCTGTCGCAACAAATGGTTGCTAGGGTGTGCAAAGGAGGGGGGCAACGCGGCTATTGCTGCTGACTGTGCGGATTTCGAAGCTCGTGTGCCGAGAGGTGCTTACACACGTTCCCTCGGACCTAAGGTGCGGCGTTGTTGTCCCCATAGACTGTAGAGCGTGAGCACTGACAGCGTTCAAGTGAAGCACCTCCGCACATAAGGGTACCGTACCTTGGAGTACTGATGACTTCTGTGACGCGGCATTGTTGTTTAGCGCCTTACCCCAACCCTCTACCCATGGGTGCTGATGTGGTGGGAGCACGCATGGTCGTTCATGTGGACGAACCCAAACAAATGCTCGTCCATGGCGCCACGGCAAGCAATAAGCATGTACACATACGGCTTTTGCACACTATATAGCCGATGGGTTGTTGCCTGGACGTGATGACCACATCTTGTGCATGGTCAATCTCTGTTGCTTGGCGTGCTCGCGCTGTGGCCCTTGCTGGCTCAAGTCATTGCCGGGACTCTGGAGGCGTGCTATGGGAGGTCCCGATAGTGTAGCCCTAGATGGGATGGCCAGTGGCCTTACACGTGGTGGGAAGGGTTCCCCTGTATTGTTGGATTACGGTGTGCAGCACTGTTGGCCACGGTTGGTCCGTTGCCCTGGTGCCAGGAGGCCGGGGCGCCCCCCGTCCACGGGAAGGGCTGGGGTCCTATGTAGAGTACATACTTCCGTACAATGGGTGCAGTGCCTCGCTAAATAAGCTGTGTCCATGCTCGAGCCACCAGATCAGCTGAGGCTGTACAAATTCTTTGTCTACACAGGAATTGCACTGAACGAGTAATGATTGCCTTACTCCCTATATACGTCCGTCAGTGCGGCACAGCGAGGGTTCTCCCCTCCACAAGTGCTAAGAGCCTAAGACCCATGTACAGTACGAGCCGCAGGCTCAAGGGCCTGCACTGACTAGCCCACCAAGATCCCACAACCCACCGCACATCCCGCTTTGTCAAGATTGGCCTGGACTGACACCTGCCGCCTGCTACACAGCCCCTTTCACTGGAGTGGAGCACCTGTCACCTACCCGCACAGCTCCCTTAATTGGAAAACGAGCAACGGCCATCTACCACACAGACCCCTTGCTTGGATGGCGAACACCTGCCACCTACAACGCAGGCCCTTTTCTGTTGCACCATACACCTGTGAGTCCCCATGTCACCACCTACCCAGCCAACAAGCCCGCCTGCTCGCGTGCCGTGCTCCTTGTGCTTCTGGTCACTGCACAGAGCCCCCCTGCTTTAAGTTGCACCCCATGTCCGTGCGTGCACAAGCTGCCGAACATGCCGCACACACCCCACGCTTACAGTGTCCTGCTACACCCCATGCCCACACACCTTGCCCCGCAGCCCACACCCACCGACTGCACCGTACAGTACAGTTTGCGACTCGCGTCGTAGGGTACACTGCAGTTCGCACCTTGAACGCTACGCACGCCCACGCCACACCATTTCCTCAAACCTAATCACTCCACCTCACCGCCTGGCGCGCTTGGGCGCGGGCTCCAGCCCCAGGAGCACTTCAATGGGCATGGAAGCACGGCTTATGCTGAGCAGGACGTCTATTTTCTGGGCGTTGCGCTTGTCGGCGATGGACGTGTTGTGGTAGGCCCGCCGCGCAGCTGCCGCGATGTCGTGGTCGGGGTCGGAGGCCTCTGGCGCGGTGGCGGACATCTTGCTGAGGGCCGTGCGGACGCGAACGGCGATTGGGCGGACGTCGGGGCCAGGGAACATGGAGAAGCCGAGGCCGTCGTCAACCTCGCTGTAGTCGTTGCCGTTGCCCTTGCCAGTGCCCTTGGACTTCTCGGTAGGCTTGGGCGGCCGTAATTTCATGAAGCCCCATTCTTCTATGGCGCATTTCTCTGGGGTAGGGTTGGGGTAGGTGGGGTAGATGGAAGCAAGAGGTTAGTACACACACCAGTCACACAAGTGGGTCAAGCCGCCTATTACCGGGATCAAGAGGACACTGCCATACCGGTATGTGTGGCCGTCCCCTCAGATGCAGGTGCGGGGAGCATTGCAGTACAAGGAGTAGCGCAGCACCACACATCATGTATCGAGATGTGGCACAGGTAGCCCGCTACGTGCCGGTACTGCTCTGTGGTGCGGTGTGCCTCAACGCGGCCGCACCTGGGCTATGCACTCCATGCTTCTGCCATCTCGGGGGACTACAAGCACCGGTATCCGTGCTTACCTTGCACCATGGTCGCAATGGCCTGCAGCTGCTCCTTGCTGAGCTTCTCAAGGTGCTTGGCAGCCACTGTACACAGGCAGGGGCACAGGCGTACACCGGTGAACAGTACACGCAGCCTCAAGGCGGCGAGCCAACAACGGCAGTACGCGGACAAACGATGCAGTGCAGGATTATGACGCCCGAGCAAAGCGGTCCAGGAGGTATTTCCGGCGCTTTGCACCTTCCTGCGCCTAGGGGCACCTGGGCCCATGGCACTGCGCATGGCTTCCGCCCCGGCCACGCTGGCGAACGCAAACGTCCAGTGGCCCGCGTGCGCATGCGTCGCAGCCGTGAAACCCTGTGTCTACTCTTAGCAGTCAACAGCACACACATGCCCGGTCCCAATGCCCCACACGTCCAGTCGGCCACCCAGGTACATTCTGTGTACCGTGTTGCCCACCTGGTTTCTCCAACACGTCCGCCAGCTCGCCCACCAACTTGCTGCGGAAGTCCCAGTTCTCGCGTACGTCAACCTGAGCGGCGGGCAGGCAGATTGCACAATGAATGACCCGAGGGCCCCTTGGAGGTCACTGCGCCCCTACCGGCGTACCTCAGTAAGGCAGGCATGTGTAGCTAGGCTGGCGCAACACCTCTCACCAGCAAATAATCTTACACGCAGTACACATCAGATCGATCTAGCCCAACCTGCTTTCCTAAATTACAGTCAGGTCGCGCTGCTGGTACCCGTAACTGACCTCCATCTCCGCGAGGTCCTCGAGCTCGTCGTCGTCGTAGGCATTGCGGTTGAACCTGCGGCTCATGGGGTATGGTGCAGGGGTGCGTACTAAAAAGCTCGTCCAGGTAGTGAACATAAGCAGGTGCACAGGTAGTCCAGGCAGGGCCGGGCAACATACATGTCCAAGGTTCCCATCACAAGGTTCTGTTTCGGCTGTGCTGAGCCATGCAGCAGACTGGCAGCCCCAGACACCCTTCCTCACGAAGCACATAAGAGACAGACGTACTCACTACGCCTGATCGCCTCATACCTGATGAGCGCCATCGCTGTGAGGAGGTCTTGCACTCGGCGCGGAGTCTTGTGGCTCTTTGCTCCGTTATAGAGCGCCAGAATTCCCTTAGTGTCTTTGTTACGACTCATGATGTGTGAATGAGAACGCTATGAACGTTCAAGATCACCAGGGTCACAACGATCGGAAGTGGAGTTCAGCTCGCCGTGCGCAGTGCTGGTGCAAACTGGTAGAAAGGGGACGAAGCGTTGAAGCGTTGAAGGTAACAGGTAGCGCACAACTTGCAGAAGTTAAGGCATGGAGTTTAAGGCATGGAGCGATGAGAGGCGGTTCCCGCCAATTCTACTGAGATTCGGCGGTTGGGATTTGGCGGTTGGGCCCCATGCCCACCGGGTTCAACTTCCGCTGCCTGGCAGGCCTGACATGTGTATAAGTGAAGACAGTCCAGTTTCAACAATTGCACCCGAGCTGACCTATGTTGCGGGTACGAATTCATATCAGTATGGCAACGGTAGCTGCGGCAGCCCCCCAGCCTTCACCCACCCACGAAACCCGACACGCAGCGCACCCCAGTAGCCTCCTCCAGCGACGACCCTGCCCCAAACTCACAGCCTGTAGCGTTGCTGCCCACGCCCCTGCCGGTGAAAGCTGTCCATGGCACTACTACTGCTGATGAAGTTCAGACGTGCGTGACGTGCTCAGACCCACACGATGTAATAACATCAAGAGCCCAGGCTACACAACCCTCATCCACAGGCCCCTGGTCTCCCTTAGTGGCGGCGGCCAAGGCCGCACTGCAGGCCTACCTGCATTGTGGAGGAGCACCTCCGACGCCAGCAGACCGTACAAGGACTACCACTTCACCTCAGCAGCGGCAGCGCACAGCAGGACAGCGGGGGCGGCAGGGCGGAAGGCGGCGCAAGCTGAGCGCGTCGCCCACGCGGGCGATAGCAGCACCAGGTTGGGCAAATACGTGCAGCTGCGGATGCCGTACCCTCTGCAACAGTACGCAGCCACACCCCTCTCCAGGTGCCAGCCCACCGAGGGTGCTGCCACCAGGCCCTGCAACAGTTTTAACCGATATAGCAGGTGCGCGACGCGACAAATGGCTTCGGGCATCCGCGGCAGCGCGGGCATGAAGGCAGGAGTCAGCGCTCACGGACAGGTTGAGAACGACCTGCCGTGGGGCACAGCTACACGGCTCAGCGGCGAAGGCGGCCTGGACCTTGGCCTGGAGCCCAGCGCGCACATCACGCGCAGCAGCAACGGGACCAGCGGGCCCAGGGACAGCAGCGGCGCAGCTGCGCCCAGCGTCCTGAGGCTGGCTGAGATGCGCGCCGCCAACGCAGGGGCAGCAAAAGGCACCTCCGGCTGAATGCCGTCACCTGGGAGCCCACAGCCGCACCGTGGATGCCAAGGCTCCTGCTGCTCAGCACCCGCCGGCAGCGTCCGTCGGGCACGACACCAGCAACCTCAACATCCTGCACCTGGCCACGCCGGCGTCCCACCGACACCAGCAGCAGGTGCGGCGTGCTACGGCGGTCCCCTCTCGCTCCCTGGACCCCCGGCCACCATCAAGCCTCCAATGCATGCCGCCCGGTCCACGTCGCCGCACATGGCCACTAACCCACGTGGCGGCACTACTTTCCTTTGCACCTCATGCATGCTGCGAGTGGAGCACATACAGCTGCTTCTGTGCTTTCATTCGCCGACGCGTTGCCCCGCTGCTACTTTGTGTGTGTCCCACGCGCATGGCACCGTCAAGGGCGGCAGCTCTTGCGTTAAACGGGCTGGTGCGCGCCTTGAAGCAGGACCTACCTGGTGGAGGGAGGGCTGGGCGCGCAGGCGGCGCAGCGGGACCCCAACGTGCGCTTCCAGGTGCGAACGGGTGGCACAAGGTTTTGCTTGCTTGCGGACACGGCCAGCAACTTGTCACCGGGTTCGCAGCTGGAGCCACAAGCACCCGACCCCACCTCCTGCCTGGGAACCCCAAGTTGTGTCTATGGAAATAAATCAAGGAATCAGCCGCCCATGCCCTTGTCAGGCCTGGCCCCCTTAACCTCCACAACCCTGTACATACACTCCCTTGCCCCTCCCCCCCGATCGACAAGCTGACCATGGACCACGTGACCACCTTCCCGGACGGCCAGCGAGCTGCACGTGCAGGCGGTGGCGTCGGCGCCGGGGAACGCCGCCTTCGCACGCTCAGCGCAGGTGGGTGCAGCATACAGCACACCGATGCCATCCTCCGCAGCCTCCCTACCGCAACTCGTGTCCTTTCTGGAGACATCTGTTTTGCAACCATGCCATAACTTTCCTGCTTATATATGAAAGGAGTCCCCAGTGGCGACCGTCTTGCCCTCGAGGCAGCCACAATCCAGCCACGCACCAGGTGCGTGGTAGGTGGTGCACCGCAACCTGCTGACACCCGCCTGCTTGCCGCCCCCTGCAGGTCACGGCCTGCGCCACGCACCCGTCAACCCCGGGCCGGTGCAGCCCATGCGCATGCCGCCTGGGCTGGCGGGGCACTCGCCGGCGCGTGGGCCCGGCGGGGGCATGGCGGGGCGTCCTGGCATGGCGGTGGGGACCTCCCCTGGCGGCCGCGTGGCCAGCCGCGAAGAGGTGGTGGCGCGGCTGCAGAGCCTGAGCAAGGAGGAGCTGGACAGCTTCGAGGCGGCGCTGAGGGCGCAGAAGGCGGCGCAGATGCAGCAGCAGCAGGCCATGGGGATGGGCATGGAGGGGCGGCCGGGGGGCATGCGGTCGTCGTCGCCGGGGAGATGAGATGAGGGAGGGGGAAAAGGAGGACCTTGGATGCATGGGTGGTTTTGGATTTCTTGCAAAGCTGGTTAGGGCTTGCGTGGGATGCTGGTTCGGGGTGGTGGGCCTGGCTGGCATGGGGGAGGGAGGTGAGGACGGAGGTGGGGACTGGATGGGAGGGTAGGTGCGCGTCGGTCCAGCAACGAATGTAGCTCCTGAGTACCGGTAAGCTAGTGACCCGAGAGTTACAACCTGGCCATTATGTTGGTGTGTGTGCTCTGACTTGACATGTGACAATGCGTACTGATACCTGTATAGCCGAAGGGCTGTTGTCTGGATGTGATAGCCCTGGCTCGTGCATGCTGCATCTGATGCTAAGATTCTGGGCGTGCTGCGGTCCTCAGTTGCTCAGGTCACTGTCGGGGGCTCTAAAGCATACCGCGATACATATCAATTATGCAGCTGTTTTGTGGTGTGGTGCGGGGTATGCCCTTAACCCGTGGTGGAAGGAGTGCCCCTGAACAGCTCCCCTGCCCCTGAATCCTTACATGCGGAACAGTGGGCACGTTGCCCCACGTGGCCAGCCCCATCCGAGCGAGGGACCGGGGTTGTAATAAGGCCCCAAAGCTGTGAAGATACACACGGTGGCGCACCGCAAAGCCTAATGAACATTAACGTCGAAGCTCCAGGCAGTACGTTCATGACCCAGGCTGTGCAGACTTGCTGTACATGCCAATACCGTACCAGTAATCACATTGGAAACCTTCACGAGTCCCTTGCTCGAGTGCCTGTATGCGTCACAGTCAGCTAGCCAACGACGCCCAGCCTGCTCACATGCCCTGCTCCTTGCTTGCGTGCATGGTCATCGTACAGAGTCATCCTGCCTCGACGAGCAGTCGAGCACCTTATGTCCGTACATGCATGCCTGGACATGTGCACATGCCCTTGCACACACCCTACACCGGCTCACACCCCCTGCCTTGCCGGTTCCGTTCCTTTGCCGCTCCGCGGTTACCCCCACCCCTGCCTTGCCTGCAGCTCACACCCATAGCACCTTCCAGCCAGCCTCACGCACGACCACGCCACACCACACCACTCCCCATCCACCCCTTTCTGCCCACCCCTCCTCAGCGCCTGGCGCGCTTGGGCGCGGGCCCCAGCCCCCTGGGCAGCCCCCCGATGAAGATCATAGAGCTGAACATGAGCTCCATGGCCTGGGCGCGGCGCTTGCCGGCGGTGGGGGTGTTGTGGAATGCCTCAACCGCAGCGGCCGCGATGTCGTGGTCGGGGTCGGAGGCCTCGGGCGCGGCGGCGGACATCTCGCTGAGGGCCGTGCGGATGCGGCGGGCGTTGGGGCGGACCTCGTCGCCGTTGAAGATGGAGTAGCCGCCGCCCTGCCCGTCGTCGTCAACGTCGCTGTCGTCACCGTTGTCCTCCTCGTTCTCCTCCTCCTCCTCCTCTGCATCGTCGTGTGCGGCGTCCTCGTCCTTGGACTTGCCCTTGCTCTTGTTCTTGGGCTTGGTCTTGTCCTTCTCGGTGGCCTTGGGCGGTCGTAGGGTCATGAAGCCCTGTGACACGTCGTTCTCCTCTGGGGAAGGGGTGGAGTAGGAGCGGGGTAGAGGAGGTCAGCAGGGTGCGGCGGAGCAGGAGGTTAATACACCCAGCCAACAAGCACGCAGGAGCATGCATGTGGGTCTGGCTGACTGCTGCGAACGCGGAAACCGCCATATGACCTCCCCCTGAGGTTTAAGTGCGTGCAGGGGAGCAGTACTACGACGACGAGCAGCGGAGCACCACACGTCGTAGCTAACTGGCACAGCAGGCGGCGTGCCACCGGTACCGGCCAGGTATGTGCCCCGACACGGCAACCCCTACCCTGTGCTGGGACGCCATGCTTGTGCCATTTCGCGTGCGGCCCCCACATGCACCGGTATCCGTGCTTACCCTCCACCATGGTCGCGATGGCCTGCAGCTGTGTCTTGCTCAGCTTCTTCAGCTGCTTGGCGGCCACTGCAGGGGCACAGCAGGGGCGCAGTGCGCAGGCGTACAAGCAGCGCAACGCGGCACGGTCAGCAGTATCACGTCATGGTGCCACAGTATGGCAATAGTGCAGGAAGAGCTGACGGTCTGGTGAGGTGGAGTAGACCGTGAGCTCCACCCAGCTCCACCTCACTGCACCTAGCTAGGCGAAAGGCGCATGTGGGCAACGGCATTGCATTGATTCCGCTTAATCCACGCTGGTGGAGGCACGCCCTCCGCGGCCAGCACGCGCGTGCGCCATTGATTTGTAGCTCCCAGTGTCAGTTGTTGCCGACAGCACACGCACACAGCGCCGCACCCCTAGTCAGCAGTCCCTCGACCCAAGCCAGGTGCAGTTGGTGCACCGCGTTGCTTGCCCACCTGGCTTCTCCAACACGTCGGCCAGCTCGCGCACCAGCTCCCCCGGGAACTCGCAGTTCTCACACACGCTCTCGCCGCCACCCTGTATGGCGGAGTGCGGTACAATGTTTAAGTACTTGCTTGGGTACAGAACGGGGCGCAGCAGGGACGGAGGGTTCCAAGTGCTTGGAGGCCACAACGCATGTGGGTCCTCCTTTGTACCCTTCGGCATGCATGGCAGCAGACGGCGAACCGGCGCACAGCCTTGGCAGGTGTCCCTTGATACCATGACAGAATTATGCCCTTTGGGGGTATAGCCCGGGCTAGCTACTTGTCCTCCTTCGTCACATTCCCGTGTACGGTACGCTGCAGTTGTAAGGTGACTGACCTCCCACCAGTGGATGCTGTCAGCGGGGTCTTCGTTAAGGTCGTAGGCACTGGGGTTGGACCTGCAGGCCAGCGGTATAGCACCAGGGTACATTACTAGTCCATGTACAATAGCGAATACTGCAAGCCCACAACGACACAAGTGCCGTATGCTGGGCAAAACGTCCAAGGTTTGCTCGTGTACCGTCCGTAAGCGGAGTTGAGCCATAGCAGGCCTGAGCCATAGCAGAAAGCCCTTCAGCGTCAACACCTAGAAAGCATGCTTGCCTACGAACTCCGCCTGATCGCCTGTTACCTGATGAGCGCCATCGCTGTGAGGAGGTCTTGCACTCGGCGCGGAGTCTTGTGACTCTTCGCCCCGTGGTAGAGCTTCAGGACGCCCTTGATGTCCCGCACCATGTCTTTGTCAAGTCTCATGGTGTGTAGACGAGAGAAGTAGTTGCACAAATCACCAAGGCCGCAGGGCCAGGAGTTCGGAAGAAAGGTCAGCTCGTGCAGTGCCAGTTAAAAAAGGACGAAATGCACGTGTACTGTAATAAGGACATAAACAAGTAGGGTTCTACTGGAGATCACAAGTGTCAGGGAGCGCGCGGTGCACTGCATAAGTTATGGCATGAGGCCGTTCCCGCCAAGTGGGATTCAGCCGATTACGCAGATGTGCCCATGCTGCTGACCCATGGGTCAGTCCCGCTGTCTGGCAGCCTCGAGGCCTTCACTTCTTTTGACAAATAGAGTTCAACGTCAAACTAATGTGTTACAACATTTGCGATTACAAATTACGAGCAGTAGAGCAACAGTTTTATCTGTCGGCTGTTGTCCACCTGGTTCGGCTGCGGCCAGGAGTAAGCTTCAGTTTACTCCAAAAACAGCAACGAGTATGCCTTTATACCAAGGAGCATGCGCACCGTCTACTAGCAGTCAGTTGCACCATCGATGTGGTCGAGGCAGTGTCGCTGGGATGCTGTTTCACCGAGGGCGGCGACAGCATGGTTGCGGCCAGCTGCGCCTAGGAGCGGGCGTGTGCAGCAGCGCAACCAAGGACGCGCCGGCCGCTGCGGACGACTCCGTAAGGCTGCTCCCCCGCCCTCGACTACCGGAACCTGACTCAGCAGACTCGAGTCTCAAAGGTAGATTACATACCGGTAACCAGAAAAGCACTTGCTGCAAACAGGTGGCTGTATGCGTGCTCCTGGCAGCTGCTGTTCCTTGTCGACCGCCGAATGTTGAAGCCGCACCACGTCATACCGGTCTCGCAGGCAACACGACCCACAACAGCAAGACCGCGCAGTGGCAGCAGCTTGGAAAGGGCGAAAAATTTGCTGCCGAGACTATCACAGAGACGTCAGGGGGCGCCTCCAGCATCAGGTTCCATGATCCAGCTGGTCCTGCCCCCCCGTCGGGGAATGTGCCAACCGGCAAGGACGCGGGCCGTATAGGAAGCCCTTCAGCTGCCGCAACGCATCAGGCAGCACCCAGCGGTGCACCACAACATGTTCCTGCAAGTACACCAAGCGCCTGCGCCTTCGTACAGAGCCCTGACGCACCCGTGTCTGCAACAGCAGCTCCTCTGGGCAGTAGGCACGACCCAGCTGCATCCCCTCAGCCTCCACCCACCCACGAGCCCAACACGCCGCTCAGTCCCGCCCCAGCAGCCTCCCCTTGTGACACACCAGCCCCGAACGCACAGCCCCTGGCGCTGCTGCCCACGCCCCTGCCGGTAACAGCTGTCCAGAGCACTACCACCAGGGACGGGGACAAGGCCCACACGGGACAACAGCACCAGCGGGAGCTCAAGCAGCAGCAGGCTGCACCACCCCCTTCGGCGTGTTCCCCGTCCCCCCTAGTGGCGGCAGCCCAGGCCGCGCTGCAGGCCCACCTTAGGGAGCAGCGCCTGCGCCGCCAGCACACGGCGCAGCGGCACTACTACCACTTCACCTCAGCAGCAGTAGCGCACAGGGCAGGGGAGGAGGCAGACGGGCAGGGGGCGCAGGCTGAGGGCGTTCTCCATGCAGGTGATGGCAGCAGCGAACCAGGCAGCTATGTGCAGCTGAGGCGGCCGTTTCCCTTGCACGAGCAGGCAGCGACGCCAGGGCCCTCGGTGGGGCCCATTCCGCCGCTGGTGCTGCCGCCTGGCGCCGCTACGGCCTCAGCCGCCACACCCGGGTTTACACCACGACAGCAGGCGGGCCTTAACGGCAGCGTGAGCATGAAGGTAGGGGTCAGCGTGCAAGGCCGGGCTGAGGATGACCTGCTGTGGGGCACGGCTCCGCGGCTCAGCGACGGTGGCGGTCTGGACCTGGAGCTGGAGCCCAGGACCCACAGCACGCGCAGCAGCAACGGAGCCAGCGGGCCCAGCGACAGCAGCGGAGCAGCTTCGCCCAGCTTCCTGCGGCTGGCTGAGATGCGGGCTGCCAGCGCAACGGCGACGCAAGGCATCCCCGCAACCATGCCATTACCGGGAACCAATAGCTATAACGTGGATGCTAGGGCTGCCGGTGTTATGCAGCCGCCAGCGTTGGCACGCCCGAGCACCGCCGACGTCCTGCAGCTGCCCACGCCGCCGTCCCAGCAGCAGCTGCGGCGAGTTAAGCCACCCCCGCACCTCGTGCCCCCGTCCTCCGCTCGCCTCCGGCTTCCCGACCCCCCAGCCACCATCAAGCCTCCCACGCACGCCGGCCAGGCCACGTCGTCGTACGTTCCAGCTAACACACCTGGCGTCACAGACTGGTCTGCACCCGCATCTGGGTCAGTGCTGGACGCCTCGGCCAGCAAGGCAGCGAGCGGCGGGGGTGGTGTGGCTGGCGCATGGCGCAAGGGCCGGCGGCTCCTGCAGCGCATCGGCTGGGTCATGGGCTGGAAGCGGCAGGGACAGAAGCAGCAGCAGCAGCAGCCAGATGGTGCGACGGGCAGTTCAATGGGCGAGAACCGTACGGCATCACGCTTCGATCCGCGGCTGCTGTACGACAGCGACGAGCAGGCCAAGGCCGTGGCACGTGCCATCATCAACACATACCTCAACACCCCACCGGCCGGGTCAGCTCCGTCTGCAGGGCAGGCCCGGCAGGGCAGCAGCAGGGGCGCTGGCAGCCAGCAGGGCGTGTGGCCGCAGGTTCAGCAGGAGAGCGGAGATGTGGGTCACGGTGAGGGGGGCAGCAGCATACACAGTGTGGAGCAGGCGTACGCAGCGTTGGCGGCCATGGCGGCGGCGGCGGCGGAGCAGGAGCGGCTGGCGGCGGAGCTGGCGGCGTGGCTGCCGGACCACCCTGTGTCGCACGTGGCGGTGCAGGGGGAGGTGATGCGGCTGCAGCGGGACCTGCTGCGCGCGCAGGTGGGTGGACACGCGAGAAAGAGTCTTCGTGTGATCCGCCTGCATGGGGCGACCAACCTGTGCAGCGCCTTGACTTGCCTAACCGACGTAGTAGCGCCAGACTCTTGTGCAGCATGCGGCCTTGCCTCAGGTGGCTCAGGAGCAATACGGTCCGCAACGAGTTACTTGTGCTGCCATGAGCTGCGCATGACCCAGCTGCGTCCGTATAGCTAAACCCTCAGCACAGCCTTCCATACCTTCACGCAGTCAACTGTGTGCTCACTCCACGGTCCGCCCCGCCCTTGCCCCACGCCCCTCTCCTCCCCCTTGCCCCCTTCTTCCCCTACCCTGGCCCCCCAGGTGAGCCTGTGGCGCCCCGTGGAGCTGCTCAACGGCCGCATGGCCCTCCTGGGCCTGCCCACCGGGCTCTACCGCGAGCTCACCTCCCCCGACCACCCCACGCTGCTGGCCCAGGCGCTGCACCAGCCGCTGGCCATCCTCGCCACCTTCCTGCTCATCGTGCTGCTCACCGCCGTGCACCAGCAGCTTAAGCCACGCATGCGCACGCGGGGGCTGCTCATGAGCTCCACAGCACACCTGTGGCTGGGCCGGCTGGCCATGGTGGGGTTCGTGTGGGCGGTTGTGGCGGAGGCGCAGGACCCGGGGCACAGGGCGCTGGTGGTGCAGCTGCACGAGTGGGGTGTGGGGCAGCTGGTGCTGCAGGGGCCGGTACAGGACGAGGTGAGGTCGCAGGCGGGCAGGCGGCTGTGGGACCTGCTGGTGGAGCGCGTGTGGATGGCGTGGTTTTAGGGCTAGGGGGTGGCGAGTGGGGGTACGTGTAAAGCGCGAGGAAACCGGGCGAGTGGGGGTGTTGGTGGGGTGGTGGCGTGGTGTGTTGCACGTGGCATGTTGCTACGGCACTGCATGTGTATGGTGGTCGTTGGCGGGAGGATGCCTGTGACAGGTAACAGGTGCGGGGGCGGGAAAGCAGTGTCAGGCGCGCCAACAGGAACGGGCGTGGACGGGTGGCCTGATTCGTGCAACGGAGGTGGCTGCCTTCTTCCTGCAAGGACGGGTCTCCTCTTGCGTGCACCATACGAAGCATGTGCAAGCTGCACTAAGGGTACCGCCCTACGGCCCTCGGAGGGAGGAAGCTCTGATGAGCGAGGGCCTGCGTACGGCGTATGCTGAGTTGGCGGGAGGTTGGGCACGTGTGGAGGCAGGCCAATTGAAAGCAAGGTAGCCGACTTGCCTACTGTAGATATGGATGTGCTTTCGGAGGCCAACTTGTGATCCCGCGCAAACAACCCTGCTCGAGTGGTGTAGAACCTTGGCTGTCCTCACGCGACTGTGCCCAACCGGAAGCCATTAGCAGTAATCCCGCTACTTCATTACAATCCCAGAGGTTTATATCGCACGCGAGCTTATTAGGCCTTCAGTCAAGCTGCTATTTTGGCCTGAACTTTTACGCGACAACAGCCTACCAAACATGCTAGACCCGGATGAAAGTCAACTATCGGGGATGGAGAGGTTAGCCGTCTCTAGTGTGAGCCCCGGGGTGAGTCAGGCCATGTTGCTACAAACACGCGGCATGCGTGCTGTCCGCTTGACTGAGCAGTGGTTGTTCACACAGGAAGAAGGAGATGAAGAGACTGAACTGCCAACAGCCCGCATCGAAGTGCCTTTGGGTGACGTTACCGACGAGGCGTGGCAGCAGTCTGAGGCAGCCTGTCGGAGCCCAGCCGTGCCCATCCGCAGCAGCGGGCGTCAGCGAACAGACGAATTGGACGAACTGGATGAAAGTGTGCTGCAAGAAATGCTCATGAAGTGAGCAGGGCATGTGGTGGATGGGGTACACGGGCACTGTGTATTGGTAGGCAGTCGGCCCCTCCTAGTGGGAGGACCAAGCAAGGGAGGCACTGCGACGTTGCCTCTGCAAGAAGCTTGAGGGTTATCAGGATCTTGCTGGCTCATATATTCACATGGGTTATTGCATATATACGACACATCAGACGGCCACCTCCGGGTTGTGGGGGCTGGCCCACCGCGTGTCCTGCCAAGATCCCCCGTGGTTAGCGACAGTGCTGAAGCACACCCGGCCTGCACCCTAGACGCACTCGCGTCGTCTGCAGCATCTACCCTTAGCATTGCTTAGCGCACAACCGTTAACCAACACACACATTTCCCTGCAGGGCTAGCCCCAAGTTCACGCAGCCGTTCGACCTGAGCCAGATCACCCGCAACCTCAGTGCAGCGCGAGCAGCCCGGCGGGAGATGGACGGCTTCAGCAGCGGGGGGGAGGGCCTGCAGGCAGGTGCGCACACAGGAGAGTGCACTACCTTCCCATTGAACTGCAGCGCACGCCGGCCCATCCCACGCTGCTCTGCCCCACCCGCTCCTTATACCCCATCCATCCTACGCACGCGCTTCTCCTACCTGCCCCTTACATTGCTAACCCACACCTGTGTCCACTACGCCACCCGCAGGCCCCCAGCTGAGCAACGGGTACCCCGCCTCCGATGGCGGTGCCACCAGCAGCGGCAGCCCCAACGGCACCCGCTCAGTGGCCACCAGCGTCACAGGGTACGCGGGGTCGTACGGGGGCACGGGGCCGCTGCTGGCGGGCCCCCTGGGCTCCATGTCCTCGCTGGGCACCTCGCACTCGGTGGCGGCGGCGGCGGCCGTGACGCCGTGCTTTGGCGGGGAGATCGCGCGGCAGCGGGCGGCGGTGGCGGCGGCGGAGGACGACGTGGCGGAGGAGAGCCGCGTCAACAGGGAGCTGGCGGAGGGCATTGTGGCGAGGCTGGAGAACAGCTGCAAGTGGGTGGCGCGGGGGGCGGCAAAGGGCTGGGACGGGCTTTAGGGGGGGTGGGTCTCAGCTGTGCATGGACGTGGCATAGGCGGGTTGTGCGGGGAGGCTGCAGGGCGCTGGCGTGGGCGGCGTACTGCCGAGGGCAGATCGCCTGGGGGTCTCTGAGGGCTCCTCAACGTCGCATGCGCTATCGATGCTACTGCTCCACCTGCCAACCTGTTACGCCTTGCAGGTCCATGCCTTTCCGGCGCTGTGGGCAATCCGCAATATCAACCTGCCGCTCTGACCCACACCACGCAGGATGCTGGAGGGCCTGTCGCAGCTGCTGTCTGCGCTGGGCGCTGCCGAGGGCGCCTACGCCAGCGCCATGGCGGCCGCCGCCCAGCGCGTGCGGCAGGCGGTTGCGGCGGGGCTGGACGCGGACGACGGGGAGGTGCGGGCGGCGGGGGAGGCGCTCATGAGGCTGCCCAGCGTGGTGGAGCTGGCGCACAGGTGGGGCCGGGACGGGGCAGGGAGGGGAGGGAAGGGAGGCCGGACCAGGAGGGGTCTGATAGGCGGGGAAGCGCCATATGGTGCCTTTGTTACGTGCCTGGACAAAGGCGCTGGAAGAATGCAAAGCATCTTACGCGTACCGCACGGTAAGCACGATCCAGAGGTCTGGGCCTCTTATTGAAGGGCGAGAACCGGGTACCAGGGTCTGAGGGCTTCCTGCAACCCGTCGTCAACTGCCATAGTAAGTTCTCTGGCGCGAACATGGTCCCCGCAGGCCGCTTCAGGCCACGCTGTCGGGCCTGGCGTCCGACGTGGCGGGGCTTCTGGGGCGGTACCGTGCCGCGGCACGTGCCGTGTCGGGGGAGGTGGCCACGGCGCAGCGCCACATCGACACAACGCGGCAGCAGCTGGCGGCGGCGCTGGCGGAGCACGTGGCGGCGTGCCGCGCCATGGAGGGGGTGCTGGGGGAGCGCGGCAGGGGGCGGCCCACGCGGGCGCCGGACGCCGACCCGTGGGCCACCGAGGGGCGGCTGGTGCTGGTGAGTACGCACAGGGAGGCGTGGGGCATCGTTGGAGTGAGCAGGGCGCCTTGCGTGGAGGGCGGTTGACCGCTGCGCCCTTGCAGTACCGGCAAGGTTGGTCACATGTCAAGGCTGGATGCATGCACCCTACCTGTCGGATTCCGCCTTTTTGTGCCGCAGGAGCAGCAGACGCTGCAGCAGTGGCAGGACAAGGAGCGCACGGCGCTCAAGGCCGGCTTCCAGCAGGTCACGGAGCTGGAGCAGCAGCGACTGCAGCTGGCCAAGCAGGTGAGCTTGGGGGTACAGCGGAAGGGGCTGCCGGAGGACATGACGCCTTGTTGAGGGGCGGAAGCAGCCCTATGGCAATGCGCCTCCTGCAACTTGGGCAGCACGCAGAGGTCCAACGTATATCGGTATATGCGAGAGCGCCTGGGGCAACAGCACAGTCGTCCACTAACTGGTAACCATCTCCCTACCCCCTGCAGGCCATGACGACTGCCGTGGACAGCTACCGCGCCGCCTGTCTGCCACTGCAGCACGACCTGGAGGCACTTACGGTGGGGCAGGGAGAAGGGAAAGGCCTAAACGCAAGGCAGCGGTAGGAGTGCAAGATCTCTAAGCCTAGCACCCGGGCCGGGCAGCTGACGGTAGGACGCCGCCTTACGCATGTCGTACGGTTTGAGGTGAGAGGATGTCAGTATGCATCGACGGACTGTTAATTTGCACCCCGTTGCACTCGGTGGCACGGACGCGCTGCCTACACAGGTGATACAAGTGTTGAGACTGAGTCCTTGCCTCCCCCTCTGCCTTTCGTCCCCCCAGCACGTGCTGCGCTCCATCCAGCCCGACGTCAAGCTGTCCTCGCTGCGCGCCATGGCCGACACCGCCAGCCGCACCGCAGAGGGCCTGGCGGCGCGGCAGGCCGAGTGCCTGCACAGCGTGTGCCACGAGCTGTTCTGCTCGGCGGAGATCACGCGGCAGGGCGACCTGCAGCTGTGGGAGCCGGCGTACGAGCGGTGGCGCAAGTGCCACTTCGTGCTCACGCGGGCAGGTGGGTGGGGAGCTACCGGTGCCGGGCGTGTCGGCTCCCCTGCCCTGCCTGCCAGTGGCACGCATTGCCTGCCCAATGCGGCTTGCGGCAGTCCGACATGATCCGAACCTCACCACACACTCCCATTCTAGTCTCTGTCTAGCCTTCTGGCCTTGGCGCCCCTTCCGTAACAACCCTGCCCTCCACCCTACCACTTAACCCCAGGCTACCTGCGCTGGTTCCCCCGCGCCGAGGACGTGCGGCCGCTGGACTGCCTGGCGCTGGCCCGCTGCGCCTTCGAGGCGGGCAAGGCGCCGCGCTTCCACATCACGGAAGCGCCCGCCAGGGGCTCGGGCTGGCTCAGCAGCGTGCGGGGCAGGAAGCTCATGTTCCAGGTGGGCGGGAGCGCGGGCGGGTGAGCGGATGCCGCCAGTGGTGAAGGAGCAGCGGGCAGTGGCATGTTGTGGCATTTGGCACGGAAGTGGGCCACGCGTTGCAGCCTGCATTCTGGTCTCGGATTCTGTGCGTGGGTCTGTTTAACGCCATGCTCGTTGTTGCGTTGTGCTGCCCAGGCTGGGAGCGTGGAGGAGTGCTGCGATTGGGCCATTGCCATCCGGGAGGCCATCGCGGTGGCCACCGGCAAGGCGCTGGCGTACGATGACGAGGACCAGGGCTGAGGCCGGGGCGGCGGAGGGCTGAGGCGGGAGCGGCGGAGAGCGGGGTCGTTGGTGTGCGGCAGGCGGCCAAACGTGAGGGGCCGGGGGGCAGGGGGCTTGGCAATGGGGAGGCGCAGAGCTGGTGGCAGGCGGCGAGCAGCAGCGGAGCGGCCGTGTGGCCGCGGCTGGAGGGCGGTGTGGTAGCGATGAGCAGGTGAGGTGCCGGCAGCAAGGCCACATGCAGTTGCAGGGGCAGACTTGTAGTTGGGGACAGGGACTGCATTACCGTTGCAAGTTAGACAACAGGGCAGGACATCAGGGCAGGACATAAGCGCTGGAACTCATGTGCAGACGCAGACCAGGGTTAGCAGTTAGGACGCAACATTTTGCTGCGGGCCGCCGTGGGCCCTGGCAAGGAGACCAGTCGCAGACCGGATCAGATATGCGGTGGATACGGTACTCAGGTCCGCACCAAGACAACCACCTGCACAGCCCATTCTTGCTGCATAGGAGGGTGTACAGCGAGGGTGTGAACTAAGCATGCCAGTATTATTGGCATCGGTCAATTGCGTCGGCATGCAAGTGACGAACTCGTTGTCTTGCTGCATTCGGGCAAGGGCTGGCATTCAGCCCATACCAAGCGTTTCGGGTTTGCCTGGGGTGACAGCAGACTGGCACATGGGACAGAAGGCATGTTGACGTATGGTGATGTGCAACAGAGGTGGTGTGGAGTGCGAGAGATGCGGGACCCTGGGACGATGGCGTTATTGCGGACCTATTCTTGGCACAGCGTGCATGCCCATTTTGTCATATGCGTCAGGCGTGCTCTTGTTGCTCTCGCCATGCGCCAAATGCCATACCGTCGCACCGCCATTCGGTAGGCGTTTGTGTGGGGCGTTGGTTGCAAAGGGTGACGAGCCAGAAAGGATCGGTCAGGCATGAGGCCGGATTCTGGTTTCTGAGTACCGTATTGCTAACAAACCTCAAAGACGTTTGGTTGTTGCTGGCGCGTTTCCCAGGACATCGTGCATGGAAGCCAGTGGAAATGGAACCGGCTCTAATGGTACGGAAGTGCCCCTCTGGTCGTACCGCCCTGGATCCCATGTTACCGTACTGTGCGTTCAGAGCCTCAGGGGCTCTGTGTGCGTTTGTTGCTTACCGGCACCGCTTCTGTGCCTGGCGTGCGTGTGCGGAGTGTTGTCAGGTTTGGGCAGGTTTCAGCTGCTCATTAGAAAGGGAGGCACCGGACGATGTGCATGCGTGCCTCCCGCGGCAACTGAGGCGCAGGGGTGCGCCGTACAGTGCAACGGCACGTAGCTAGTGCACCCAGCTAGCGTGTAAGCGGCGCTCCCGGCTGCTTGCCAGGAAGGCCCAACAAATGTCAATGTATTGCCAGGAGGGTGGAGCCACATGGAGCTCATCGGCGGGGTGAACGGAGCCTGGAACCGAAGGGCCCCCAAATGTGCAAAAGCCGCAAGCGCGTGCTGAAGGGAGGCGCTCCTTCTTGCACCTGTGAGGCCCTAAATACCATGCAACTTGACGCAAAGCTACATTAGTGCAGCACCCCTGGCTGCCAGAGCTCTTGGCTTGCATCGTCCATACATCGTAGCGAAAGTGCCCCGCGAGTTCAACCTTTAAAACGCGCTCCCGTCTGCGCGGTGGTCCCTGCCCCTTGCCACGCTTCCCTGTTAGCGCTGCAGTTGCGTACAGTGCGTGTGATGATACCCTTTAATGCATTCCACACTCCTATGCTAGGGAGGAAACGTTTCCGCGGCCAGCCGACCACCTGTACCGTCCAACTTCGCAGCCTGCCGCAAGGGTCCCGCTAGATATGAATGGTGTTGCCCAAAATTCCCATTCAAGAAGCATGCTGGTCAGCTGTCACAGGTACAGATCACAAACCGTACTTGGTGCGATTTCTACTGTGCAGAGCGACCCTTGGGACAGTAGACAGCATCGCACCGCACTACGTTCCCGGCCAAACCCTAGCTGAGCGAGATTTGTGAGCTTAACCCAGATTTGCTAAAAGTACATAATAGGTACTTAAAACACTCGCAATCATGTCAGCGCCTGCTAACCCGCCAGAAGTGGCCTCAGCTCCGACGGAGCTTGCCGCTCCGACCGCGGCTGCCGCTGCTACGGAGCCAACGTCGCAACCGCAGACGACTCAGGCTGCGGCGACATCGACGGATGCGACGACTTTCGCTGTGCCCGGGAAGGGCGCAAAGGCCAAGAAGAAGACCAAGCTCGCGGCCGAGCCGCACGGCTACGTCGCCACCAAGGTTCACGACTTGGTTACCAAGTTCAGGCAGCTATTCAAGCGCGGCGCGCCGGGTGTGGCGACGACCACTGCAGGTGCGGGCAGTCTGGCCAGCGCAGCAGCGGTCAAGGTTTTCCCGGCCCGAGCTCGCGCCCAGACGCGCATCCTCACGCGCCTTAAGGCGATTCACTTCAAATGATTTTACACTGCTTGCCTCAGTCTGTCGTGCGACCCATTTCCTCCTTGGGCATGCCCTGTGCTGCTCCGCAGCGGTTGGTGGACCCGCTGGAGCTGAGTCCGACACCAAGCAGGCGGTTGACCAGCAGTCGCCCAGAGTGCCCAAGACGGAGGGAGCTATTGCGCCCAGCGCCAGCCCCGCCCCTGCCGCCGCCACGCCCCCCGCAGCACCCTCCGGCGGCGGCCCGCTGTCCGACGTGGCCGCCCAGGTGCACCACCACGAGCCCGCCGACCAGCTGGGCAAGGAGCTGACCACCACGGAGAAGGTCCGCAACGCCGTGGTGAGTGGGGCCGGTTACCGGTTAGGCCACGGGTGGGGTGAGGGCAAGCACCCGGGGACAGAGGGTGGAAGGCTACCGTGTGTTGGTAGGCCTGGAGCTTGCCCTGCGGTGGCCTCCCCTGTTGCACCTTATCGCGGGGTCAAGAAAGGAAAGAGAACAGGAAAGAACACAGCGTGCATGGAGAACACGCCTGGCGTGCGGCAGGCCATAGGCAGGTTTGGGCCGGCCTGCAGGCTTAGGCACGACTCAAGGCATCTCTGGCATCTGCAATTTGTACGGCACCGTGCCTGCCTTCCATTATCCCCGCTCACGGAGCGCTTGCGCCATTCCCAGCTACCCTTGCCGCCTGCTTTATTCGCCATGTGCCGCCCTCGTGTCCCTCCTTTACCGGTGCAGGTGAGCACGGTGGAGCACGCGCTGGACGAGGCGGCGGCGGTCAAGAGCGCCGTGACGGGCGCCGTGGCGGAGGAGATGCAGCGCTTCAAGGAGGAGGCGCACCACCCGGAGCAGCAGCAGCAGCCGCACACCAGCGGCGGCCTGCCCATCACCAGCAGCTAATGAGCCATGCGTTCGCAAGCAATGCAGCGCGGTACGCACGCCGTGATGGCGTGGCGCTGTGAGCGGTGTACAAGTGGTTCCGCAGTGGGGCAAGTGCAACGTGACTGTGCGGGACTGCGGGTACACGCCGGTCAGTTGTCGGTCTGGCGAATTTTGCGGTCTTGGGGCAGTTGTACAGTAGGACGCTTGCCCAGCATCACTTGTAAGACGGCGTGGCAAATCCCGCCCTTGAACTGTTGGCGTTGTGGTGGGTGTTGCATTGACGCTAAAACTCTTGAGCCACTTGACATAGTGATATTATCTCTCATCGTCCTTTGTTTGGGCCATGTCTCAAAGCCTAACACATCGTATGCTCACAGTGACATTGACCTGCTTAATTCTTGGCAGAGCACTTGAATAAAACGTGCACCGGTAGTACACGTGGATATCGGCCAAGTCATGGTGGCTGGCAGTGACAAGCACAGCGTAAACGGCGCAACACGGTCCGGCGGCTGTAGCACCGCTAACGCGGTGCACCAAACACAAATGACGTCAGGCGTCGTGCCTGCGCGAGACACTGGCCATCGCTTTACATCCAGTGACGGTCACACAGCTTCTCCGGGAGGCCTCTTCTGTGTCCTCCAGTGACTTTCGAGTTGCAAACACTGTAACAGCTGCTTTGCGTGTGCAGTTGCCACTACGGCTCATGAGCCACTGCAACCTGCACGCAGCTTGCGGGGGGACCCATGCACGCAAGCCCCGCACCCATGCACACGACAAGGAAAGCCGTATCACCAACATCACATGGACACATGCACGCCCTCCAGTGCAACCGCCCCTTGGCAACCACCACCACCATCCTCGCATGCGGCCTCACCCCCCGTTACAACCACCAACCGTTAAGGCACCAGTCCTGCTCTTCAGTCGACACACTGCACTCTTACTCTCATATGTACTCGTTAATAGTCTTCTCTTTGTCAAGCCGCCCTGCTGTGATCAGCCGAGTCGACCTGCTGCTCTGCCGGCCTACCGTACATTTCCTTCACCGCCGCCGCTTGGAGCCGCCCTTCTTCTTCTTGCTGCTGCCGGAAGGCTTGTTGGAGGAGGAGGAGGTTGAGGCTGCGGGGGCGCTGGTGCTGGCCTCAGGCTGCGCCTCCGCCTGCGCCTCACGCATGGGGGCGGCCGGGGCAGCCGGCGCAGCTCGCGCCATCGCCTGCAGGACGCGGGCAGCAGGGGCGCGCTGCAGAGGTCAGTAAGGTGGCCGCCCGTTGAATGTGGCTTGCATGTGTGTGCGTGCACCTGCGAGAACGCCGCAGGTTGGCGCACTAGAGTGCAACGGCTGGGAAGGTGCGACAGACTGCATAGTGCAGCTGCATCCTGGCATGGCAGGCAGGACATGCTGTACGGAAACCGACGAACCCGAGCCCTCCTGGGCAGCAGACACCCAAAAAGTCGAAAAAACCCCTTCACTAACATGGGAATAGAGTGTGGCTCAAAACGAAAGTTGACACCAACACGTAGAGAAGTTGAGCAATAGGTGCAGCGCGCCCAGCACATCACCCTCGCTTTTCCCCCACGGCACAAGCATGCACGGCCACCCACCGCGGCTGCTGCGGCTGCGGCCGGTGTAGCGGGAGCTGCTGCGGCCGCCATGGGTGCGAGGGCACCTGGACCCGCCGTGCCGGCGGCAGGTCGCCGGGCCGTCACCTTGCTGCCTGCCTTGCTGGCGCTGCTGCTGCCACCGCCCTTGGGTGCTGTGGACACCTGGCGGGGACCGCTTCCCCGCGTGCCGAAAACTAGGGCTCTGAGCTGCTGCACCAGTGGGTTTCGCGCCAGGGCTGACCGAACGTGGGCGCCGTACTGCTGCCACGCCAGGAGCCCAGACATGACGACCACCATGGCTGCGACGGGGCCGCTGTCTGCTGTGCTCATCACCGGCACCGGCAGACCCTTTTTGCGTAGCCGTCGCTCGGCTGATGCACGAGCGACCGCTGTTGAGAAGCGGTTCTCATACACCTCATCCGACCAGGTCATGGTGCCTCGCAGGCCTGGCGCGGTTCAGCTGCGATCTGGTCCCTGCAGCAACACACTCTGGGCAAGAGTGTTCCGTAGGCTGTCGAACTGCAGTTCTACTGGCCGTGGAAGAGTTGAGTCTTTGTGCTTCTGTGCTTGTCCCCGTCAGTTCTGACGACGCGGTAAGGGGGTAGCGTGGAACGATCTATAACACTGGTCTCAATGGGTAGGCTACACAAATGAACGTGCAAAGTTGGTTGGCAAAGGTGGTTGCACGATTGCAGACTCAGACCGGAGCCGACTCGTTCCGGACTGCGTACCCGGTCAGCGGCGTGCATTAGGTTTACTCACTTGAGCAAGTAGGTCATACTCAATATCTGTGCTGGTGCAGCCGCCGCGTTCCGAGTTTTGGGTGCCGCCGCTGTTGCCAGAAAAAACACCCTAGGGGCCCTTCTTCTGCACACCTAAATAACAATGGGCAAGGACAAGGAAAAGAAGGATAAGGCCTCCAAGTCTGCCGCCGCCGTGCCAGAGCAGTCCGTCGGCGCTATTCAGCAGGCGACAGACTTCCTCATCCAGCCGGAGAAGACAGTCCCAAAGCTAGACACCAGTAAATGGCCACTGCTGCTAAAGAACTATGACAAGCTCAACGTTCGGACCGGGCACTACACGCCCATCCCGGCCGGCAGCACTCCGCTCAAGCGCTCGCTGAAGGAGTACCTGTCTTACGGCTGTATCAACCTAGACAAGCCAGCAAACCCCAGCTCCCACGAGGTGGTGGCCTGGGCCCGCCGCATGCTGCGCGTGGAGAAGACCGGGCACAGCGGCACGCTGGACCCCAAGGTGACGGGCAACCTCATCGTCTGCATCGACCGCGCCACCCGCCTGGTCAAGGCGCAGCAAGCGGCCGGAAAGGAGTACGTGTGCATTGCGCGCTTCCACAACAAGGTGGAGGGCGGCACGGGCGCGGTGGCCAAGGCGCTGGAGACGCTCACAGGCGCGCTGTTCCAGCGCCCGCCCCTCATCTCGGCCGTGAAGCGCCAGCTCCGCGTGCGCACCATCTACCAGGCGAAGCTGTACGAGTACGACGAGGAGCGGCACCTGGCGGTGTTCTGGATCAGCTGCGAGGCGGGCACCTACGTGCGCACGATGTGCGTGCACCTGGGGCTGCTGCTGGGCGTGGGCGGGCACATGCAGGAGCTGCGCCGCGTGCGTTCCGGCATCATGGGCGAGGCGTCCACCAACAACATGGCCACCATGCACGACGTGCTGGACGCGCAGTGGATGTACGACAACTTCAAGGACGAGTCGTACCTGCGGCGCGTGGTCATGCCGCTGGAGGTGCTGCTGGTCAACTTCAAGCGCTGCGTGGTCAAAGATTCCGCGGTCAACGCGATCTGCTACGGCGCCAAGCTCATGATCCCCGGCCTGCTGCGCTTCGAGTCGGGCATCGAGGTGGACGACGAGGTGGTGCTGATGACCACCAAGGGCGAGGCCATCGCGGTGGGCATCGCGCAGATGACGACGGCGGTGATGGCCACGGTGGACCACGGCTGCGTGGCCAAGATCAAGCGCGTCATCATGGAGCGGGACACCTACCCGCGGCGCTGGGGGCTGGGGCCGTACGCGCAGATCAAGAAGAAGCTCATCGCGGACGGCAAGGTGGGGGCAGAGGGGAGCTGGGTGGGATGGTGGGGAGGGGAGCTCTGGGGGTGTGGGTTTACGGCAGCGGAGGCCGCGGAGCAGGGGATGCCGCCGCAGCGGGTTGAGCGTGAGTGGCCTTGTGGGTTTGAAAATCGTGGTCCCACTGCCGGTGTAATGCTTGGCTGCCGCGTGCTCTGCGACACATCCCGCGCCGTCCTGACCGTGCCTGCCTTTTCCCCCTTTGTAGCTGGACAAGCACGGGCGGCCCAACGAGAACACGCCCAAGGAGTACCTGCGCTCGCTGCCCGACTTCGTGGCCAGCGCCAACGGGGGGGCGCCCGCGGCGGCGGCGGCGGCGGAAGCGCCTGCCGCGGCGGCGGAGGCGGCGGAGGCCGCTGAGCCCAAGAGCGAGAAGAAGGAGAAGAAGGACAAGAAGAAGAAGGCGGAGGGCGAGGACACGGAGATGGCGGAGGCGGCGCCGGACAGCGAGAAGAAGGTGGAAAGGGGGAAGGGGGCAGAGAGCCATGCTGGGGTCGGGGCTGTGAAGGCGAACGGCTGATTGTGATGCATGGGGGCACTGGCGGGAATGGACCTGGCGGCGTCGATGTGCTGCGCTGGCCACGTATTTTGTTACGCGCTGCACATGCGCTTGCCAGGGAAGATGCTTATGCAGCTTGCAAGCTTTCTCCAACCTGCAACTCGCTCAACTTGTGCTGCTTCTCCCTGTTGCTCCTGCTCCTTGTGCTGCTCACAGAAGAAGGACAAGAAGGAGAAGAAGGTGAGCGTCAACAGGGGTTGGGATTGGGTGCTCTTTGATTCATAGTTCGCGGCGTGTGTTACAACATCACAGGATAATCACGTTAATCACTTCCTGCAGTACGACATGTAGTGAGCTGCAACTGAAGGTCTCGTGGCTGTTGTGCACCTTCAGGAGAAGAAGCGCGCTGCCTCGGCGTCCCCCGAGCCCAGCGAGGAGGGGGCCAAGCCGGACAAGAAGAAGGACAAGGTAGGCGTAGGGGGACGCGGGGAGAAGGAGTAGCTTTTGGGTACCAGCCTTGCCTGCAGCAAGCACGTAGCTGAGGAGCGGAGAGAGACCACCTGTGTGTGGGGCCCGAGGCCACCGTTGCGCTACGCCGGTATGCATGGCGTGGGCCCCATGGCGCGAAGGTGTTCCTCTAATTGACTAGTCCGTCTTGCTTTTGCTACCTGCGTTGCGCAGAAGGAGAAGAAGGAGAAGAAGGAGAAGAAGGTGGGCGGGCTGGAAGCGGAACACGCATTGGCATCATGCTTGCCTGCCGGCCTTGCCTGCTTGCAATGCGTGTGGATGCTAATGCAGTGCCATGCGTCTCCTCTTTAGTCCTTTTTGTCGTTTGCCCTAATAGCTTGTCCCCCTCACCGCTTATCCTGCAGAAGAAGGAGTCCTCCGACTCGGACTAAGCGAGGACGGCCTTAGCGGACGGATTGAGGCGCGTGGAGGAGCGCCTTGGTGGCGGAGTCAGGAAAGGGCCAGTTGCGGCGATTGGCGTAGCGATCTGACGGCGGGCCGGGACTGAACAGGGGGGCGCGTCCTAACGGTCGTACCTGCGTAGCGCCAGGCTGGGTGATGAGCCGGCGCTGGCAGACTTTTGGGCACACGATGTGTGCGCATGCGCACGCCGCAAGTAGGCTGGCTGTCACACCGACGGCGACTTAGAACTGCAAGAACACGTAAATTGTTGGGCGTTGGAGCAGACACAAAGGAACGAATGAGGCAGGGCATGCGTCAGTGTGGTGTTTTTCCTGGACTGTGGAGTATCTGGACTATGGGTTAGGGCGGATGCAGGCGGTGGTGGAATGAGCAGGTGGGCAATCGGATGCGCGCTTGACAAGTGGCTTGGGACATCGGCCAAGGCAGTGTGGTTTGTTGTGCTGCTCTTGCGTCGACAAGCCATTGCGGAACAGACTGACGACATGTGCAGACGTGTTGCGGACGGACCATTCTGACTGTAGTATGTGACCTTGTGACGGTTTGACGGAACATGCCTTGATGTACTTGTTGCAGGTGAGGGTGCGTTGTGGGCACACGTGTCACCAGTTGGCACCTGCAACGACTCATGAGTAGCGTTGCAACAATAGGGGAGTTGGAGGCCGGGCTCAGGGGTCTAAGCCCTTGCGTGCGATAGAAGGTAGAGGTTCGGAGCTCGAGTAACCTTGCCAGGCAAGGCAAGATGCTGGGGATGCAGACGCGGCTTGTAACACTTGTTGCTGGGTCTTGTGAATGCTATGGTTCAAATGTCCCATGGTGTAAGGCAACAACCCAGACTCCCACGTCGGCTGCTTTGCGCTGCTAGGGCTTCGCCACCGGTCCTTCCAGGTCCTTGCTGTGCACTTCCTGTCATCCTAACTTCTGCAGGCACAGCCGTGAAAGGACGACGGCACTGGGTCCTGGAGTGAACTAGGCGATTTGACCAGTAGTAAAATACGCACACTAGGCGGCTGCCACTCTCCGGGCTTGCTTCGCCTCGCACCTTTCCGCTTGCTACTCCTGTATTTTGCCAAGCTAATGACAAAAGCCAATCCTGTATGTCTTGTATAAGGCTCACTTGCCTACATCCCGCACCGCATCCGCTGCACACTAGGCGGCTGTCTGGCTTACCTACTGTGTGCGACAATTGCCTGAAAAGCGTTGCGGTACCTGGACAGTGCGCAGAACTCTCGTTCCTGGTATACCAGGTAAATGCGGGCCCTTTCGATATCTACCGAACCGTAGAGGGGGGGACCTGTGGACCAACGCGCGACGGCAACACTCGTGATTACAGCCCGAAGGTCCACCGCAGCATCGGCGAAGGCCCTAGCACTGGTGTCGGCCCAATGGCTGCCCTTTGCAGCAGCACCATCTACCCCTACAGCGCAATACAGTCTCCACAGCACCTTACCCACGCACTATCGCAAACCCGGTCTGGCAAACCCTGCGCTCTCGCCTCCTGCAGCCCTCTCACTGCTCATCCGTTCGCGACCCTACCACTCGCTACCCCGCCCGCTCAGCGGCCGTACCGTCCTCCGCGTCATGCATCTCCTCGTCCCCCTCGCTGTCCTCCTCCACCTCCTCGCCCTCGCCCTCACCCGCCTCCCCGCCCAGCACAGACATGAGCCCCGCCCGCCGCGCCGGCACCCCGCGCCTGTAGTTGCTGCTGGTGGCCTCCGGCGCCGCCTGCACGTGCTGCTGCATCGCCTCCACGTCCGCCTCAATCACCGCCCGCCACCGCGCCCCCTCCTCCTCCCCTAGCACCTCATTCAGCACATCATAGCCCACAGGCGCCGACCTCGTGCCCATGCTCCGAGACCCGCCGCTGGCGCCGCCTGGCGGCGGCAGCCCGCCCAGGAGCCCGCCCAGGAGCGAACCCAGGCCCCCGCCTGCCCCGCCTCTCGCCCCACCGCCGCCACCTGGCCCTCCCCCGCCCAGCAACGCCCCCGCCACGCCCTCGATCATGGGCGCCATGTTGGGGTCTGACAGGATGCCCTGAGCCATCGACATCAGCCCCGCAAGGCCGCCGCCAGGCGGGCCGCCGCCGCCGCCAGCTGCCCCCCGCGCCCCTCCCTGCGGCGGCGCCATGCCGCCCATCATTTGCCCCATCAGGTCCATCAGCGCACCGCCAAACTCCCCCGCGCCCTCCAGCCCGCCAGCCGCAGCACCAGAGCCCGCCACCGCAGCCAACTGGCCACCCGCTGACCGCTGCGCCTCCTGAGCGGCAGGCGCCCGTGAGGAGGCGCCAGGGCTGGACGCAGCAGGCGCATCTCCCGCCGCTGCCGCCGCCGGCGCGCCTGTTGCTGCGGAGCTGGGCGCGGCAGCAGCCGTCCCCTCCGCCGGCCCGCTGGCCGCGACTGTGCCAGCAGCAACGCTGGGAGCTGTTGCGGGTTTCTTCTTGGGCGCGGGGGGCTTGAGCCCCAGGCCGCCGAGACCCAGGCCACGGGGCCCGGGGGCGGAGGCGGATGGGCCGCTGCCCGCCGCAGCGCCCGCTGCCGCACTGCTGGGCGCATCGGCTGTGGGCGCTGCTGCGGCCTCTGGAGGTGGGTTAGGCGCAGGGGCGGCAGCTGGTGTTGTTTGCGCGGCAGGTGCTGACCGTGCTGCCGGCGCCGTGCTCGCAGCTGGTGCGGCTGACGCCGGTGCAGGTGGTGCAGGCCCTGGCGCGGCCGCTGCTGGCGGCGCGGCCGGTGTGGCAGCAGCGGCAGCCGGGGCGGGTGCGGGCGCGGGCGGCTGCGCGGGTGCCCCCCGGGGTCCCACCAGGGAGCCGATCATGTTGACCATTTGGGACATGGCGTCCATGGCGGTGCCGCCGCGGCCCTGGGTGATGCTGTTAATCTGCGATGGCGCGTGACATCACGGGGGGTCCAAAATGAGGGTTCAGCGACGGTGCTGTTGTGCATTGCTTTGGTCCGAGGCCCCTCAGTAGCCCAGTCGGCGTAGTTTACCCCAGCCAGTTGTGACACTTACAGGAGGCAAAACCGGCTACCCGCTATCGGGTGCTGTTAACGCCAGTTAGGGACATGTAACGAGGTGGAGAAGAATAGGTATGCCCAGGGGCCCATGGCGTCCCATCAGCCCGCCCTGCCCCGGCTTTTGCGTAGCCGGTCTCGCTGGCTCGGTAGCTCCCCTCACCCTACCGACTGTTCCCGTCTCCGTTACTTTGCCGCTCTGCGGCGAGCCCCTCCCGTGTAAGCGTTACCATCCCCGTTACTTTGCTGCTCCGCGGTTACCCCCCTCCCATCTCATAAACAAGGACATAAGTACTACATATTGCTCTGCGGCTGCGCTGCTGTAAGTACGATACATCGCTCCCTTCCCGCTGGTGTCGCCGCAGACATCGCATTCTGCTGGCCCATTGGCTTTCGGTTACGTCACTCTGCCACCCCCGTGGGCTACCGGTACCCCCCTCCCGTGCCCCACCTGCTCCAGGCCCTGCGACACGTGGCTCCAGTTGCTGAGGACCATGGTGGCCACCACCTCCAGCCGTGAGGCCAGGGCGTTAAGCACCATCATGGCAAGCTGCGGGCAGAGCAGCACGGCGACGCATGTGAGCACACAGCGGCACACCTGTCGGCCGGGACAGGTCCCTGCCAAACAGAGCCCGTGTGACGACAGCAGACGAGAGATGCCAACGGGCGCCGGCACGTTCCTACGCTGTGCCCTTTCCGTCACGGACGTGGATAACCGTCATCCAGGCTAGCAGTGTCCCGCTTCTCCACTAATACCTTGCCCCTACCCGCCCGACCTACTCTATCATACATCAACACATTGCCCGCCGATACCAGGCCGCCATACCGGTACCCCTTGCCCGCTTCCCGCCCTCACCCTCTGCCCGGTGAGCTGCCCGGTGGCCACCACCAGCGGCTGCACGGGCACCATGACGTCGCTGGCCACAGACCGCGCCACGTTGTCCACCATGGACGGCATCAGCAGCCGCATCATGGCGTTCATCTGCTCCTCCACGCCGCCCTCGCCCTCCTCCTCCTCCTCCTCGCCCTCATCATCATCATCATCGTCATCACCACTCTCCTCCTCCTCCGCATCTGCGGTGGCGTCCTGCCCACCCGCGCCCGAGCGCCGGCGGCGCGACCGCCCCTCCCGCTCCTCCCCGCCCTCCTCCTCGCCCTCGCTCTCCTCCTCCTCCTCGCCCTCCACAGGCTCTGTACGGCACACGTACAGGTGAAGCACGGCACACGTACAGGTAAGCACAGAGCAACCCCTTACAGCGCGTCGGCCGAAAGCGCGTCGGCAGCAGGGAAATAACGTGTCTTTTACAGCAGTGGTGGTACCAACCCCGTCACCCCGGTGCCACAGTAGCTTGTGCTCGGTCGCCACCCGGCGCTCCCACCCAGTGCGCCATCGGGGGGCTGCCGTGGAGGCAACGCCAGAACGTCTGCTGCGGAAAACTGTCAAGACAGTCTTACAGTTAAGACATGCTGCGCAACAAACTATGGCTTCCCGCTGAGCTGTGTCCCCCATGCACGCGCCTGCACGACCCGCATGAGCCCGCCACCGACACCTCCCTCACCTGCCGGCACCCGCATGACTGCCTCCCACGTGGGGAACAGCGCGTTGATGCGGGCAGCCACGGGGCGGAGCTCGTCCAGCGGGTCGGCCGCCTGCCGGGGCGGAGGGTAAGGGCGGGACAGCGAGGTGGCGCATAAGGCGACGCGGTACTGTGATGTGAGGCTTTGGAGCTGCAGCATTCGTAGGCTTCCGTTGGGTTGCGCCAAATGCGGAAATCCAGCAAATGCAGAAACGGGAAGCTTTGCAGGGAGGTAGCGTATGCGCGCCATGTGCCGTACCCAAGTCGTTCAAGGTCCCTGCCCCTTTGGTCGCTGGCCAACGGCGTCGGCCTCAACGGACCGGACTCCTATTCCCCAGAGTACGCTCCAGTCAGTAACCATTCTACTAACACACCGAGGCCTGCTCCAGCGGTCCCCTGACCAAGCTTCGTACCTGAGCGCGAGGCTCCGCCGCCGCGGGTTGCTCGCCCTCGGCCCCGCCCTGCTGCTGCGCGGCCTCAGCCGGCTGCGCCGCGGCTGCTGCCGCCGCCCTGCGCCGCTGCCTGTCCGCGGCACGGCTGAGGGCGTCCCAGCGGCTGCTGATGACGTCAATGACATGCGTGAAGTGCTGGGAGATGGCCCGAGCCAGCTCGTTGAATAGCTGGGGGAAGGGCGAAAAGGGCGAAAGGGTACGTCAGAGGATTACCAGCTTGCATCCTGCCCTGGTGTCGCCACGAACTGTGTACCGATGCCACATTACGTGTACTACCGCATCGTTGATGTCAACATTAAAAGCCAGGAACCCTCGCATGAGACACACCATGTGCCCTGTGCTGTGTGCCCCTCACCATGTCCGGCTGCACCAGGCGCTGCTGCAGGCTCTGCATCACCGCCGCCGCAATGCTGCCCGCCACCGCCGTCAGCATGGGCATGAGCAGCGACAGGGGAGTCTCCCGTCCCTGCCCTCCAGCACCCGCACCCGCACCCGGCGCACCAGCACCCGCGCCCGGCCCACCAGCCGCGCGCGGCCCCTGCTGCGGCGGCTGTTGCCGCTGCTGCTGCTGGGGCGGCTGCGGCGGCTGCGGCGGCGCTTGCGCTCCCGCCATGGCGCCAGGGATGGCCCCCGCCATCGCCGCCAGCATGTCCCCTAGGCTGCGGCCCAGGGTGGCGGGCAGCCCGCCCTCGGAGATGTCGATGCGTACCGCGCCAGTGCCCAAAGGCATGCCCGGTAGGCCGGCGCCGCCAGCGCCTGCAGCCAAGCAAATCGTACCGGACTTGACATTGCCGTCATGACATTTGTACCAGGCTGAATAAAGCCATGTGATTGTTCTGCTGTAACCACCACGCACAAGCACGGCAGCTGTGATACAGAGCACAAACGGACACTGGATGGATGCTAAACGGTTGGAACGCGGCTGACCAGGTTCAGGGTTGCGACGTATGGCCCGTTCATAGCTCCCCCGGGCGCACGCAGGCCCCGTCGGAGACCTACCCAGCCCCATGCCTCCAGGCCCGAACGGCGCCATAAAGTTCATCTCGAACGCTCCGCCCACGCCGGCGTCGTGGTCGGGGTGTGCGCCGTCCACCGGTTGGTCCCCCGCGCGGCGGGGCAGCAGCACCGGCAGCTGAACGCCATCGCCTGGGGGGACAGTGCGAACGGCAAGGTGACTAACGCGTGGGTTACGGCTGAACGCCGCGGCATGCACTGCGGCACGTGTACGTGTACGGGTGAATCCAGTAAACCCAAGCCCAGACTGGGTGCGGAAACCCCCTTGCAGTCCAGGCGCGCAACGACGTGCGCTGAGCCTGCAACTGATGCGTCTGCATTGACCACAAGAGACCCCATGGATACCTTCGGCTCAACCCCCAATGTGCACCCGCCATGCTTCTTTTTTGAACGTGCATCGATCGCGTGCATGGAGAGAGCTGGACACCCTAGGCTCCCGCTGCACCCCCGGCTGCGGCACGTGCCTGCGGGCAGCACCGCGGCGGCGCTGTTGGCCGCCAGCGACAGCGGCATGCCGTTGAGGGAGGTGGCGGCGGCGATGGCGGCGCGGGACAGGTCCGCCAGCAGCCCGGCGGCGGCGTGCAGGTGGCCGCTGAGGTGGCGCAGCTGGCGCTGCGGGGCGGGAGCACGGGGAGCGGGGGAGGACGGGAGCGGGGTGTGAGGATGCTGCCACTTCGAGAGTTGTCACCGGTACATGAATTGTGCAACCACAGGAAACTGCTGTTCCCAAGCTGAACTGGAAAGGCAAGTCGGGCGTTTGTCGAGGCTGGTAGTCGCCCAAAGCAAGTAACGCTTAGTCAGGGATGCTCTCAACACGGCCCTTGAAGCACGCCTGTTCAGACCTGACCGCCCACGTTACCCTCGCTGCCCATACCCACACCACCGCGTGTCATGAGACACTGCACAATCCATACATACATACACCCGTCCCACAACACCCGTCACACAACGGCACGGCTTTCACAACGGCACGGCTTTCGTTTAGACTGGTCAGTGTACACCCTTCCCATTCCAGAGCCCCCACAGCGACTCCGCGCCCAGCGGCCCCCACGTCCCCCTTCCCTTCCCGCACCAACCCGCTGCGCCACCACGGCCTCCGCCGGCACTGCGGTCTGCTGCTCCTGCGCCGCCGCCTGCTGCGCCGCCAGCTCCCGCAGCGAGGCCGCCGCCTCCGCCAGGCGGCCGCCCAGCGGGCCCGCCAGCTGCGCCTGCGTGCGGCCCAGCAGCTCGGCCAGCGAGGCGCTAACCAGCGGCAGGTACCTGGGCGGCGGAGAGGGGCACGCGGCGGGGCGGCAGCATGGGCAGCGCAACACCGGATCGCAGCGTGGTACGTAGCTTGGGACAGATGGCACCAAGCGTCAGGCGCACAGTGCGACGCACGTATTGCAGCGGTGCAGCGCCACCTCAGTTCTGTGGCCACCCGCGGCTGCCCCGCCGCCAACCGATGCCTCTCCAAGCACGCCGCCCCAACACCATATGTAGCACTCGGTTTCCCCCAACACGCGCTTCACCGCCCCCTCACGCGCTCTCCCCACCTGTACCCGTAGCTGGCCCCCGTCATGTCCACCAGGCCGCTGCCCGCAACAGTCGCACGCCGACCTGCCGCGCCCGCCCCACCACCACCGATACCCCGCGGCACCGCCCCTGCCCCTGTGCCCTCCGGCTGCTGCTGCTGCTGCTCAGCTCCCCCTGCGGTGCCCTGGGCCTGCTGCCCCGGCGGCGGGCCCCTGCCTGCGGGGTCCGCCTCCGCCCTGCCGCGCATGGCCGCCAGGGGCTCCGGCAGCTGCACGCCCGACAGCACCTCCGTCAGGGCGCGGCTAAGCGACTCGAAGTCGGGCTGGAAGCTGGTCAGGGCAGCAGCTGCGGTCAGGTGCAGGAGCGACAGGGCGACATCAGGCGATACCAAGGCATGAGCGCGAAAACAAGCCCTGCACAGCACGAGCAGTGGCTGTATATGCAAGGGCGAAGCGTGCGGCCAGCAGGCATGACTGGGCATCCAAAGCGATGGAGGGCTGTCTAGAGCCTACCGTTGGAATAGAGCGGTATCTGCGGCGGCACGTAGTCTTGCTGCTGCAGGCGGCCCAGGAAGCGGTGCAGCGAGGAAAGCAGGTGGGGCGTCTCAGGTGCCGCGGGCTGCCGCGGGCCCTGGCCTGGCTCCGGGTTGCGAGCGTCCGAGCCTGGTTGCGGGTTGTCAGGTGGAGAGTGCTTCGCTCTTTGTCACGAAAGGGTCATAGCGGGGTTCAATCAGTCATGGTTGCAGTTGCTACTGCACCAAGCGTCTAATAGGTAAAGGCCGTGTGTGCTGACAACATGCCGGCCCCATAATCATGCCGCCCCGGCTTACCCGGCTGCTGCGGCTGCCCGCCAGGCTCCGCGCCCGCCGGCTGCTGCGGCTGCCCTCCCTGGCCCCCGGGGCCCATGTTGAACGGCATGCCCATGCCCATGCCCATGACGTTGAGATTGAGGTTGAGGTTCAACATCTGGTTGATCTGGTCCAGGATCTGCACGCAGGACACGCGGCGTACACGGAACCAGTCAGAGGGCTAAGCCACGCTGCTGCTGTGGGGACATGCGTCGCGACAGTGGCAACCATGCGCACTGAGCCGCTGGCATTGCTGTTGAGCTACAAGCACTTGTCCACCTCAGCAGGATATGGCAGTGCATTCCTCAATACACTGCTGTGCAGCGTGGACATAGGGCGTGACCCACCCGGGACGTGTCCTGCTCAAGCCGGCTCTGCCCCGGGAACGCCCCGGTGCCCCCTGGACGCATTGGGAAAGGAGTACGGGGGCACAGGTTGACCTTAATGCAGTCCTGCGATTTAAACAGAACAAGATGCCAAGTGCGGCGCGTACAGTGCCCTAGCATGGTGGTGGACTGGTGGTGCAACTGCCCGGAGTGCAGGAAGGCACCTTGGCGGTAACAACCCAGCCGCAGGCGTGCTGGCCGCCCGCAACGTTCAGGGCGACGATGTAGAAGGGAGTAGAGCTACTGCTGGTGCAGCATGTGCGTACCTGGGCCGGATGCGGGTGTGGGTGCGGGTGCATCCGCGGGACGCACCACCATGTGGACCGTGTCACCATCCGTTATGCCTGGGGCCGGCGGCAGGGGTTTACATGGACTGAGCTGGGTATGGGAAGATGCTTGAGGGGCAACTGGGTTTCAGCAGCGTCCTCAATCCCTGTAGCTGGTGCTCTTCCCAGCGCATGCACAGCTGCGGGCCGCGGCAACACGGCGCTTACCCAGTTGCTGCAGCGTGCTGCCGTCCTGCAGGGGCCGTCCTCGAAAGATGACGCGCTGCCGTGCGGCTGGTGCGTCACGAGCTAGACCCTCTAGTCGTGTCTTTAGCTCCTGCACTGTCAGCTGCGCCGCAGGCAGCGAAAGGGAGGGTAGGCTGAAGATCCGAGCACGACGTCTGGGAGGGTGTCACCCTGTGCTAGCCAATTCAAATCCAGACTGACAAGGATAACGACAACAAACCTGTGGAGTCACTGCGAGCTCGTAGGTTGCTGGCTCCAGGGTTTTCACTTTCAGACGCAGAGCTGGGGTGTGCCCGGGAGCACCACTTGCCCCCGGGGGAGGTTCAGTGTCTGAGCTCATTGCATAAGAAGAGATCAGTGTGCACTGCTATCCACGCATGTTTCCACAAGGCAAAGGGGCACCCAATTGGGCCTTCGTCACCCAGGCCCCGTACTGCAAAAATGAATTGCGGGAATTATCTAACTGGGGCCCGTCGTCGCCTGCGTGTTTAGCAAGGAACATATGTATATTAGCGTTATACATCATGACGGTTCAGAGGGAGCGTTCTGCTCAGTCCGGGGGACACCTGTCCTCGCCCCCGCAACATCAACATTCGACCCGCTTCGACTTTGAGCTGCCGGGGGGCGTGGCAGTACATCTTCCGTTTCCGGAGCTGCCAAACCCGGCGGTCCTCATACCTGACTATGGCGCCCCTGGCTG
>VFQN01001010.1_pt1 | contig 49541 bp, 71 predicted proteins | sample 3512371 | NCBI WGS metagenome assembly VFQN01 (sample SAMN10412370, study PRJNA504923) | tailings metagenome | isolation source: Replicate 2 from Balatoc abandoned mine | place: Philippines: Itogon, Benguet | collected 2017-08-28
GGGCTGCGGGGTGACCCGCGGCAGCAGCAGCAGCCCGCTGCCGCCAACGGCCAGGAGCAGGAGGGGTACCGGGGTGCTGGCGGGCTGCGGGGTGACCCGCTGCAGCAGCAGCAGCCCGCTGCCGCCGACGGCCAGGAGCAGGGGGTTGCTGGTGTGCGAGTCGGCCAACAGCGGCGTGGGCAACATCCGCCCAAAAAGTGACCGGCAGGCGGTACGTTTGGTATAAATGTGCAGTCCACACCTGTCCACACGTGCTTATAGCTGTTAGGCAGTGCTCCCACCATTGTTAACAGCTGTGTTTGTATCTCCTTGCAGAGCTCGGGACGGCCAGCCAGCTGCAGGCCCCCCGTACAAGCGGTAGGCTGGCGCAGAAGCGGAAGCAGGGCCCTGGTGAGTGCGTGGTAATTATGGTGCCTCATCGACATCTATGTCTGGTGCTCTCTGGCTGCGTCATGTACCCAGACTGTACCACTGTACCATACAGTACCAGTACCGTGTACATCCCCACCCATGCTCACACTGCTTCCTTCCTGCCGTGCGTTACGCAGGTACCGCTGTCACTCACGGGGGCAACAGCGATGACGAGGAAGCGGCCACTGATGGGGCCTCTGATGACTTCACACCCAGCGGTGCGATGGAGAACAGCGATGGCGATGACGAGTATAGGTGTGTTAGGGTTCGCAGGGGGTCTTTGCTTGATGCCCAAGGCATGAACATCAGCAAACTAACACCCCCAGAGCATGTTGCAATGCAGGGGCTCCGTACAAGGCACAAGAACCGTATGGCTAGTCCAAGAACCTTCAGTCTTGTGCACAAACGGCCGTCACCACGGCCATAGTCTGGCCAAGTACTGGGTTACAGGTTGCTAGGAGTGTGTGAATAGGTACCCCACTATCTACTAAGGGCATAGATGACAGAGCGACCACATGCATCATGGGTTTGCGCTGCAATAATAGCATGATGCTACGCGACCATAGGTTTTACCATTTATTTTTTAAGGACAGGTGTGCAAACGTAGTCTGGTGTACTTAACACCTGCTGGGCCAGGGCTCCAGGTGGCCTGTACCGTGAGTCCAACACCAAGCGTGATGTGCGTGCTGCATTGCAAGGCGGTGCACAAACAACACACAGTATGGAATGTAACAGTATACATGCCGTCTGCTGCCTTCCTGGCGTACATCTGGCCTCCAGGAGGGGGCTTACCCCCCAGTTTACCCCCGGGGTAACCCCCCTAGTTACCTGTTACCCACCCCCCGGGGTAAAGTCCCCCGTCAACAGTAACCCACTCCCCCGGGGTAAAGGGGTGGGTTACCCCATGGGAGGTTACCCCCCGGGGTTACCCCCGGTTTGGCTGCCATAGGGCTGCCCCAGGCCAGGCGGTGTGCGTGGCAGGCCACCCGCAGCTGCTGGGCTGGCTGCTGCGCCGCTGCCCTGGGCTGCTGCAGCCTCAACGTGTCCCAGGACGCCAGGAGCCGCAGCACGGCACTGCGGCCTGGCGGGGCGGGGCTGCAGGCGGCTGGGAGGCGCTGCAGAGCGGGCCTGGCAGCGGCGGCAGTAGCGGTGATAGCAGCAGGGGCGCGGGCAGCAGCGGTGGCAGAGGCCCTGGGGCAGCCTTGGGACAGAAGGTTCTGGATGCGGCAGCCAGATCGGCCACCCTAGACGCCGTGGCAAAAATGGAATGGCTGTTGGGCGTCGCAGGGGCCAGCTGCCGCCTGCAGGAGAGCACTGCCGTCGCAGCTGCCCGCGCGGACGACCTGGCCCGCCTGCAGTGGCTGAGGGGCCATGTCTGTCCCGTGGCTGTTGAAATGCTGCTCTTGGTCGCCCCGGAGCACGCCAGCCTGGCTATGGTGCAGTGGCTGGTGGACGAGGCGGGGTGCAGGCTGCCGGAGGCTAGAGACGGAGAGCCTACCTGTACATGGGACTGGATCCGTTGCTAAGCGCAGCAGCAAAGAATTCAAGCGGTGTTGCCAATTAAATGAGCTGCTGGTGCGGGGGGCTCCGTTACGGGAGCTTGCTGGAGGCTTTAAGCATCGGCAGCTGACAAATAAACGAAGCTGCAGCGGCGGGGGAGCTAGAGGTGGTGCATGTGATGTCTGAAACAGCACAGCGGCACGGGGTGGCGTTGAGCGTGGATGGGAACCGTGCAGCACGGTCAGGGAGCGTCCCAATGGTGGAGCATGTGCGCCAGGCGGGCGCGGTCCTCACCTCTGGGGCCTACTACGTACAGCGCAGCCTTGTGTTACAGCCTAGAAATGGTCCGCTGGTTGGCATGCGAGGCAGGGGTGTCCGCAGCAGATGTGCCCCTGCACGAGTTCTTGGACACTGTGCTCTGTGCCCAACGAGACGGCAGCCCAGGGTCGGGACCTGCTGCATGCGGTGCGGCTGCTGGTCGAGCGTGCGGGCTGCGGGGTGCTACTACAGTATTGGGACGCAAAGGCGGTGTTGCCTTCTGCAGCAGAGCGGGGTAACCTGCTGGCACTGGTGCAGTACCTGCTGCAGCAGCGGCCGGGACACCAGGTGGGCGGCCGCGAGCTCGAGGGAGCAGCTTGCTCCGGCTGTGAGGCGCTGCTGGACTGGCTGGCGGAGCAGCCGGGATTCCTTGACAGCCCCGGGAACCGGCCGTATACCATGGCTGCTAGGAATGGTGACTTGGGCACGCTGAGGGCCCTGCGGCGCCTGGGCGTGCCGTGGGGCGCAAGGGACTCCCTTGCACAGGCGGTGGAGGTCGGCTGCACGGCGCCCGCCCTGCGGTGGCTGGCGGAGATGGGCGCGCCGGTGGGGAGCTTGGCAAGCATGGAGGAAGCATTGGAGGGCTTGGTGCGGAGAGGTGACTGCGTGCAACTACGACGCGGCGGTTGTGCAGTGGCTTAGGGGCCTGGCGGCGGCTGGGAATGCATGACCCGGAGCTGGGCTTCCGCCTTTGGTGGCCTGTGCACGCTGAGGGTCCTGCGGCGCCTGGTCGTGCCGTGGGGTGCAAGGTAGGGGCTCCATCCCTTGCACAGGCGCCGCACGGGGTCCGCCCTGCGGTGGCTGGCGGGGCAGGGGGGGCCGCTGGGAAGCTGGGAGTAAATGGACAGGGCGTTTGCTGTCGCGATGCAGAAGGATTGTTGGAGATTGGACGATGAGGAGGTTGAGTGGCTGTGGAACCTGTCGGAGGATGCGGGGCGCGATCGTGCGTGGTACGCATTTGTTCCGAAGGGGGCATACGGTGTGTGCTGGGGCTGGTCGTTGCGTGGGTTCCGGCTTGCGTGCTGCGGCAGTGCTACGGCCGGCTACTGGCATGCGTTTGCAGAGCATAGCCTGCACTGATGGGGTCTTTGGGGTGCAGATAACGCATGCGACAGTGGATGGCGACGAGCTTTGAAGGGGCACAACCAGTTCGCTTTCAGGCGCCTTGTGTGCCCCAAGCTGCCGTCGCGCAGCCGCGCCCCGCTGTAGTCCACCAGTGTGTAGTGCATCTTTCATGTGTGGCAGGTTTGGGTTTCACCAGAGGCCGTTGAAGCAGGTTGAAGCCGTGGGCTGGTTGTCGGGATTGCAGGCAGCTGGAGGATGCACGAGAGCTATCGGCAACGGTGGGGGCAGTCGGGTGGGGATGCATGCTGACACTTAGACGGTGGCATAGGGAGGACGGTGCATAATGCGCAACAAGCTGCCAATTCTTGGTCGGACAAATGGTCCACACCGGCTGCGTTGTGCGTGGACCGTACTTGACTGCATGTCGAATGCTTCGTGTGGTGAGCGGGTTCCTGCCGGTAACAAGCCACATTGCTGTAGGCAAGTTTGGTGTTGTAGGCACATGCACCGCCAGAGCGACACGTCTTGACAACTGTTGTTACAGTGTTACTCCACTCAGAAATGAGGGTGGGCCACGGCTTCGGGGTGCGCGGTGCGGCTTCGTCTGATTCCACGTCGTCGCCACCTCCATCGAAGCGCCGACTTCACACCTATGCTCCTGGCTACGTTCATGACGGGCAGAAGCATTCTAGCCAGGTCGATGTGACAAGGATCAGATTTCAGAAAGGTCACATAGTGTTGTTGTCGAGGGATGCAGTGGACTGATTTTGACCCATGCCGTGCAATGGCCAAGGGGTGTTTCACGCCCAAGTGGCTGCCTACCGTACAGCCAGGCTGCACCGGTGCGCATTGTGCTTGGCCAATTTTACGCAGGACAGTCACGTGAGGGGCAAGGTGTCTTGTGTGCAAAGTGCATTGAAAGGTGGGATGTAGGCAGAAGGATGGATGTACGTTGTAGGGCCACCGCAGCACCTGGGCAGCACGTGGGCTAGCGGCACGAGGGATTTGCTGATCGGTCCGCGCAAAGGGGGTACGTGCGCCCTTTTCTCCCACACTGAGTACATCAGCTTATAATACTCGACATTTCGCACCTGTGAAACAGCATTTGGCAACCGCTGCTAGCAAGAGCTCAAGGCAAAGCTTTAGGGAGACTCAGTTAGCAGGATCCGTTTCGCGAGCACCTGTGCTACTTACAAGCTGCTACCAAGGCCTCAAAGTTTACCCCAAAACCAAGTGTACCCAGAACGCATTATGGCCTGAACGCTGGCTGATCGCGGCTGTGGACATGTCGCGCACCTCCTCCTTTTGCCGTTCTTCAAAATTCCAGAGCAATATGGCCTTCCAGCAGCCTAATAACGTGATACAAACATCATGGCGGAGGGCCAGGTGCTCCCAACTGCACTCCAGCTGCGCGTCCTGTCCCTGCTTCCCCCCAACGAACGCGCCCTCACCGTCCGCCTGGTGAACCGAGATGCAGCTGAGCTCTTCAGCAATGCCAGCGACTGCACCGCGTCCCTGTCCAAGCTGCTGCCACCCCACGCCGTGCCCTGGGCCGTGGAGGCGGGGCAGCAGCACGCGCGGCAGCTGTCCCTCCGGCACAAGCTGCAGCTGATGTGCACGGCTGCTGCCAGCGGCTGCAAAGTCAACCTGCAAGCTGCACTGGACATAGTGCGGGCCAGCGTCTTCCCGGAGCTGCTCTGCAGCCAGTACATGGGGTGGACGTACAGGTTCACCTTCCCCGACCCAGGCGAAGCCACGATCAAGGCAGGCCATCTGCACCTGCTGGGGTGGTTGCTGCGCCACTGCCCGGGGCTGCTGCATCCTCACTGGATCATGGCTGACGCTGCGAAACACCTCGACTACGCTGGGGTACAAGAGGTGTGGGAGGCCCTGAAGGCCATGCCGGACTGCATGGACGGCAGCGGCCCTACGCCAGCCCCGCGGCAGTGGGCCTTCGATGCGGTTGCTGGATCGAGGGCCCCAGACGGCGTCGCCAAGTTACAGTGGATGCTAAGTGTTGAGGGCGGCACTTGTGTCCTGCAGACCAGCACCCCAGAGGAGGCCGCACGCTCCGGGGACCTGAGCCGGCTGCAGTGGCTGCGCGGCCGTGGCTTAAGTATGGACGTGCCGCACATGCTACACAGCGCCCTGAGGGAAGACGGCAGCCTGGAGGTGGTGCGGTGGCTGGTGGACGAGGCGGGGTGCAGGCTGCCGGCGGCAGGGGCTGGTGCTAGGGAATGGGACGAGCTCAAGGAGGCAGCGGCAAGGAGCTCTGACGGGGTGGCGAAGCTGCAGTGGCTGCAGGAGCGGGGGGCGCCACCAGTGGTGGACGCGTCACAGGCCCAGCTATGCAGCCTGATAGAGTTTGCTGCAGGGGATGGGCAGGCGGAGGTGGTGCGCTATTTGCTGTCGGTGTTTCGGCAGCGATTTGGGGCACTGGGCGTTGTGGATGGCAACGCTGCGGCGGCGTCGGGAAGCATCCCCACCGCGGCGTGCATGCATCAGGCCGGCTGCGCGTTCACGGGCGCTGCCTACTTCTTCGCAGCCCAGATCGGCGACCTGGCCATGGTCCGGTGGCTGGCGGAGGTGGCGGGCGTTTCCGCTGCCGGGCAGTCCCTGCACGAGGTTGTCGAGTATGACGTGTGGCCGTGTGACACGCCAGCCGACAGCCGTGAGCTGCTGCAGGCAGTGCGACTGATGGTGGCTGTGGGGGTTGATACCGAGGACGCAAGCAGCCTGCTGAGCTCTGCCGTCATGCGTGGGGACCTGGCTCTGGTGCAGTACCTGCGGCAGGAGGTGCTGGTAGGGAGGTGGCCGGCAGGCGAGAACACAGTCGACGCTGCTGTTGGCAGCAGCTGCGAGGCGCTACTGGAATGGATGGCGGGACAGCCGGGGTGGCTGGCAGGCACAGCTGATTCGCCGTACGTCGGGGCTGCGTTGTATGGTGACCTGGCCACGCTGAGGGCCCTGCGGCGCCTGCGCGTGCCGTGGGGCGCAAGGGACTCCCTTGCCCATGCGGTGGAGGACGGCTGCACACCGCCCGCCCTGCAGTGGCTGGCGGAGCAGGGCGCGCCGGTGGGAAGCTGGGCGGACATGAACAGGGCGTTTGCTGTCGCGATGCAGCACAAGCGCTTCAGACTGAGCTATGAGACGGTTGAGTGGCTGCGGAGCCTGGTGATGGCGGTGAAGGCGTGATCATGTGGGTCACACTGTGCATGTGCTCAGTGGGTGAGTGCCCATAAGTGCCCAGTAGCGATGCAGAGGGGCGGCTGCACCTGAGATGTCGCAGTAGTGCAGTGGCTTAGGGGCCAGGCGGCTGGGGAGGCATGCATGGCATGGAGCGCGGCGAGGACTGACTGCTTGGCGACCTGTTGACAGGGTGTAATAGGATGCGGTTTAGGCACAGTGAAGCAATTCTTCAAAACAGGTACAGGAGGACTACGTTAGGGGCCGATGTCGTGGGCGGCGACTGCACTTGCGGGATGGTGGCAGAGTGGTAAACTTGTCAGGGCGGCAGTAGGGCAAGGCAGTTGCAAGCCGCCACCGTCGCACAGCGTACCGAGTCATTTGTGGGTCATTGTTGATAGACGGCAAGAAATGGTTTGCTTCGCACTTTGGCTAGCAGCAGTGACTGGTGTTGCCCTGAGGCAGCAGCTGCGTGCGGTGTGGGCACGTGTGCCTGGAGGGCATGGAGCGCGATGCTCGAGGTGTGAGCCTGGGATGCACCCCCAGAAAACGGGACATTGCACGTGCGTGGGCTTGGCGTAATGACTCCGACACGCTTGCTTCGTTTTTCAGTGACACGGTACTGTCCGGCTTGTGCCTGCAGGTGTTCTATGTGTATCCATTTTAACGGTGAAGTGCAGGCGCCGGGTTGTTTCGCAGTAGGTGGGGCAGCTACGTGCTTTGGCGCTGTGCCCGGAAACAAGCAGCACTTTTCCTGGCCGGGACACTTTGCACGCGCCTGGCTGTTGCAAATAAGCCTGAAGGCAAACGGTTGCGTCATTTGTTTTCAGTTGCCCATGCCTTACCGGTGTCAGATGGTGGGGAGAGTGACGAGATGACTTGCGCTGGTGGCGTATCACGCTGTACAGCGTACGCACCGTGCTGCAATGCCCGGGTCTTTGCTGTCTGCCTTACAACAGTTTGGGTCACGTTGACAGTATCATAAATGGTGAATCATTACAACACGCATCGGAATGCCATGGGATTGGCTGTTGCGCGCACCAGGTAGGGCGGGTCAGGGTGCTTAGCCAACCGCTGGCGGTGGTGATTGGTGTGTGCCGTTGCACTAGCAGTGTTGCAGTGGTAAAGCAGTGCCTGCTAGTAACTGACAGTCTGGGACCCTTCAAGAAGGAGCTAATAGCATGCTTGCCTTTCCCGCACACCGCCTGCATCCCCCATGGGCCATGGCCCTAGCCTCCGCTGCCTCTCAGCATGGTAACGCCATAGCCCCGCACGCCCCCTTAGTCGCAGCCTCCCTCCCTCACCTCCACTTTCCAAGAGAGCCAGGCCGCATGCATACCGGTACAACTGAGCTCCACAGCACAGCCCTGCTCCACAGATGGATTTCATCGTCACAACGGGGTCAGTAACACCAGGTACTAGCTCTACGCAGCTCTACGGTAACAAAACCGACATGATTGGATACTCCCTAGCCCCTTGGCCCCCTAGAATCTTCGGCCACTCGCTGCCGACCTTGCACAGTACGACCGCCGGCCCTCACCAGGCAGGGAAGACATACTCAATGGTACACCCCGTACCAATTGGTAGCCCAGCCCTGCTCCAAAGCGTTGCACGCAAGACACCGCTCACGCCCACACATACAGCCAAGTTCACAATCGCGCTCAGAACACGTACGATGAGTGGTACGACGTCCCTATCCACGTGGGCGTCACCCAGTCGGGCAAGGAGGCAGCCACGTGCCGCAGCTCGTCCGTCAGCTCCAGGTACGTCGCCGTCAGCTCCACAACGACCCATGGGACGCCGTCGTACGCATTTGCATCGCCGTCGTGCCCATCGTCGCCATCGCTGTCGGCCGCCGCCGCCGCTGGCGGTTGGCCGTTGGGACGGTTGGAGCGGTTAGGCGGGCGGTTGGCGGCGGGGTGTGTTGGCGGCGCCGCGTCCAGCTCCACCCACAGCTCCCAGAAGGGGCTGTCCGCCTCGTGGCTGAAGCGCACCATGTGGGTGACCACGCCCTCCACCGTGTGGTGCTCGGCCTGCGATGACATCATGGCACATGTGATCAAGGCATGGTACGGCGCGTAGGGTTGCGGTGAGGTAGTACCGCAAGGTGGCGACAACGTGTGTCAGTCCAGTAGCTGCGTTACGACGAGACCAGATGTACTGTACTCGGAATACGGTACATGGCGGCAACGGTACGACGCCCGCGGTCGCCCGTTGCGTGCCTCCAACCGCCGCAGCGACTGCACCCGCCCCAGCTCCAAATGGTGCCGCTCTGCGGTTACCCGCTCCCACCTGCTTGTGCGTGGGCATGGCCACGGGGTGTGTGTCCAGCGACCACGACACCAGCCGGTGGGCGGTGGTGATGTTCAGCATGCCCCAGCAACCAACCTGCGGGCCAGGTGGCGCCGGACAGAAGAATATGCAAACAGCTGTACATGGGACATGCGTGTGTGGCAGGAAGCGCACTGAAGGAGCAATGACGGGGCAGAAGTATGGGTGGTAAAAGGTGTTGAGACAGCGCAGGGTCTGGGTGCACTACCGGTACTTGCCGGGCTAGGGCGCAAATAGCAGCAAACGAAGACGACGGGTTGTACAGTATGGGGGTTTGAGCGTGCACGGGCTTGCTGTGTGGGAGCCCTGCCTGTGGGGTACCGGCGCGGCACCCACCTCGGTGAACACCCGCAAGTGCACCACGCGGGTAGGGCCCCCCGTGGGGGTGGTGCGGTTGCCCGGCTCGTCGCGAAGCTGCGGGAAGGTGGTGACAGCGGGGCGGGCAGGCGGGTGGGAGCTGTGGGCGAAATCTTACAATCCGTGCGGGTGCAGCTCTTACCGCTGGCACACGCGCTGCCGCAACCGATCGCTGCCATGCACTGTCAGCCCCCATGCTAATGTGCTAAGTGCACTGGTTTGACGGTATGCCCGTGCCGGGGGCGGAACCCGGAACCGTTCGGGCAGCATGTGCTCTTTCTGACAGCGGAGACGCTGGCGTACGGCACGCACCATCCTGACGTACGGCGGTACGGCAACGGGCGGGTCCGCGCTCGGCCTGGCCTCCAGCACCAGCTTGCCCAGCATGTGGTCCAGCGGGTGCAGTACGGCAAACATGTACGGCTCGTGCGCGTTAGTAAAGCCCTTGTCCGCCGCCGCTGCAGCGGCGCTGCTGCTTGAATCGTTGTTCGCACAGGTGCCCTGTGCTTGTGGTGCGTGTGCGTTGGTGGTTGACGCGTCGGCTGCGGGGCTCCAGGGGCGGGAGGTGAGGGGCGCCAGCTTCCGGGCAGCTTCCTCGGGCGAGGCGAAGAGCCCCACGGTCCAGGGGTTTGAGTCCAGAATGCCAATGGCCACCTTGGCGGTGACGGCAGGCGGGGGCTCCAGCTGGTGGGCTATGGCCTGCAGGGTGGGAGCGTGAGCAGCAGTGTAGCGTCCGCATGTGCATACACGTCCGGGGTGCTCAATTATCTATTATCAATTATCGATTATCTATTGTGCATGGACTGCAGTGTGCATTGGGTGACCTAGAGACCCGTTCCTGTAAGCGTAGGGGAACGGTTGCAAGGCGCGAAGGTCACGTCAAGTCGTCACCCCACCTTCCGCTCCTCCGCGGGCGTGGGCGGGTGCTCCTGCCCCCACGCCTCCCGCGCGCTGGACGTAGGGTGCAGCAGGCTGGCGAAGAGGGCGGCGCCCACGGAGCGCGAGGCAGCCTCCGCAACGGCGTCGTCCTTCGGGGCGAGACCGGCAACATGTGCGGAACATGTGGCATATATCAAGCGACGGGCAATAGCACGGCCCTCGGCAGTTGATTGCCGTACGCCGTCCCGCTAATAGAAGCACCAGGTGCAGGAACGCTTACATGTGCACTGAGGTTTCTCGCCCATAGCGCACCAGTGAACTGCCAGATGCCCACTATTGATACTCCCCGAGTGTCAAGCTGCAACGACCAAGAGTCAGCTCCAAGCTCCAACCTGTATTCCGTGTTCCCTGCTCGTCCGTGACACACCTTGGGCTGCCAGCTGCCCGTGTCGATGAGGTGCGTCACCGTGATGCGCCGCGGGCTGGCGGCGCTGTACGGCACCCTTGCCGTACCGCCCAGCGCCGTGCCGTACACCGAGTACGACGCCACGGCCAGGGAGGTGGCTAGGAGGGAGGCCAGCAGCGCGCGGCGCAGCCAGGCGGGACGCAGGCCGCCCAGTGCGTAACCTGGCCATGCGCAGGGGGAATGGCAGGGACCATGGGTTGGCATAGGTAGGCTGGCACAGGTAGAGGGCCGTCGGATCGGAAGGTACCGTAAGAGCACACTGGGATGTGTGCATCGGCGGCTAGCCTAATGCACGCAACACTATGTTTGCCACAAACAGGGGGGGTCAACCGCCTAGACAGCCTCCATGCCTACCCCCTACAGCTCCACAGGGCCTTGCCCACCTATGATAGGCAGCAGGCAGCAGCACGAGTAGCCCAGCACCGCCGAGCCCGTCAGCGTGCCGATGACCGCGTCCGCCAGCAGCGTGGACACGTGGCCTGCGGCACGTGGCACGTGGCACGTGGCGGGAGTTACACTTGGCACTCGGCGCGTTACCCGTGGAGGGTGTAGGGCGAACCAGGGTGTAAGGCTACGTCGCGCGGCTTTGGGGGCGTTGCACAGCGCAGAGGCCAGCAGTGCGGACACGTGGCATTGCACGCTGCACGTGGCGGGTTTGACATCACGTGCGCAGCAAGTTGCCGTGTTGGGGTGTGCTGGTGGGATCCGAAGGGGCCAGCAGCGCGGACACGTGGCAGGTGCAAGGGTGTGGGGAGGACGGCAGTAAAGCAGTGCCCACATCCAGCGCACGAAGGTGTGCCCGCATAAGGCGCATTCATGCCAACAGCTCCTTATCCATACTGCTCGCATGCACCACGTGTGTGTTCTAACCCACACCCACCTGTGGTGCCCATGCGGTCCATCATGACGTCCAGGAAGGTGCCCAGGATGGCGCCCATGCCCTGCTAATACACCTGCCGCACCCGTGCGCCCTTGTGTGTTAACCCAAGCCCACCTGTGATGCCCATGCGGTCCATCATGACGTCCAGGAAGGTGCCCAGGATGGCGCCCATGGCCCACAGCGGCACCGTGCACACGCCCAGCACGCCCAGCAGCGTGGGGAGGGAAAGCCGGGACTGGGGAGGGGGAGTAGGGGGGCGGGGACGGGGAGGTCGGGGTCACACTGTGCAACAGTGTGTGCTTCGTCAGGTTAGCGTTAGCGACAGCCGGGGCACGGAGCGGGGCTGGAAAACGCAGAGTTGGCAAGGACCACGCCGCTGCAGACAGTGTTCAGTAGCTGATAGCAAACGACGAGCAGCATGGAGGTCAGCGTAGGCAGCGACACGCACGTGTGCGGCTCACTGGGAGCGGAGGCAAGCCGCAAGTGACGCGGCAGCAGCATCCCACCCATGCAGGCCAGGCGGCTGCTACCACCACCGTCAAACCATCAGCACACGGCACCGCAACACAGAACATCTGACTCACATCCCGGCCACTCACCCACGTGTCTCTCCCCCTGTCCAGCAGCACGCCCACCACGAAGGCCAGGCCGCCGCCCATGGTCATGATCTGAGAGAAGCCCTGCAGCCCCGCCACGCACAGCGCGGCAGCCAGCGCCGACAGCACCAGGCCCATGCCGTACACCTGGGGGCAGTGGGTAGGGAAGGTGGTTCAGGAACAACAACTACTTGCAACGCACCGCACTTGGCAGCCGTGCGCGGCGCATAGCGCCAGCACCCGGCAACACCTGGCAGGCCACGTAGTCACTACGTCGTAGTGCCCTTGCTGCCACATCCACACCCCCACAGCCGTGCACAGCACAACTGCTAATACACACCCCAGCACCAGCGCCCCACCTGGCATGCCACGTAGTGCCCCTGCTCCCTCGGCCGCTCCCTCTCCGCCGCCGCCGCCACCCCCAGCCACGGCCACAGGGCGGCCAGCGAGGCGGCGGGCAGGTGGGAGGCGTAGGCCGTCCAGTGGGCCGAGTACCAGGTCATGGACACGCCTGTGATGTGGAGGTGGTGGCGTGTGGGAAACACCGTGTGTCGATCGCGCTAGCTCCGCATACAGGTGCCCTCACGTCAAACGTCCGATCAGCGCGGTAGCAAGCCGCAGTTGCAGCACGCTTGTTGCTATTGAGGGCAGTGGAGTTTCGGGGAACCGACTTCTAAAGATGGCCTTTTTTGAATTCCATACTGCAGGATGGGCGAGACCACACCTGACGAAGTCGTGGATGGGATACTTGCTAAGCACAATACAGGCGGGGCCACACTAGACATTGACAGTCAGATGGGGCCACATTAGAAAGTTACACGATGAGAGGAACGCAAAGCAGCCCTGCCGCCTGGGTAGTCAGCCCCGGTAACCACCTGCACACACGAGGCAGACCGATTCCATGGCACCACCATCGCCAGCGGCAGGGAGGCAGGTGCGCCTAACACACACCTTATGCACACCTAAAGCGACAGGCACATGCCTCACCTGTCAGCATGACACGTGCCATCCCCATGGCCGCAGGCACCACCAGCGCCAACAGCAGGGAGGCCAGCGCACGGCCGGCGGCGGCCAGCATGCGCCGCGTAACGCCCGCAGCGGTCTGGCCCTGTTGGCGGAACACCACGTGCGGCGTCGAGGAAAGTGTTGACAGAGTCATTCCCGTAAGTGCCCACAATGTTGCTGGTGCGTGCATGAAGGTTACGCCAGCATTGCAGAATGACGTAGCAACCAAGTGCGGCACGGCGGCCGTGCCATGTGTCCTATGGCGGCCGCCGGAGGCCCTGGTGTACGGCGTACGGCGTACGGCCGACAGCGCATGGCCGACGCGTGTACGTGGAGGGCAGGCCAGCACGCGCTCCTGTCCCCAGCGATGTATGGCAGGGGCAGCACCTCAAGCAGCACCAGGCGTGCAGTGCTACACCCCAATACCGGTACCCACGCACACATGCTAACACCCGTGCGGACCCACCCCCGCCGCAGACGACAGCGGCAGCACCACAAGCAGGGCCAGGCGTGCCTGCAGTGCTGCACCAGATGCCCGCGCAGTTGCTAGTACACATGCTAATACACATTCCAAACTCACCCCCGCCACGGACGACAGCGGCAGCATCACGAACAGCGCCAGGGGCGCGGTGTGCAGCAGGCGGGCGGTGGAGTCCGTGTAGTGCAGCATGCGGCTGCCGATGAGGTCGAAGTACACGGCACGCTCCTGCAGCAGGGGTGCGGGCAGGGGGTGCGGGCAGGCGGTGCGGGCAGGCGGTGCGCGCCGGGGGTTACCGCAGCAAATGCCAAACAGTACATGAGTGCAAGTAGCGTCTTGGGGGGCGCCTAAGCAGCTACCGGTATGATGCCGAGCAAGTCCGGTAGGGCAACGCGAGGTGGAGATGAGTATGATGGCTGCTATTCACGCTCCAACACCAACTAACTAACCACCGGGACATGCAGCTCATGCTCATACACCAACAGTTGTGCAGCGGAAGCAGTGCATTGTCAGCGTGTACACACCTTGAGCGCCTCCGGGCTCTGCAGCTTGCCCTCCCTGTCCGCCGCCAGGGCCGCCGCCATGCTGGCTGAGCCGCCCAGCAGCACCTCGCCCATGTCCTGGGGGCACGGTTGGTGGTGCACGTGTTTTAACGTTGATGCACACACAGCAGGCACACAATGTGCAGGGGGCAGAACCGCCCAGCAGCACCTCGCCAATGTGCTGCACGTGGCGATGTGGGTTAAGATGATGGTGTATGATGCCACCAACAAACCGACAAGGCAGGTTTCCCACTGCTCTTGGCTAATCCCAACTCCAGCGGCCCCCCGCCCCGCCGAGAGCGAGCACACCGTAACCGCATAAGCAGCAGCAGCAGCAGCAGCACCAGCAGCAGCAGTGGCCTCGTTTCCCACGCCGTGTCCCCCCACCTGCAGCGCCCCCGTCCTCAACCGCTCCACGCTGTCCAGCTTGGAGTGGTACGACACGCTGTCCCGGATGAACGCGATGTCTGCCGTACAGCAGTACAAGCAGTACGGCAACTGACTGTCAGTACAACAACGGGTGGACATGCATGCCCTGCACGTACACGCTGACCCTCCTGCTGAAGCTGACCCACTCGCCCTCTCGCACCCGCCCCATCTCCTACGCATTCCGCACGCACCCAGCCCCGGCAGGTCCCGGCAGTCCTCCTTTAATTGCCTTCATGCACGCCTTGCATATCCTTTCACGCACCCAGTCCTGGCAGTGTGCCGTAGTGTCGCGCTGAGAACATGCGGTAGTCTGTGTCCCCGGGGATGACCCCCGCGTCGAAGATGTCCTGTGGGGGCGAGGGAGGCGCAGGGCAGGGCAGGGAGGGCAGCACGCCTGGGGTGCCTGCCAGCGCTTCCCAAAGTGGGGCAGCAGTGCTGGGCCACAGTCAAAAGGGCGCCGTCACGCATCCTTTTACGCGACGTCACAGCAGGACACTCCAAGAGTACGGCGACGTAAGCAGAGCGCGCAGTTGTGCGTGCGTGTTACCGTTGCGTTCTATGGCCTGCCTCCCAAGATGGAACCGACATGCCAGAGCACGGTTGAGTGCCGTTGCCGTAGCTGGTACCGTATTTGCTCTATAAACGCCTGGTATTCCCGTTCTGTTTGGCCACCAATGCCACGTGCCACCGCCCACCTGGGCGATGCGTGCCCCGTGTGCGTTGGCCGCCCCCTGCGCCCAAGCCGCCACCGTCCAGGCGCCTGTGTGTTGGAACAGGATGGGTAGCCCGCCGCTGCCCATGGCCTGGGGGGCACAGGCGGGGGGGCAGAGCGAGCGAAGCCAGTCATGGAAGCAGGGGCAGGCAGGTCGCAAGGGACATGGAAGGAGTTGAGGGGAGACACGGGCGTCGCGTAAAGGGGGCCCAAGGGCTGTGGAGCGGCGGCCACCCAGCCCGGAACCCGGCACAATGTGCATATGACTGTCATCCCGGGCAGTACACAGCTGCGTTGCCGGAGCTTGCTTGCAGCCGGCTGTTGGGCCCACGCCTGCGCTCCCACCTCCAGGTTGATGAAGGCCCCTAGGTTGGCGTAGTGGGGGCTCTGCTGCGCGAAGCCGTGAGCCGCCTGCATTACAAACAGGTATCACAATGTAAATGTCAAAGTGTGAAAGCAAGGTTCGGGGACGACGCGGTTACAAAGTGGTTCGACGGTCAGCACACTGGTGAAATACGGGGCAGACACTTGTGATGCATGACGGCACATCCGCAGACGGTCAACGCACCTGGCATATGCTCTCCTCCCCTCCGTCGAACAGGAACACCAGCGGCACGGGCGGGGGCGTCCTGCGTGCCAGCATGGCACGTGCCGCCTCCAGCATGACCGCCACCATGGACACGTCGTCGGCAGCACCTGGTGGGACATGTGTGTTAGCATGCCAGGCTGTGTATTAGCAGTCCGATGTGTCACTGCTCCCAGCGTGGCCGCCACCGTGGACACCGTCGCCGGCAGCGCCTGGGGAATGTGTGTTAGCATGCAAGGTACCACGTGGGCCGCAGCGCCCAAGACTAGGGAGCTCTGGCCTTGGCTGGGCCCGCCTGCATGCACCCAGCGGACACCCAGCGGCCAAACCGGACCCGTGCGTACTGTGCATGCCTGCACCACCTACCCGGCGACGCCACGGCCGTGTCATGGTGTGCTGCAATGAGCAGCCCCTTGCGCCCGCGGGCCTCGGGGACGGTTGGCGTGATTGTGAGTACGATGTTGGTTAGGCCGTTGTAGGCGTTGGTGAAGGGGAAGCCCATGAAGTCCATGGCTACCGCGCCGGTGACGCGCTCGCGGTGGACCTGGGAACATGGAGCAAAGGAACCATGTCGCTAGCAAAAACCCAAACCGGCAAACAGGCTTTGCGGGCATCCAGCTCGACCTAGCAACGCACCCACCCGCCTTCCCTCGTTTGCGTGCGCACTGCCCTGCAGTGCCGTCATGCCCCCAACACCACCACCTCCCCGTGCTGCTGGCACTCCCGGTGGGACATCTTGATCCCCTACGGCAGCCCTCGGTCCACCCCCTTCCCGCCCCTACATCACCTCCACGTCGCACCCAGAGATCACAGCCCTGGTCCCAACCCCACCCCCCAGGCTGGGCGCCCCCGCCCGCCTGCCCCTCCAAACGGCCTCCTTCACTAACAGCTTGACCCCACCGCCGCCTTAAACTGAACTACCCGCCTACACCCCGACTTCCCCTCTGCAACTACACACTCTTCCCACCCCATCCCCGCTGTGTGTTGGTCGCCCCACCTGCACTTCCACGTCCCCGCCCCTCGCCGCACCCAGCTCCACCAGCCGCCGACACTGATCCTCAATGTAATCGTGCGCCAACCGCAGCTGCGGCATGGAGATCTGCCGTACACAAGGAGGTACGACGATACAATCACTCTTGATAGGGTACGTCCGTGCAGAGCGGCGCACGCCACATTGGTAGGGCAGAGGGTAACTTTCGCGTCTGTAAAATCATTGGCCCTCTCGACCTCCACGATGCCCCGCTGGCCACTCAATTGCTCGGGACACGATCCAATGCCCAGCAACGACCGCCGTACACATCCCATGCCACGACCACGTGACACACATGCGTCTGCCAGGCAGCTCCCCAACCAATCCAACCAATCAACGATGCGACACACAGGTGCACGGGGCACAGAGCACATGCATGGTATCAACGCCGTATGGTCACCCTCACCACTGTCCACCCTGAGAGGCACACACCCAGGGGACCTCCCCTGCACACACCTGTCTGTCAGGCAGCTCCCCTGCTAGCTTGACCACGTGTGCCATGGCACGCTCCTCGCTGAACATCGTAGGTGGCGCGTCCACAGGCAGCGCCGGGGGGGACCAGTGCAGCCGCCGCTCCATCAGCACCATCTGCAATGTGCGAGCGGGCAGACGGATTTTGAAGAGTGAGATATATTGCGGTGTCCTGGTTCCTACAAGGTTGAATTGGTAGTGGTGGGGGAGCGCGGAGCTGGAAGGTAACTGCCGACGTGCTGGGGGTGTGTGCAGAGGGGGCGCGTCGTTGCCTGCACAACTTGTGGATTCTGCATGGGCTTATTGTAGGGCTGATGCATGCAGGGTGTAACGGATGCCTACTGCTTCAAAACGCTGCGAAGCGCTCCGGTAAGAACTGTGAGCTCCAAGAGCATGGCGGTGGGGTGGTACCACCGGTGCCGTTCGCGCGCAGGGACGGCACCTGGGTGCAGAAGGACGGTCTAACTGGCGGGTGGCTCTGCCTCACCATAATCACATAGTATACGATAAGGACAGAAAGCATAACCCAGTGGTTTGCCCACGGTTTGGGTGGAGCGTCCTCAGCTTCCGCAGCATCCCCCTTCCGGGGTTCGCGCGCTGACATACTGGAATGCCTAGCAGATAACCCGCAATGTCGCGTCACAGTACATGAGAAATTTTACAATGTATAAGCTGAAGTGTTGCAGTGACTGTGCGAATGTCGGGGTGATATTACTGCCGGATTTCCAAGTCATCCGAGCCACGACATGACCACCTTCAGGCACTTTGGGCGCGTATCAGGCGCAATTGCAAATACCCGAACATTAGCAAGGCATGGTTGTTGACCGCTTGCATCTTGGAGGCGAGCAGGCGACCCTCGGGCCATGAGACACCAGGGGAGAGTCCCCGGCTTGCGAGTTCAACGGGTGGCCGGGCTGACGTGCTAGGGATAGGCATCTTGCGTGTACAAGCCCCTTTTGCGCCCAATCCTGAGCAGGCAGACGGCAGAGCTGACTGGCCCCGAGCATGTTGCCCCAAGCCCCCAACGGTTGCACACCTGGCTTTGGAAGGTTCCAACATGGGGAGGAGCGGTTGTGGATCAGACCGGAACAGATCAGGCGTCAGTTACCGGTAGTGCCGAGTGCATGGAGTACGGCAACTGCACGTCTGCCAGGCCGCCGTTGAGATGCACACCGCCCGAGCCGTTCGGCACGTTAACACACCGTCAACGCCAGCGTCAGCTCTGCGCAACCAAGGATACCCCGATTGGGGCCACACAGAAACCCACATTGTCGACTGGTGCAGGAGCCAGAGCGAACCAACTTGGGAATTGCCATTCACAAGGCCTCGTCCGCCGCAACTGCACAACATGCAACTGTCTCTACCCATCATCTCCTTGGCAACGGCCACATGCCAACGAACAACCACCCATGAAAAGGCCCACTCCGCTACTAGGTATCGCTGAGCCTGCCAATAACGCATAACCCAGCATGCATACCGCTCTTCCGCCGCCGCAGCAAAAGCAAAAAGCAATTGTGTTATTCTTCTTCAGCATCCGTCAAACGCAAAGTGCAGGATCTTTCGGGGCGATGCCGCCGTACCGTAAGTAAGATTACGAGGGTGCAACATGCTGCGTAGCAGTGCATTTGCACATGCAACCGACACCCCAACCGCCTCCGGACCAGCCCTGGCGTGTATCCGACCTGCTCACGAAACCACATGCCCTGCCACTGGCTCCTTAGCAGCTTATGATGCAGTGTGTGGCCACGAACCGCCCCAGGCCAGCGACCGTGCCCCATCGTCCAGACAGGTCGCACCGGTGCACACAACATGCTGACACCGTCTCGCGGTGCCCGGCTGATCGCCAACAGGACCCCTTCGGCCCTCACGTCAACCCCAACAGCATGCCCCTACTCGTGTGTCGCCTTCCAACGTCAACCTCCATGACCCAGCAGCCATTAAGTTCCAAGCGCCTCATGGCACTCGCCCGCGGCTCCACCCGGCACCACGGATACCGCGCAACAAACGCTGAGCGTCACACCAGGCACCCTGATCACACGACCCGCATCAGTTCCTTACTACCACGCGACCCACAGCAGCGGAGCGACCCTCCAACGCCATGTCGCGGCATCGCTACCCCGCTGCCCGGTAACAGAGCGCGCAGACTCGCTTACCACAACACCTTCCCTTCCTTTTGCCCCTCCCCTGTCCACACCCTCTCCCCTGCACCCACCTTCCCTTCCCTGCCTCTGCACCTCCTCCAATCCGCCTGTAACCCACCAGCCCTGCACCCTACCTCCTCCCCTTACAAACCAAACAAGGAACGCGCGAAACGCGAGGAAACCGTGTAAGGCGCCAGGGCCCCTACAACCCGAACAGCGGGATGAGCAGGTACTCGGCATAGAACAGCTTCCACACGAACATGTAGAAGTCCACCAGCTGCTGCTTGACACGTGTGTCCACCCCACGCGCGCGGGCCAGCAGCGCGCCCGCCAGCGCCGCGTGCCCCGCAACCAGCGCGCCACGTGCCAGCGGCGTGTGCGCCAGCAGCAGCGAGAAGCCCACGGCCCAGGCGTAGGCGGCGGCCAGCATGCCCACGCACATCTTGAACACGGCGCCCTCGCCCAGCCGCACGCTGTCCAGCGGGAGGAGGGAGGGGTGGCAGGGCAACGGGTCAGCACTCAACAGGCACGTCCTGTTGCCAGCACTCAACAGGCACGTCCATGCATACAGGCGTGCGGGTAGCGAGCATTCCCAGCTGTTCATGCAGTCTGTGTTCGCGCTGCGCTGGCCCAGGGGACCGGCGGGATGGCGCGGGTTGCAGAAGGGAGGCAAGCAACATGCAAGCCCAAAGCACACTCTGACGGCAAAGCCCTGCCCTTCCCCAACCCCCTCTCTCCCTGCCTCGCACCTGAGCGTCCGCAGGCCCGCCTTGCTGTCCCCCGCCACGTCCGGGATGTCCTTGAACAGGGCGATGACGAGGGAAAAAAACACCATGAAGGACACCACGAACAGCACCGCGGGGGACAGGCCCAGCTGCGTGCCGGCGTCCTGGCGGAGAGAGCAGGGAGGGGGTCGCATGCGGCTTCAGAGACAGTGGAAGTGGAGGGAGGTAAGCCCAGCAGTAGTGCTGAGTTGTGGAACGTGCCAGCAGGGCACCTGGCGGACAGAGCAGGGCGGGGGATGCAATTGTTTCAGGTTTGCACGCGTTTGTAGGTTTGGGAGGTGAGAACCGCAGGAGTGCTGGGTTGCAGAACGTGCTAGCAGGACATGGCTGCGTGGACAGCACGAAGGGGGTTACGTGCATTATGGCTCAGTATAGACACAAAGTGCTCAGACTGCTGGCGGGTGCGCCCTGGCGCAACCCGAGCGCCTGGCAGTACGATGCACGGTGCTGCTGGTGCGGTTTAGCCCTCTCGGTGCGACCTACAAGCACCGTTTTCACCGACAGCTACACGCGCCGTTGTTCCGGGGCAGCGGGACGGCTGTGCGTGATGCATCACTGGGTGTGAAGCAAGCTGCGCGGCAGCCACCGGTGCCATCCCGCCTTCCCACACATGGCCCCCGCAATTCCTGCACCTCAGCGATGCGGTCTTACCGTCACGCATAAGTTGTGATGGCCTTCACCGACCGGCCCTGCCTTGGCACCGGGTTGCATGATGACTTGCTCACTGCTACCCAACCGTCAATCCCATAGTGGACACGCGCTAACGCGCTTGGCCCCGTACACCAACACACTACGGCTCCGCCACCGACCCCATAGCCATCCGCTCACATCTAGAGCCCTTTGTACCCCAGAACGCTCCCGAGCCTAAACCCGCCTTCCCAATGCCCCCAGCGTCCCATATAGCTTACTTACACCTGCACAACCCCCTCACCTGCAAGCTGCTCAAAACCCACGCCCCGAGCGACCCCGCCGCCGCCGCCCGAGCCACCCCACCCGCTGGCCCCGCTGCCACCGCGCCCGCCGCCGCCGCCACCGCTACCGCTGTCTCTGACCCCGCCGCCGCCGCCGCCAGCACCGCCCCCCGCATGTGCAGGTAGAAGCCCATCTGCACGATGATGGCCCGTACGGCAAGGATGCAGCCCGCCGCGAGCAGGGGAGACCTCTTCCACCGCATGAAGGGCAGGTCTGCGGAGTAGATGACGCCCAGGAAGAGCGAGATGAGGAGGGTGGCCAGCAGGGGGGGCGAGCCGGCGAGCAGCCCGATGGCGGTCCCGGCTGCTGCTGTGGCGATGACGATGGTGGTGCCCTGCTGCGGCGTGAGCGCCCCGGAGGCCAGGGGGAGGTAGGGCTTGTTGATCTGCGAGGACGGGGCCGGGGGCAGGGGAAGAGCCGTGGTGTGCGGGGAGCTGCATGCGTGTGAGGAGGGAGCAAAGCGGGGAAGTGGGGAGGTGGTGAGGATGTGTCGCCTGCGCGCTCCACTCTTGGGACTGGCCAGCTGACGCACACTATCGGTACTAGCAACAGGTTCTAGTGCATTCTCTTTTCCTGTTGATGAACCCTGCCGTGGAAATGGCGAGGTAATTGACCGGCACGACGAGCGAGCCACGCTTCCCTCGACGGACACGCCTTGGAAGGGCCCAACCCCACCCCAACAGCCCTGCCTGCGGCACGGGCTTCTGTGCACGCCCGGGCGCACCTTGTCAATTTCGATGTCATACAGCTGGTTGATGCCAACGATTGCGATGTTCATGAGCAGCGCAGACACCAGCGCTTGAATCAACGCAATGGCTGGTCCCGATGTCAGCGGTGCTGACCCGAGCGCAAGCAGGGATATCGATGAAACTGAAACCGCTGTCCCGATCATAGTATGTGGACGGCTGAAACCGTACAGCGCAGTGAGGAACTGTGCGATTCCGGGACTGTCGATCGCTGCACGCTTTGAAACGTCGCTCGCCGCATCATCCCCTGCTGCTCCCACCACAGATGCTTGTGTCCTGGTTAGGGGTGGCTGCCGTGCACGGTCGCCTGCCGTGTTTGGCAATGACGAGTCGACGGGCCAACGCCAGCTCCCAGACCGCTTTCCGCTACAGCGTGTCCCCCTAGTTGCTTGTTTAAGGCAGCTTGCATAAATACATTGTAAGTTTTGAGTCGCGTGGCAGCGGAGAGGGAGTCGCTGGCCTAACATCCTCTTGAGCTCGCGCGACCCCCTCTTGGGCCTGGCCACTTTCTTGAAGACTAAACAAGAAAAACGAACAGCGCTTTTACGAGATGAAACCGTAACACTAAGTTCTGCGAGCCTTGCTGTGTTGGCGTTACGAAGCCCCGTACTAGTCCGTCAGGTCAAAAAGTTTGGACACGAGCCACGTGTGAACCAGCATCAGGGTAGCAGGGCCAGGCAGGCGGCCCGTAAGCACTGCATGATGAAAGCTTAAAGAAGACTGGAGTGACCACAACAGCGTGTGGTGCAGCGTCCGTTGACAATTTCTGCGTGGGGCCAGGTGGGGCATACCAGGCGGAGCTGACGGCTCTGGTAGGTTTCTTCCGGGCACTCAATCTCACCTGTTTACAGTATGCCGCCCAACTGCGCTCAACTGCGCCCAACCAAGGTTGTGAGTACTCGTGCGAGTACAACTGTACATGGATGCCGGCACGTGCCGTAGCCACCAGGTAGCCCAAGTGTGTGCGGTGATAAATGGATCCCACGTTGACTTGCTCCAAGGTGATGCGGAGCTCCACGGTGTCGCGTGTACGGCAACCGAACCATGTGAGTCGACTTGAATCCATACGCGGCCGCTGGTCATCAGCTTGAGCAAGCTAAACCCAGTGGCCACTGTTACTGCCAGGAACGCGGTACTGGCAGTAAAGACCCATGGGTCGGGAACTCGGGATGGGCCGATACGGCGCGCAGCCGGCTCTCAGGCAGCACCACACACGCATCTGCGACAGCCATGTTCCCTAACGTTATCAAGAGGTATGTGTCCCGTTACCCAGGCGGGGGACCGGCTGACCAGGCTGACTTGCGTGCTTGGCCGCCTACCTCTGCTGCCGACTCGCCTTCCTGACTCAAGAGCACGCTCCGACGCACGTTTCTCGACTCAACGTATTATTTAGCATTGCAACGTGCCGGTACTAGCTATACATTATATAGCGCATACGCGCTCTCGCAGTAGGGTTGGACCAGGTTGGACGTCGGGTGGTGAAGGTGAGTACCCTTCGTCCTCCATCCGAAGTTCCGAACTGGTCCAACGCACGTACGCAGCCGCACTGCTGCAGTAAACGATACAGGCCCGGTCAGGTCGCCCGAGCCACTCATAGCCGCAGCCAGCAGTAGGCGTGTACCGGTGGATCACTGCTGTCACAGGCTGTTTGTTTCTCGCGTTGCTGCAAAATCTGCTTGTTCACGTTGCTCTGGCAACCGTCCATGTGTCCATACGGTGCAATGGTACAGCTTACAACCACGGGGCAGCAACATAGCACTGCTGGCCGCAGCTGTAGCGGCCTGTGCAAACTCCTCAGCGTCCTCACCCTTCCCAGCTCCAAAGTGGGCGTGGTGAGGGGCACACCAGCCATGTCCTGACAGCCTGCCAACAACACCCTGTCGGCCATCTTGCTGAACGCGTCCCCTGGCGTCCACCTGCCCCAGCTACCATCCATCGACCGCTGTACGCAGGTGACCAAAGCCTCAGCCATGTCTACCAGCCTATAAACCCACTGAGTGACACGGCAGCCAGCAGCGCCGCCCTCCGTGCCCCAACACCAGCAGCCTCCGCAACCCCTACACCAGCCTCCACCTCCACCTGCCGATGCAAGGCAAGGCGTCGCTGCATGCTAGGGGTCCACCGCCTCGCAAGCCTCTTCCTGGCCCTCCAGCAGGCCTCTGCGCCACCCCATCGACCAGGGGAGCCCCCTTAGCTCCGCCTCCCCGCTCTTGTCCGAGGGCGCTCCCCTCAGCTGATGTACTTGTCCGCCTGCTCCGCCAGCAACCGTGCCGAGTACTTGGCGTCGTGGAACAGCGCGTCAATCTCCTGCGGGGGCGGAGGGGAGGGTAGATGGGCGGGTGGGTGAGTGATGGTCCACGTGCCAGGCTGGGCAGAGGGGCACATCCAACACGAAGGGCTCGACGACGGTAGCTCCGAACGAGAGGCACGCGACGCGAACTGCAGTACGGAGGCTGCAGCGCCGGTACAGACCGCCTTGTCGCACCCCACGGACTAGGAACGGTACAGAGGTGCAGCCACATGATACAACTCCGGCGCCATAGACTTCAGTGGCGCCCACTGCCCCTTAACCCACCGATCCCATGCCGCCTGCTGGCCCCTGGCCCATGCCACCTCCCGGCCTCCGTCATCACCCTCGTCCCCACCCTTGCAAGCACCGCGGTAAGGCACCCACCTCGAGGTCCCCCTTGGATATGGCGTCCCGGCCGTTGGTGCGCGCCAGCATCATGGCGGGCGTCAGCAGCTGCACGGCGTGGCGCAGGCTGGTGCGCTCGCCCACCTCGCCCAGGAAGGCCAGAGACTCCTCGTCGATGCCGATGCCCTCAACCTGCAGCAGCGAATGCGTGGAGCGAGAGGCAACGGTATGAGTTGTCACGGAAACATTACCTGCACGAAAAAGCGTATCGGTCGACAGGGTGACAGTGAGAAGCTACTGTGTCAAGGAATGGTTGCGTGTGCGCTAGGTGCTGGACAATTTGCTAGCGTGTGCTGTCAGGCTTGGGGTACGGAGCCGTTAGAATGGAATGCACAGGGAGTATCAACACGTGCGGACAGCGGGCTGGCTGGCGGCGGAGCCAAGACGCCCGTGGTAGCAGGTAAGGGGTGGCGGCACTTTGCGTGACCGCTCAAAGCCGCCCCCAGCACCCCTGCCGCCCCGCCCCACCTGCGCGCGGATGGCCAGGATCTGCACCATCTCCGCCAGCGTGTACGGCAGCGTGCGGATGATGACCAGGCGGTCCAGCAGGTCCACGGGCACGCCGTGCGGGGAGGTGATGTCGGTGCCGCGGATGGTGCACAGGCCGCGGTTGGTGGCGAAGATGACGATGGGGGACAGGCTGCTCTCCAGCGCCCTGAGGGGGGATGGGTGGGCGATGGGGTTTATGTTTTAGTGGCCACGAGGCAGACGCATTCTGTCCCAGGGAGAACCCTTTGCAAGCCCGGACGAAGGTTGCTACCAGACCGGCCAATAGACGTGTCTCGGTGGCACGGGCTGTTGTCTGGCGCAGATGCATATGGGTAATAGGAGGGTGTACACAGTGTGAACAGGTGCTTTCAGGTGATACATGTGTGGCACTTCATGTTGGGCGGCCCAGTACCGCTGCGTCGCAGCAGCTGTGCCGGTTCGCGTTTGGCCCCTGCGCCCACCTGTTGAGGTAGGTGAAGCACTCGATGTCCAGCATGTGCACCTCGTCGATGAACAGCACGCCCGGCACCAGCTCCGCCACGCCCTGGTCGATGTAGCGGTTGACCACCTGCGGCGGGAAGGGGCAGGGTAACAGTATGGCGAGTGTTGTGGATATTAGCTTAATTTCTGGTACATTACGGCGGTGGTGGGTGGGTACAGCATCCCGTCGCACTGCCCCCATAACCTGGAGGTGAGCGGGTGTCGGGGAAAGGCTTCCGTAGCGTACAGGGAGTGGGTTAGCGACGCCTCTGATCTGAGCCCCTTGCGTTCACCCCGGCCCGCCCAGCTGCGGCGTAAAGCCTGCCCTACGGCGCCCGATCCCTTCCCCTGCCGACCTTGTTGATCTCCTGCCGCAGCTTGTCCGTGATCTCCGTCTTCTTGGGTTTGAGCATGGAGCCCATGACGCTCATGATGTCGCCGCCGCCCTGCACGCGATGCACGGCAGCGGGCATTGCATTCCGGTTTGGATCGGCTCGTGGGGCGGGCGATACTGTACGATAGTAGGGCAGCTGCCTGTTGCCGGCGTGGCGCTCTCAAGGCCGTGCAGCGTCGACCTCCGTGGTTGTTTTCCCTGTGTGCCGCCCTTGCCCCTGAGCTCGGCCGTGCGTGTTCTTCATTTCCCAGGCCCGAACCTGTGGCCGCGCGTGCCCCCAACCACCACCTCACCTGCGGCCGTGCGTTGGCGCTGTCCAGGTCGTGCAGCGTCACGTCCTGCACAATCTCCTTGCGCTTGTGCACGTCGCCCTGGGGGGTTGAGTGTTGAAGAGAACCATACGGCAACGCCGTCAACCCCGGGCCAAGGCGGTTGACGTAAACGTGTCGCCACCACATGTGGTACACTGCAGGCGGAAGAGCTCCACGCCCCCCTTGCACCAAGGGCGAGTGCACTACTTTTCCTGCTGCACCATCCGGCCCCTGCAGCACCCCATGTCCAGACTTCCTCATCCCCACGCACCTTGGGCAGTGGCACGTACTCCTCCGCCTCCAGGTCAAACTCCGTGGCGTAGGCGTCGCACCTGGGGTGTGGGGGATAGGCGGTTGGACGACAGACGAAGTGTGGGGGAGCATGTGTAAGGAGCACGCGGCGGTCAGCGGGGTGCACACGCGTTGCGCTAGTGTGAAATTCGTGCCCTGAACGCGCGTGCCTACACCACTCGACAACCTTGCTGATTGTGGTTCTGGGACTCTACCGTAGGCCTGCTTCACAGTTCCCGTCTGCCCCTCAGCCCCTGCCCCCTGCCAGGCCCACCTGCCCACGCGCTTGACCGCCCCGCTGTTGGCCTCGATGTAGATCACGTCACCGGTCTGGGGAGTGAGGAGAGACGCAGGCAGAGAGGGGGCAGAGAAGTGTAGCGAGCATGACGCCGAGGGTACAGGGCTAGAAGTTGGTTGCAACCTTCGGCAGAATGCAGGGGGCCCTCCAAATGATGGGGTGGGCGCGGGTTACGTCCCGTGTTCAGCTGGGCGGCATATGTAGCGCATAGAAGTTGTGAAAGACAGCAGGATTCAGCTTTTGTCACGGAAGCGTACCGGTACGGCAGCGCTCCGGCGCGTTGCACGCCACACCCAGGAACTGAGGCCCCCAGCCCAGCACCACCCTGACGCCTCACCTGCACCTTCTCCTTCTGCAACGCGTCGTAGATGGTGGGGTCCAGCTTGAGCTGCAGGCAGGTGCAAGGGCGCGGTGGGCAGGAAATTAGCACACCGTGGGCACAGGTACACTGAGCAATCAGCCGAACAGGTCTGGTAAGCGCTGGGAGGCCCAACCGTTCAGGGGAATGAATTTGACAGCGTAAGAGTCGCGCACGCATCTGCGGCACGCCGCGCGGCTGTACCGTGCACATGCACATGGACGCCAAGTAGCATGAAGTCCTTAGGACACGAGGCATCCACACGGCGCCCTGCCGGCTGTGACACAGCTCCCGCGGCTGTCCTCGTGGCCGCCACCGTTCGTCGCATCGCCCATGTGTCTCAGTACCATGGGAACGGTGTGACACCACCGGCGGCCGCCACCGGAGGCATGCGGCCCGCATGCTGGGCCACGCCCCTGTGCTCACCGTGAGCTTGCTCAGCTCGGCCCCACGCCCAACCTCCCCGGCTGCCACATGCCCGCGCACCTGCTTCGTCCCCTTGGCGGTCTTGAGCCCGATCACCACGTGGCTCACCACCTTGCCGAACCCGCCGCCCTGTGGATGCAAACAGATAACGTGTTCAGACTGGATCATGACAGCTCGCTTTGCATCAGCTTTGGGGTACCGGTACCCCTCGACCCTTTGGGAACCCTCACTCAGCGCCACCCTCGCCTCTGCCACCCCAGCTGCGAAGTACGCCCCAGCTTCCAACAGACACCGCAGGCACCTGTTGCCCGACCCTATGGCCCCACGCGTCATCCGCATGCGCCTCACCACGGCCTCCGTGTACTCGGGTGTCAGCTCCGTCACCTCCCCCTCGTACACCTCCTTGTTCTCCTTGATGCGCAGACCTGGGGTCGGGCGGTACAGACGCAGCCAGGCATGACGGGAGAACGAACCCAGGAATGCTATCCGGAATACATGCCCTGATTGGCGACAAGTACCGGGGACAACTGCTGCACCCTACTATAAGAAAACCGGTAAGCGGGCCCCGGTGGACACACACTGGGAGACAGTGGGCCGGAACGAAACCCCCGTTCAGCGTGATGCACACCGCGGCTTGCGCAGGGTGCCCCTGTCCAGGGCATGCCTTACATCAAACCGCATGCCAACAATCCTCCCACTGCTGCTGGCCCTGAGCTGCTTGCCGCCGGGTGCCGGCTCTGTGGGGCATGACAGGACCTCACCGATGGCCCTCCGGAAGTTCTCCATCAGCACCTCCGTCTTCTTCACTTCGGACGAGTACACCTCCGATCCCACCATGGGGCAGAAGGGGACCTGGCCGTGCATGGGCGCAAAAAGGAAAGGAGGCTCCTCAGCTTGGGTGGAAAGGGGTAGGCGGAAATGGAGGTGTGTGTGTAGGCCGATACGTGCAGGGTGACACTATATTGCTTTCTGCGGCACATCTTGTGGTGGTCGGTGGTGGCGGGGTGCCCCTAGTGTCGCGTGGGTCACGCATGGGTCAGGTCCTACCCCCCCCTTCCCTCCGCTCCCGTTGTGCTGTTTCCCCCTTCAGCGCATAATAAACTCCCAGTTGGTGCCCAATGCCTGTTGCCACCTCGACGCAGGAGCACTGAGCACTGCACGACAAACGCAGCTGCTTGCCTTTGTTCCAAGCTCTTGGGCGATACCTAGCGCAAGGGCTGTCTTGCCCGTGCCAGGCGCGCCAGTCAGCAGCAGCGCTCTCCCAGCCATCTTTTTTTGCCGGATCATATCAACCACCACTCCACAAGCTTCACGGGCTTGCTCTTGCCCGACGAAGCCCGCCGACATGGGGAGAGCAGTGCCATTGTCTTGGAGTCCTAAGCCCTTGATGTGCGTATGCGTGGCAACGCGCTGCGTCTTAGTCGTGCTAGAAACCTCCTCGATACGCATTCTTGATCAGGCTCCTGAACGCCAAGGCACGATCCCTCTCGAAGTGTCTGTATTTGCTGTGTTTCACGGGGGATTAGCGTGTTACACAACTTGTGCGTTGTCAAATCAATTATTGTTGCGGATAGAACTGTAGGTACCGCGTTGTGACGGTCAAAAGTCAACTAAACTCAGCGTCAGATGCGCACTGTGGCTGTATGGCGGGTTTATCATAAGCGGTATGTGCTATACTTAAAGGGATTCTAACATACAATGTCCAACGTCGCTCAGTAACATGGCGCGGTCGTAAGTATGCAATGTGTCGACACATAATCGTCTTCGTCGTGCAGCCTCTGCAATAAAAGCACCTCTGTTGGTGTGGGCGCGGTTCTATCATCTATCCTGAAAACGTCGACAGGAGCCATGCCAAGCGTTGAGGTGTGTTGGCCCCACACCTCGCTTGGGTTGGCAGCTTTTCAAGTTGCATTTTAGCCATAAGGCAGGTTCTGCCTTTTCCACAGGACGAATTCAATAAGCTCCATAATGAGATTGCAGCCTTCCTACAAGAGGAAGGGGCGGACAGCGGGGAGGAGGAGGAGACGCAGCACGCTCCGCGTGCCAGGCAAGTGCTGGCAGTGCGCCTGGCCACCAAATGTGCCTGCCAACTGCATACCAGGGCCGCAACTCATCACGCGAGGCTCTTAGGATTTTGAGCGACCATGCAAGTGTATAACAGGCCACAAGAGTCTACTCCGTGGACAGGTCCCACTTCGTGCACCACATCCCACACACCAACGTCCTGCCTGCGCCATGCCCCATGTCGGCATGTGCGACCCTCCCCCGCTGCCTATAGGCCCGGCGCCATCACTCCCCTGGGGGTCCGCGTGGACCGCGGCTCCGGCCTTCTGGGCGCCAGCGGGACCCAGTCAACGCTGGGAGAGATGGACGGCGTGCTGAGCGGCATTCGGGCTTGGAAGCAGAAGCACGAGCGTGAAATGGTGAGCAAGGGCGGTGCAACGGCATTTCAAGGGTGACTGCAGAGGACGCCAAGCCTCGTGTTCTGTTTTCTGCCACTTTCCGGACATCTGCATCGCAACGCAAGGGCACAGCCTTGGGTAAACGGCACAGCCTTGGGTAAACGGCACAGACGCCCGGTGACGTTGGAGGAGTTGCCCCAAACGCTGCCGCCCACGCCTGGGCTGGAGGCTCAACGTTCAACAACGTGTTTCCCTCGCCGCTCCTTGCCATTACAGCTGGAGCTGCGGCAGCGGCACGAAAACGCCTTGCTGGCAGGGCCAGGCGATGCAAGCAACGCCGCGGCCAACGGCGCACGCCCCAGCCACCCAAACGGTACACCCAACGGCAATGCAACGGCCTCACAGGCAGCTGCAGGAGGCGAGCTGCGCCCCCCGGGTTCCCGCAGCCACAGCCCAGGACAGTACCAGCGGAATGAAGGGGCTCCCCTGCACACGGACACGGACACGTGTCACCACACTTACAAAGTGGAGGCCGATCCCGAGCTGGAAGCGCTGGTGCGGGAGCGGCAGCAGGAGCGGGCACTCAGGAGCAGTACTGTGTTGAGGTTCGGAGTGCTGGGATGTGCAGCTGGCCTGCAAGGCTTGTTCGAGGCGGCGGGAGGCGGCGGGCAGCAGGACCAGGGCCAGGGCCAGACGGCGCCGCAGGAGGTCGCGGCGGCTCAGAGGCCAGGGATAGCGCAGGGGAGGTGAGCTGCCTTTGATGAAAAGGTCAAGAGTCTCGGTCGGACTTTTACAACCCTGGATACGGGTATGTCGTGGCGATCCAGTGTGACGGCATCGCAGCATGGGGCAGATGTGGGTCCTGGGAGTGTGCTACCGTCCTGCCGCTCTGCACACTGACGCATAACCTCACGACCACTGAGTGCCCAAGAAAGCCATGGAAGATGAGTTGCCGTCACCGCTCGAATGTCTCGCATGTGTTGCAGGCCAGGGGCGGCGCCTGCGCTGTCGGAGCAGCACGTGGAGCTGCTGAGAGGTGGGGCCATGGGCTAGGTGGGGCCATGGGCTAGGTGGGGGCATGGGCTAGGTGATAACTCCTTGTCATGCATGGTGCTTGGCGGTGTGTTTGCACGGTGGCTTACCGTATTATGAACAGCAAGGCTGCCAAGGGCTGGTGCTGCATGGTGCCTGGCAGTACGTGTGCGTGGTGACGCTGGTGCATGGGCTGGCCAGTGGTTGCTGGGCCGGGCAAGAGTCCATGAAAAACCCCACCACAAAAACAAACACGCTACGGATTCGATTGGTGGGCAGGCGGCTTGTGGTGGTCGGTAAGGACGATGAACCTGGGATGGTGACGGTGGTGCCTAATCGCCTCCCGCTGATAAGTTGTTCGTTTGCCCGTGGGTCCCCACCCACACATGCTAATATGATGCATGTGGATACCCTGGCCCTGCCCTTTGGCGCCGCAGGCACGTCGGCCCTGCGCTTCACCGACCTGCCCACCGACCGGCCCAGCAGCGGAGCCAGGAGGTGGGTGCGGGGGGCGGAGAGCGGAGGGCGGGGCACTGGCAGCACCGGCAGGGGAAGGGCCGATGCACTGCGTACACGGCAGGGATGCCGCATCGGGGGCGCACAAGGGTGGCAGAGAACGGCTGTCTGCGCAGTGTAGGTCAAGGGGCTCACAACGCGCACACACGGGCCGCAGGCGGCAGGCCGGGCACAAGCTGAAAGGGAGCGTTGAACCCGCATCGCACCGCACCCGTTAACCAGAAAGGGGAGTAGTCCTGGAGCGGCCCATATGGAAGAGGCAAGCGTGCAGGAACCGCGCTGCCTAGGCGCCAACTAGGGACGACGGTTTGAGGGGGCTCTCAAGGGCTTTCAGTCGGGTAAAGTTGATGAGCGGAGCGGAGTTAATATGTGAGCGGAGTGTACAGCCGCGCCTGGGGCTCCCGGTGCTGCATCCCTTCACCCACACCTGACCCGCCGGGCAGCCACAAAGCCCACCACGCTGCGCAGGCAGTACTACTACTGCACACGGCTCACGGCATCTCTCAACTGCTTGTCGACCTTCCAGCCCCGCCCACGGGTTCCTTGCTGCCTGCCGCCCCGCAGGAGTGCGCAGGCCGCCTCCGAGCGCGCCGTGCTGCGGGGGCAGCAGCTGCTGCAGGAGCTGGAGGCGGAGCTGGCGGAGCTGGAGCGGCCGGGGCAGGGGGCGGCGGGCCTCGGGGGCGGAGGCGGCGGTGGCGACGGCACGGGGCTGCGGGGAAAGGCGGCAGCAGGGGCGGCCGAGCCCGGTGGAGGGGATGCATCTGGGGAGGGCGGAGGCACAGGGGCCGAGGGCGAGGCGCTGGTGGATTGGTCGGCGCAGCTGCAGTCGGTGCTGGCCCGCATGGACGCGCTGCAGACGGGGTACCAGGCGGCGGGGGCGGCGGGGGGCGCGGCGGGGGCGCCCGTGGGGGCGGCTGCGGGACAGACGGGCGCAGCTGGGAGCAAGGCCGCATCTGGAGATGGTGCGGGGCGGGGGGTAGGGGAGGGCAGCGGTGGGGGCTCGGGGTTAGGGGCGGGGGCGCTGCTGGGCTTGGCGAGGCCTGCAAGCGGGCGGGTGAGGCTGGAGCCGCTGGGTGTGCAGCAGCATGGGAGGCCCGTGGGCGGGGGCGGGCGGGGGGCTGGGGCGGCGGGGGGTGGGAGCAGGGGCGGGAGCAGGCCGGGGTCGGGTGGGGATGGAGGTGGAGTGGCAGAGGAGACAGGGGAGGATTGGGAGGGGTGTGGCGGGGTGGTCGCGGGGGGGCACAGGGGAATCAGGCAGCTACGAGACATGGCGCAGAGGCAGCAGTCCGGTGCGGGCGCGGCGGTGGGACGCGGAGGGGAGGGCGGCAGCAGGCCGGGGAGCGGCGGCGGCGGTGAACGGGCGTGAACATGTGCGGCTTTGTCCGGTTGTCTATGGACTCAAGTAGGCTCAACAGCACGCATGTGTGTGCAGACTGCAGAGGTCATCTCTGTATTGCCGAGTCGGTCTGCAAGCGCATCCGTTAGATGCGTGCTACAAGGTGTGAGCAACTTCGTTGGTTTCATGCATGGTTCCGTGCCTTTTTTAGTCAACCGCAGTCAGTTGCCAGAAGTCGAGTATTCGTTGGGTTCTGTATGCCGGTAACCCACGAGTAGCTGTTTGACGCGTCAAGTTTGTACTGGTGGTAGGGACAAGACGCACAGGTGCATGCCCTGCCACTCGCTTCAACACCGCCATTGTGCTGCCCATGGGGCCTGGACGCTGGACTACGGACCGTGCGGCCGATACATGTCCAATGACTTTCAGGTGCTTACAGGGCCAGAGTGCACCACGGATGCTGATGTACCACGACCGTCCTACACAGTTCTAGCTCACAGTCTCGCATATGCATAGGTTCTAGCAGGGGAGAGCGTGCTTCCCTTGGTGCTAGCGCAGAGCCGCTGACCCCCTGCGGGGCAGGGGCGCGTTTGGATGTGACCTCACATCCGCTGTGTGGCAACCTCAGCACCATGGGCAGTTGCAGGACGAAGCCAACGCTGTCACTCCGTCATGTGGTGCCAGGGCGGATACAGGAGGCGCTGCAGCAAGAGCGGCAGCAGGGCCTCTGGCAGCTGACTTGTCCGCCGCAACTGTTGCTGTAGCAACGGCGCCGGATGGCCAACCAACTTAAACTCCTGAACATAGCGACTATGACAGAAACAGGCAGCAGCAGCAACAGCATATGCCGCCGCCACCACCACAGCGGCAGTCTACAAACGGTGGTTTCGGGTCACAAGGGCCCGCTGACGTGCGCGGCGGCGGCACGTGTCTTGGGCCCGGCCGGGACCCAGACGGTGCACACCTCCTCCCCAACTGCATGGCCCCCGACGCCTGCGACGCCTACGCCCCTCGGGCGTCGGGAGACGGAACCGTGGGGCAAAGCGCATTCAGGACGCGTACGGGCACCGGTCCGGGTGTGTCGGTGTGCAGGCAGGTGCTGTGCAGGCACTTGCCGGCACGCCGAGCGCAGGTGCAGGGGGCACGGTGGATGGGGGCGGAGGCCGCTGGGCGCCTGACGACTACCCTTCACCCAGCGCTGCGCAGCAGGTACGGAACGGAGTCCCATGCCGCATGCAGCCGTACACGGTCTATGTACACGCAACGGGATTCCCGCACGACGGTACCTCTTCGCTTGTCCCTTGCAGCACGCAGCCACATGCCAAACGCGCACCTGGGCAGACCACTTCCACAAATCAAGCGTCCACAGTTGTCCTCCAGTTGGCAGTGCCACGTTTTTGGAATGATGTAGCACGAGAACGATTTTCCGTCAGGTGGACGTCGAATGGCCCCTTGCCTTCTGCCTGCAGGGCAGGGGACCTCCCCTGGCGCCCGCCGCCCGCGCCTGGGGGGACGGTGGAGACTGCGGCGGGGCCGCAGCCGCAGCCCTCGCCGATGTGCGGGTGAGCGTTACACACGACAGGGAGGACCGGGAGCAGTCGCCGTTTGGGGCCCTGCCGCTGAGCCTGCGGCAGCCGCACCCGCAGCACCATGTTGGGGAGCTCCCCTGGCACCATGTGCACAGTGGAGGGGCGCAACACCAGGTGCGCCATGCTCCCCACACTGAAAGCCACGTACATATGTACATTACATCGGTGTGTTGCAGATTCGCCCGGGGGAGCGCATGCCAACCTGTCAAAATGCACGCTGAGTCCCTCCTGCCTGTGCGCCAGGCATCCGAGGGCTTCCCTGGTGGCGTGCCCCCGCAGCCGTACAGCGTGCCAGCAGCAAGTGTGGAGGGCGCGCAGTGGGGGGCTCGAGCAGGTGGTGGTGGTTGTGGCGGCGGCGCCGCAGGGAACAGTAGGTGCAGCACCGCCAACGGAGCGTCCCTGGGCGGCACCGCCGCCGCTGCGAACAGGATGGAACTGGGTAGGTTGGCAGCTCAGCCCACGACTGTCGTACACTGGCGTAAGGCCTCGACAGCGCCGCACTTGCTGGTTGTGCTGCTTGTGAATGCTGCAAGGATGCTAGAGGCTCGCCATGCTCGTACCGTGCCCCACCCCGCATCCGCATCACCCACATCACCGTTTGCCCGCATGTCATGTCACCTCCAATCACCCACACAACACCCGCCTGATCAACGTGCCAGCATGCGTCATGACCTTTTTCCAATATACACAGCGCCAAGTGTCCGCGTATTGCATTCTCGCTGTGCAGCCCGAAAACGCCTGGACGAGCTGGAGCGTGCCATAGCCAGCCACAGCGGCCAACGCACAGTCAGTCCACACGCGGGCGGGCAGCAACAGACGCAGCAGCAACCCGAGCAACAACCCCCGGAGCTGCAACGCCAGCAGCAGCAACAACAGCAGCAGCGAGCAGGACCATCGCCTGCTACAGGCGAGGCGAGCCGAGAAGCAGCAGCAGGTGGGGCAAATACCCCAAGTGTGGGCTTAGTCGGTGACGGAGGCAGTCATTTGGCTGTTAGGCCCCCTGGTCATCAGCACAAACAGGTTGCCATGACACGAGGAGGTGGAGAATGACTCCCATCAGGCAGCGCGTGTAACTTGCGTACCGTTGACTGGAAGAAGGAGCACCAGCACAATTATGTTATGTGTTCGCATTAACTAACTACTGTACGTAATGGCAGGAGCCTCGCGGGGCCCGTGTGCCTGCCGCTGGCGTTGGTGCTGCGCCCGGCCGCAAGCGCACGGCGAGCCCCGGCCGCCCCGACGCCACAGAACCCGCTACCCCCAACCGGCAGCAAGCCAAGGAACATGGACAGCACAAGCACCGCCAGCAGCAGCAGCAGCAGCCCGTGCAAACAAATGCACAACAGCAGCTGCAAGGCATGCCCCAGCCACAGCCGCCGGGACACCTGCATGCCGGTCTGGGCATGGCATGGAGCAGCCCACATACCGCCAGCGGTGCTGCACACGGCAACGCGGAGCAGCTCCACCAGGTGCGTGGGCTACGTCAAGAGCAGCAGCTACACCAGCAGCAGCAGCAGCATGAACAGCAATGGGGCAGAGCAGCAGGGACTGGACTGCACGAACCCGGCGGGTGGGCTGGGCCCAGCAACCCCTCGGGGGCAGAGGCGGCTGCACAGGGCGCTGGCGGCGGAGGCGGCGGTGGCAGGCCCCCGGTCAGCTACACCGGGCCTGCCGCTGAGCTATGCGGCAGGCGCAGCCTCAGCGGGGCCACGGCGGTGCCCGTGCTGGGTGTGGGCGTGCATGGGGGACCCATGGCTGTGAGGGAGCGGCTCATGGCCGGTGCACGGGGCTATGGTTTGCATAGCGAGGCTGCTGAGGCGCCGATGGAGGGCCTCGGGGCTCCGCGCACGAGCGGGTCAGGGGCCATGGGAGGCGCGGGGCGTGTGAGCGGGGGCAGTGCTGGTCCAGTGATGGTGCTCGAGGGCGGGGTGCCGCCGCCCGTGCAGCCGGCTCGCAGCGGGCCCTGTGTGGGCGTGGGCATGGGCTGGGCCGCGGCTGGGGTTGGGCTACTGGGTGCGCCGGACGGGGCGGAGCATGGTTCGAGAGCAGCAGCACCATCACCAGCAACACCAGCGGCATTACCAGCAGCAGCAAGACCACCACAACCAGCAGTACCAGCAGCAGCAACACCACCACCACAACCAGCAGTACCAGCAGCAGCAACACCACCACCACAACCAGCAACAGCAGCAACACCACCACAACCAGCAGCAGCAACACCGCCACTGCCAGCAACACCACCAGCCACCACCAGAGCGCTAGCCTCAAGGCCAGCTGGTCAACCAAAGCGCACCCCACGGAGAGCAGCACGCCTTACCGCCCGGTAGTGGTGTGGCCGTGGACGGCTTACCAGGTGCCGGTGGCTCCGCCGCTGGGGTACACCACTCGGCTCACTGTGTGGCAAGCGTGCTTAGCCCTGGCTCGCAGCAAGAAGCGCCAACGCCCGGCTCGCAGTTCAACGCGCCGGCCCTCGGGTCATACCACAGCCAGGCGCACGAGTGCGTACCTGTGTACGGCAGTAGCTTCGCGGACACAGAGGGGCGTGTGGGCCACGTGGCTGAGGACACAGAGCTGCCGGGTGCAGGGGAGTCCCTGCGGAGCTGCAATCAAGGCCCGGAAATGCACGCGGCGCCAGGTGGCGGCGTGGGACTGGTGCAGCTGCCGGAAGAGCCGCCGGATGTTGCGGGCGGTGGTCAGGGTACGGCGAACGGCGGCGGGCCGTACGGCATGGCCGCTGGGCCGCAGCAGGACAACAGCTTCGGCCCCAACGCGTGGTTTGACCCGTTGGATCGAGTGGACGACATCTTCGAGGGGGCCAGTGAGTGCAAGTCATTTCAATCAAACCGTTAGCCTACTCGCTGCTCGTACGTACAACTTAGCTGCATTTCGGCGTGCGTCCTGCTCACACCAGCAGTGTCGTTGCACACCCGGCCACCGGGTGCCGGGCCATTCCCACCGTGGTCGTTGCTACTCGGCCGAGCCTCCTGTCACAGCTGTAGCGTGTAGGCTACAAGGCTAGGCTTGGCTGGCTTGCTGATGCTATTTGCTTACCTGTATATTGCAACACCCCTGTCCACAGCACCGATGCCGTGAGCGCCACCCACAACGGCGAGGCGGCTAGAGGCAGGGGAGCTCCCCTGGCTGGAGGTGGTTGGAAGGGAGGATGAGCGCAGGCACGGCGGCTCCTCAACACAGGCCTGAGGTTGTGGCAGGTCGCCGCAGCAAGAACGCATGCCTTGAGTACCGTACGGTATCGTCGATCCTGGTCTGATGCTGTTTTTGGTGGCCAGTTGGGACGATCGCCTCCTGACCGCATGTACTAAGTGGCCTCGTAACTCTTTCGTGTGGGTTGAGCCCTGTAGGTTCTGACCACCATCCTCAGTTCACAAATTATAACTGCATTTATTTATTTATGTATGTTCAAGTGCGGGCTGGCATCCTGCAGACATCAATGTAAACGGCCAACAGGCGTATTTCGTACTTTGTGATGCATGATTGTGGTGAGCTATGGGCTTGTGACATGCGTGTCCGTACTGGAGAATCAAACATTAGGTAGCGATGTGCTGAGTTCTATGCAAAGTGGATGCAGTGGGCAATATTCTCTGCGTCTTGCAATTGCAGCTCTTGCCAGATGTAGCAAGACCAAAGGGTATGTGCAGTGACTGGTGCCGAGACCCCTTGGTTGCTGACCATGATGCCACGGACACGTTTGTGGCAGCGACCAGAAGGCAGTGACTGGTGTCATGCCAACTGTGCCAAGCCATGGTATCGGTCAGGTCCGTACTGGGTACCAAGCCCCTGGAGGTGCTTTATCTACCGGTATGTTCGCCCCGCGCGTCTAACACAGCCGCTGCACTCCTTACCTCCCACACTGCAACCTACCACACGCGAATCACATGTGGGCCACAGCTTCGGTAATCTTCCACGAACTCCCTCCTCTGGCCACGCACAAGGAGGCCATGTCACATCCTCAGAGCCTCCACACTGTGGCACGTAAGCCACAGCCTTAACACAGCCTACAATACCATCGCAAGATACACCATCGCAAGATACAACACCATCGCAAAATGCATGCGATGCAGCTCAACCGTGCATGGTGCAAACGCTCCGACAGCATGCATCTGCCATGTCTGGATCGGGCCGGTTGTTAATTGGAAGCCCCAGGCAGTACTAGCGCTTCACGCCAGCAGCAGGGCACCACACTGCCACCAAGCTTCATCCTCAGCATCAGCAGCCCACAGAGGCGCCAGACAAAGCACAGTGCGACATTGAACGCCCAGCGTTTAATGCCAACCAGCAACCTTCCGCCTTATGCACAGGGTCAGCGCCGTCAAGAGTACCCCCAAGCAACGCCCCCTGCCTAGCCCCAGCCGCAGCCGAGCACAACCCCAACTCCGCCCCACTGCAACGCCTCCCCTGCCGCTGGCGGCGCTGCCGCCGCCGTCGTGGTGCCCGTACCCGTTCTGCTGCACCTTCCATCAGCTCATCCTGCCGCCAGGCCTCGCAGCCACGCCACCGTCCTCGCACTAAGACCCCGCTCCATGGTCTCCTCCAACGCCTCCTCCATCTCCTGCTTGCCGCCCACCGGCACCCCCTGCTCCACCAGCCACCGCAGCACCGGCACCGCGCGGCAGCCGTTCCGCACTACGTTGGCAAGCGTGTCCCCCGGACCCCACAGCACGCCCAGCCGACGCAGGGCCGTCAGCGCGCCGCGGTAAGCGTAGTAAGCTGCAGGGACGTATGGCGACGCGCCCTCCACGCAGCCCGGGTGCTGCTCCACCAGCCACTCCAGCAGCGCCTCGCAGCCACCCCGGGCCGCCTCCTCCAGCGTGCCCCGGTCAGGTTCAAACCTTGTCACCAGCACGAGGAACTGGGCCAAGCCGAGGTTCCCCATCTGGTGGACTTGGTGCATTAGCAGTTTCATCGAGAAGGGGTTCGTGGAGGCGACCCAGTCGTGTGGCCCCTCGCCGCCCAACGCCAGCCGCACCGCCTCCAACAGGCCTGCCCTGCCCGCTTGGGTGGGGGGCATGTCCCTGGCCCACGCTTCCGTCAGACTGATCAGGCTCGACGCGGACGCCACCCGCACGCCCGCCACTGTCGCCAACCAGCGTATCATTGCCATGCTCGCCTCGTGGCCATTCTCCGGCTGGTAGGCAACCTCGTAGGCGATGGGAAGGAAGGGAGCCCCAGCCTGGAGCAGGATCTCCGCCGTGGGGATGCTGCCGGAAGCTGCAGCGGCGCTCCCGAAGGTCCGCCAGTCCCTGAGCACCTGTGCCCCCTGCCCTGACTGCACTAGGGACAGCAGGTGCCGCAGCACCTCCGCCTGCCCTGCCTCTGTGGCTGCCAGCGCAAGAGCAAGCACCCAATCCTCGTCTGCGCCCTGCAGCGGAGGGCCCCCCCGCTCCTGCAGCCACTGCCACTTGGCAACGGCATCTGCGCTCTTGGCTGCCGCGTCCATGTACTCGTCCCAGCCCGAGCTGCAGCGAGTCCCCTTCCTGGGCAGCTTGCACCCCCCTTCGTCCACCAGCCACTGCGCCACGGCCAGGCCGGCGTGCTGCAGTGCGGCACACAGCAGGCGGTGGCCCATGGGGCAACCCCGCTCGCGCAGCCACCGCAGCCGGCCCACGTCCCCCGAGCGGGCGGCGGCCTCGGCAGTGCTGTGCAGCAGGCTGTAGTCAGCCATGGACAGGAGCCACTCCATCTTGGCGACAGCATCCCCGGTGGCCGACCCCGCAGCTGCGTCCAGTACGCGCTTGTCTATGATTATGCTGCCGCTGCGCTTGCTGATCGGAAAGATGTGCCGTACTGCCTCCCATGCCGCCTGCAGCCCCGCCAAGTCGGAGCGCTGTGCCGCTGCCTGGAGAGCGCTGTTTGCGCTCAGCAGTTTGGGACAGTGGCGCACCAGCCAGCCCAGCAGCTGCGGGTGGCCTGCCTTCACCGCCGCTACGCCTGGGTCTGGGCAATGCGACACACCTTCAAACTGCCGCTCTGGGAAGATGCTGGGCTGCAGGATCTCCCAGGCAACCCCCAGGTTCACCTCGCTCCCGCTGGTTGCCGCTGTGCACAGCAGCTGCGGCTTGAGCCGGAAGGGCAGCTGCCGCACGTACTGCTGCCCTGCCTCCATGGCCCAGGGCACGGCGTGGGGCGGCAGCGGCTGGGACAGGTGGACGGTGCAGTGCTGGGGCCCGCTGAGGCCAGCGGCTGCGGCTTTGAAGGCCAAGCGGCCGCTGAGGGCGCCGTCGTTTGGGGGCAGCAGCGAAAGGATGTGCAGCTGGACAGCAGTGGGCAGCTGCCTTTCCGGTTCAGCCGAAGTGGTTGCGTCCATGTCGGGAAGCCTGAGAGGGGAGCAATTCCGACGGGCGCAGGAAGGTGACAGCAAAGCGAGCACCTAGCATGGCAAGCGGGTTCGCAACAATCTCTCCCTAACAATTCATGAAAACGAAACCATGCTCCTCGCTACTACATGCGTGAACGCCAGCGCTCCGTCACAACATACTGTCAGGAGAACGCCATCCTCGCCTGCATTCCAGATAAAAATATCGGTGAAAATATGCATGCCCTACCTTCTCGCGTGACCAGAAAGCGCCGGCCGGCCGGGTAGCCGACTGGATAGATTGTGATCAACCTTGCTATGAGACCTCAAGGCTTAATTGCGAACACCTTTGGAGCAAACGTATAGGTATAGGCTACAACCCATTGCACTATCATGTCTGGCCATGCATGGTGAGGCTGTGCCCGCTGTCGGAAGTGCGATCAGCATGAGTCATAGCACCGCCACCTTTTAGTGACATGACTCCGGTCATTGCATGCAAGGGGAATTGGGACGGCATGAGCACGGACAGGTCCACACTGGGCAAATTAGACAAGGTTCCCTGGCCCCCCAACCGTGCGCCAGGCTGGTACGGTATCCCGGGAAGGCGACGGGTGCACTCGTGGGAAGAGCTCCACGCTCCCCTGGCTCCACGTGTCTACTTTGGCCACACTGCACTTGTGCCCGAAGTTTACATCATACATGGGCCGCGCAGCAGGCAGCACTGCCCCTTGCCCGCGCCTTTCCTTCCGGACGCCTACAACTCGTGCCTTCCCTGGTACCGCACGGGTGTCCTGCCATCCCGTGCCACTGCTCCCATGCTCATTCCGCTGCCTGCGCTCCAGCCCTGCATCCACCCTTCTCTACCCTATCCTCTCCGCTACTGTGCCATTTTACGTTCGAGGTTCGACTCACCAAACGGGCAGCACAGCAACGCACTCGGCGACTCGGGAGGACCCGTCACTCACATCCTGCCACGCCCCAGCCGCCCACGCCCCCACGGCCTCCGCCTCCGCCCACCGCTAATCATCCTTCGCCCACCTAGACGGTCCCGCCCTATCGCCCCCGTCACTGTCCTCCCCATCGCTGCTGCAGGCGTCCAGGGCCATCACGGAACGCAGCTGCGCCGCACGGGCCATCAGGGCGGCCTGCGGGTGGCCGCCGTGGCCGCCGCCAACGCCCCCAGAGCCTGCGGGGCCCAGGAGGGCAGCGGAGGTCGCCATGGCACGGCCCTTGGCGCCGGGGCCTGCCGCGGAGTCAGACCTGTGGGCGAATGCGAGCAACCGTGAGGACGACAACGGTGCTGTGGTGTGAGGTGTGAGGACGTGTGGGGCCACGTGCGGTCATAAGGTAGATGCAGGAGTCCATGGCTGGTGGCTTCCCGTAGCTAGGATACCGGTACGTGCGCGCACGGTGCTCCCCTGCCCACCTGGACCTCAGCTGGTACGAGCCCGACTTGATGGCGCCCAGTACTGCGTCCATGCCATCCTGCGGCGGCTGCCTGCCGGGGGTAATGCTTCTACCGGGGGTGACGCTCCTGCCGGGGGTGATGCTCCTGCTGCCTGCGCCGCCGCCGCTGCCGCCTTCGTCCCTTGACACCGGCTTCAGCTGGATGCCGCCCCGAATGGCCGCAAACACGGCGTCCATGCCTCCGCCGCCGGCAGCCGCCCCGCCAGCACGTGGCATCGGCGACGGCGACCGAGCCCGCTGCACGGAGCTCGACGGCGACGCCAGCGGCGGCGGTGGCGGCGGCGGCCCTGGGGGCGGTGGCGGAGGTCCGCCCCGAGATACCATTGGCGGCGGCGGTGGGCCTGGCGGCGGCGGTGGTGGGCCGCCTCGGGTAAGCACGGGCGGCGGCGGCGGAGGGCCTGGCGGCGGCGGTGGTGGGCCGCCTCGGGTAAGCACGGGCGGCGGCGGCGGAGGGCCTGGCGGTGGCGGCGGCGGAGAAGAAACTGCCCTGGTCACAGGTGGAGGTGGAGGCTCTGGTGGCGGCGGTGCAGCCGCCTTCCCCTTGGGTGCAGTTGCTGCCGCTGCCACCTTGGACACGCTGCCGCTGTTGCCCTCATCCGCTGATTCGTAATCCTCGGAGTCAGAGCTTGCAGCCTTAGCGCCACCCTTGGCCGGCGCCGCGGCAGCGCCGCCGCCGCTGCCCTTATTGCCACCCCACAGGCTACTGAACCAGCCTCCGCCGCTGCTGCTGCTGGTGCTCTTGGCTGGCGCCGCTGATGTACCCTCGGCCGCCGCAGCAGAGCCAGCAGCGCCTGCCGCGTCCGCACGAGCGGTCTCGGCCGGGGTGGCAACGAGCGGCGGCGGCGGCTCGTTCGCATCGGCGAGGACGTCCCTGGCTGCAAAGCGAACCGACAGGGCTTGCAGCGTCGCCTTGGCCTTCTCGGAGCGGCCGACGGTGCCCGAGGCGGAGGGGCCGCCAGTTGCTGGCCCGGAGCTGCCCGCTGCTGGCACAGGTACTGGTGCAGGTGCAGGTGCTGGCGTGGCAACACCGCCCTGGCTCTGCCGCGGGGACTCCTGCTGCTGTGGCGGCGGCGGCGGCCACTGAGACACCGAGGACCTGCTCTTGGCCCTCTCCGCGGTGCCGCCGCCAGCGGAAAGCGATGACGCTGCGGCTGCTGCTGGTGCCGAGAACGCTGCTGCCGCCGCCGCCACCGTGCCCCTGCGGGCCGCTGCCGTACCCGCACCGCCAACCTCGCCACTGCCGCCGCTGCTGCTCCTTGCACCTGCGTCCTGTGCATTAGGGGATAGGAAGGCTGCGCGCGCTGCGGCCACCGCGCCGGGCCGTACATGGGCGGTGTCTGGCTCAGCTGGAGCCTTGTTCCTTGGTGACTGTGAGGGGGAGGGAAGAGGCTGCTGCTGCTGCTGTTTTAGCGCTAGCGGTGTCACTATGATGCTGTTACCGGTCGTTGCTGGCACCGCTGAGCTTTGCTGGTACCTGCCAGCAGGCGCCCTGTCAGACCAGCCCGCGTCCCCGTCTTCGTCGCTGCTGCTGCACTTGCTGGATCGCTCCGCTGCTGCGGACGAGGGCACTGGTGCCGGCACGGCGCCCGCAGCAGCCCACCAGAAGCTCTGCTGCCCTCCTTGTTGTTGCTGCCGCTGCTGCTTCTCCCGCTCCTCCGCCCGACGCCGCTCCTCCTCTTCCTCCTGCTGCCGCTGCTCCTGTATCCGCACAGACAGCGGCACCGCCGCCGCCACCGGCGGTGCGGCCGGCGGCGGCGGCGGCGGCGGCAGTGGCCTGGCCTCCCGACGCGGTGACAGTACCTCCGCCGCAGGAAGCGCCACCGCCGCCGCGGCTGGACGCGGCGGCGGCGGCGCCGGCGGTGCCAGTCGTTGCTGCTGGCGCTGCTGGATCTTGGAGAATGAGAAGGACGGAGACGACGGCTCCGGCTCCAAATCCTCCTCCAACTCCTCCACCGACGGGCGGCTCTTGCCCTTGTCCTTCTTCGCCCCCGCCGTGAGCGCCTGGGACGGGCTGGTGAAAATGAACAGCCGCCGCTTGCCTTCCTGCTGCTGCTGCTGCTGCTGGCCTGAACCCTGCTTCTGCTCCGGAACCTCAGCCACTGGCGGCCCAGGGTCCGAGCGGCGCGCTCGGGCAGCGGCAGCCACCTCAAAGCCGTCGTCGCCGTCATCGTCACCAGCGGCCGCCCTGTCGGGCAGGGCATGGCCGTGGTAGCGGTTGTTACGGCTGCTGGTCAGGGCGTCGGCCTGGTCCTCATGCCGGTGGGGACCAGGCCCATTGCTGCCGCCAGCCCAGACGACCGCAGGCGGCGGCGGCGGCGGTTGCAGCGCGCCGGTACTGGGTCCCCCACCGTACGACAGTGTGTCCTGGGCAAGCAGCGACTCATCGTCCGGCTCCTGCCGTCCGGCGGCGCCCGCCTGCTGCGGCGCAGCCGCCAGGCGCGGCTGCAGCTCCTGCCTCATCCACTCCTGCATGGGCGGCGGCGCGCGCTTCTCCTTGCCCGCCCTTGCATGCCGCCTCGCCTCCTCCTTGTTCTCCTTGCCCTCCTCATGCGCGTGGTGGTGGTGCTGCTGCTGCTGCTGCTGCACCTCCGCAGCCGCTGCCGTCGGCGAAGGCCCACCGGAATAGCCACCGTCGCTCCCGTAGCCGCCGCCTCCGCCTCCGCCGCCGCCGCCGCTCGGCATGCCGTACATCGCAGCTGCGAGCCCAGTACCAAAGCCCACGGCAACAGGCCCGCCGCCTTCAGACTGCTGCTGCTCTGCCTGCTGGCTGTCCCTCGGCTTGGTGAACAGGCGCTGCAGCGGCGAGAAGACGGCAGAACCACGCGGGGAGGTGGCGGCGTTGGGCAGCTCGCTGTGCTTGGCTCTTGAGAAGGACGGCGACAGCGGCCGGGTGGCCTGCTGCTGCTGCACCGTGGTCACCGCCATGGGCGGCTGCAGCGGAATGGGCTGCGGCGGCTGCACGAGGCCGCGGGCCAGCGCCCCGGCCAGCGGGCCGCTGGGAGCGGGCATCGGGTGCCCCGCCATCATGCCCACAGCAGTCAGGGGCGCACCGCCGGCGCTGCCAGCGGGGGTGCCTGAGCCGCTGGCGGCCGCCCCACCGCCGCTGGTTATGCCCGCAGTAAGCGAGCCCGCGCCGCCGGTGCTGACGCTGACGCTAGACCGGGGAGGAGGCAGCGGGCCGTACTTGGTGGAGGAGCTTGCACCGCCCCCGCCGCTGCTGGTCGGGGGTGTGGTGAGCTGCTGGGGCGAGGACGCGCTCTGGAGCTGCTGCTGCTGTTGCTGGGTGGCGATGACGGGGGCTGAGTGCCCCGAGGTGAACGCCGCGGACCCTTGGGGGTGCGTGGGGACGGGCTGGGGCGGCACGGCCCTGGGAGGGGAAAGACATTACCGGGCACGTGTGCTCAGGACCACGCACCAGGACTGAAAAACCATGCCAGGTGCGTTGCAGAGTTGTGACAGTACTGGCATGGACACACCCAAAGGTTCTGATCCTACACAGGAAAATCCATCAGAGGCACAGCACCGCGCCGGCGTATCAGGACTTCCAAAAGCGCGCCTTCGCACATATATACTTACTTGGATCGTTGCAAGTTAGCCTGCGAGAGGACACAACATGGGCTTTGAGTTAGAGCGCTTTGAACAACGGGGTTAAGGTGCAACAGCCAAGGCCAAGGTCAAAGGCAGGTAAAGACAGGGCCGTACCGGAAGGCAGTTTTCTTGCACCAAATGCACTACAACATATCGCCCTCCCCCAAGCCCGTCGGCGCTAATGCTACAAAAGACGCACCTGCAAAGGCGAGAACACAGGCACACCGGCTGCTGGCGCCTGCTGCTGCTGCTGCTGCTGCTGCTGGTGTAGTTGCTGCTGCTGCTGGTACATTTGCTGCTGCTGCATCATCTGCTGGTACTGCGCGGATGTGACGCTCACTGACAGGGAGTTGGACAGCGGACCTGGTCTGGCGGCCGGTGGCAGTGGCCCCGCAGCAGCGACCGCAGTCAACGCCGGCGCCGGAGTTGAGCCCGCGCCTGCAGCTGCCACCGCCGTCCGTTGCGCGTATGACGACGTGGCCATGGATTGGGCTAGGGGGCTCGCTGAGGTGACAAGGGAGTGTGAGGCTGTCTGCTGGGCAGGCAGCGGGCCGTAGGAGGTGGAGGCGCGAGTACCCGCTGTAGCACTGGACAGGGGGCGCGGCGGGGCGGTGGGTGTGTAGCCGGTGGGAGGGGGTGGAGGTGGGTCTTCCGGGGGCGCCCGCGTGCGGGTTCCGTGCCGTGCCAGGGAAGGCTCGGATTGGCGGAGGGGAGACGGGCTGGGGCTGCGCTGCGGGTCGGCGAGGGACTCGCCCTGAGGGGCGCCTGCATGGGACACAGCAGGCGCGAGGAGCCTTGGGCTTCTATAACTGGCTTAGTAGTGCATGTATGCATGGCCCGGTTCTCTGCACGGGGGAGTAGTGCCATCAAGGGCCGCCCGTGCGACAGCTGGCGGGACTGAGCATTCACAGCTCGTAAGCAACATGGCGCCTCACCTTGACCCGTGTGGGCTCCCGTGCTAACGCTGCGGCCGCGGGACAGCGCAATGGCCAGGGGCCCAACGGCGTTGGGGTCGCCCGACGCCGCGGGCGCAGCCAGAGCCGCCCGGGAGTTGGGCGGTGGCGGCGGCATGTGGTGCTGGTGCTGATACTGCACCTGCTGCACCTGGGCCTGCGCTTGCTGTTGATGTTGCTGCTGCTGCTGCCACCTCTGGTAGGCCGCCTGCTGCTCCTGCCACTGTTGCTGCTGCCGGGCGTCCTGTGGCGCTGGCGCAGGCGGGGGCGCCCTCGGGGGCGTTACGTCACGAGAGCGGCCGGTCTCCACACCACTTCGGACCATGGGGGCCGCCGGTGGCGGAGCCGGCGGGGCAGCGCGTTGCCGTCTGCTGACCAAGAGGGCGTCTTCAGGGCTCACGAACGATGAAGGAGAGCGGTCTGCGGCCATGGTGGCATTTTTTCCTTAGGCGGGTGGCACCAGCTTGCAGGTTAGAGGCAGACAGGGATGCACAGTTCAGGAAGGGACCTGGTGGCGAAGGACTTGCTACATGCGCTTTAGTTGGGGTGGGCGGAGGTAGGGAAGGACCTTTCGGAGGGGCAGGAGGCGGGCCACGGGGCGACACAGAGCAGGTGATGACCGAACCCTCCTGATGGTGGTGGCGGAGGTCCCCGAGGTGGCGGAGGGGGAGCCACAGGTGCCGTTTGGGACCGCTTACAGGCCGATATTGGTGGTGAAACGCGTATTGTGTGACTGACCTGTCAGTCGAGGGTCGCGGACTGGCTGGCATTAGCGAAATGGAGTTAAGGCCTGTCCACATGGAGTTGTTGGAAGCTGCTACTTTTGTTTTGGATGCGTTACTTGAGCGGGTGCCTTACGAGCAAACGGCAGAAGAAGGTGCGTTCACACTCGTCGGGGCAGCTGAAGACAGCGAGAAGACAGTCAGCGGTAGGAAGACTGGCTCTGCCTCTGTTCATGCGTAGTATAGATGAAGAAGCAGCAGTGTTATCCTTGCGTCGGGAAAGGGGCTTGCTTAGCTGTTATTCTCGACGCATCCTTGACAGGTTGACGGGTTACGCTCCTTGCAACAGCGCAAGCATTTTGCCAGGTTTCTTGTTGAGCCGAGTGTACGAAACCTAGGACAAGCATCGTGAACTAGGGCCCAACCGTTGTCGAACTGAGCCAGACACCAGCACGACACGACATGAGGAATGGGGCAAGGGCACGCGGCAGGAAGACAAGTGCCTGGGTGTGGCCGTGTGTGGTACGAAGCCTTCTGTGTCCAGACATGCCTTCACCCTCTGGCTGTGCCGTCTGCCTTACCGGTACCTGGCCGAGGGCAGACACTGGCCTGCAGGGGAGAGGGGTATGCAACTAGGCCCCACGTGGGGCCATCCCGATGACTAATTGGCGAAAATGGTCTTTCGGCCCCTCCCGCGCAGTCCTGTTCATTACAGGCCATACATGAAGGTGTAACATATTGCTTGAAAGGGCTAACTTGCTCGCGGGACCTCCTCGTTTGGGCCAACATTGCGGGGCGCCGAGCAGGGCCCGGACAGCATGCCAGAATGCTATAGTAGGCCTGTTTGATAGCTTTTAATAGTATGAAGCCATTACCGTCGCGGACTGCTGGCTCAAAGGCTGGACTGGCGACCTGCCTGGTGGGTTGGGGCGGGCCGACTGAGGCGGGACTGTCCAGCGGCCACGGCGACAGTAGAAAGGCCTTGGACCCGCAGCTGCCTATCCCTGCACAACATGACCTTCAAAAGGAACAGCCTGGGCCAGGTAGTAGGCGGAATACCGCTGAAGGGGGTTGACGGGCCGTGCTCGCGGGCGCGCATGCCGATTGCTGGCATTCGGAGTCTGGTCCACAGACGCCATATCGCGCAACGGCAGTGCTTCCCAAGGGCCCATGCACAACGTATGTTTCTTGAGAGGCAGCCTGGGCCGGGTAGGAGGCGGAATACCGCTGAAAGGGGCGTGCTCGCGGGCACGCATGCCATTTGCGCGCGTCCTGGGGCTGGTCCAGAGACGCCATATTGCCCAGTAGCTGTGCATTATAGGAGCCCCAGGGCAACAAGGTTCTGGTTTCAACCACCTGTGCCTGGTTGGGCACAGGAAAAGCGACGTATGCAGGACGCGGTCTCTGCTCGCGTGTTTTGTAGCTTGTCGGCAAGACGCCAGACTTGCACCGCTTCAGCCGGAACAGTATTGTCTTCCGATGAGACGCGTTTTGAAGTACACTACGACACACAAGAACGGCCACTGTCGGCCTGGGCGGCCAGGGGCGAAGGCTGCTCAGACCAGACCAGGGGAGAGCCCCTGGCCGAGCCGGCGATAGAGAGTAGCCCATCTGGGTTTTGCCCCTTTGACATCCTAGGACGTACACCAAGTTGAAAACATTTTTATGTGACCCTATGCATCCGCCTGTCCCACAGGTAATCTTGGTGCTGCTGCTCCAGCTGCCTTGCCTTGGTGGTGTGGACTCGTGTGACACAGGGAGTCAGGGACCCCTATCACCTGCCATCGACAGGAAACACGCGTGCCCACCAGGCGACGATTTGGGTGTCGTTTGCTTGTAGGGCGCTGGATTCGTTGCACGTGCATGCAAGGGCGGGGAGGTCGGGGTGACTGCGACCAGCTGCTAAGGTAAGGATCGGGGCGCGAAAGTTGGTTCTTAGACCGACTTTCCCGGGATTTCCAACCCGGGTTCGAATCCTACCTCAGGCGAGATTCC
>VFQN01001011.1_pt1 | contig 49535 bp, 65 predicted proteins | sample 3512371 | NCBI WGS metagenome assembly VFQN01 (sample SAMN10412370, study PRJNA504923) | tailings metagenome | isolation source: Replicate 2 from Balatoc abandoned mine | place: Philippines: Itogon, Benguet | collected 2017-08-28
CAAGCGGGTACCACTCTCTGTCCCTGTTGAGTACAAAATAGGGGCCTTCTGCCAGGTGCCATAAACCCCCCCAAATACCAACCAACAAGGATGCCACGCACATCACCGCGTAGCTCTTGACGTGAACTAGCGGCCTGTGTGTGTCAAAACCTTGTTGGTTGGTATTTTGCCAGCCGTACAGCGGCTGCCGTACAAGGGGTCTGAGCGCCTAGATGGGAACCGCCTGCCCACAGAAAGGGTACATTGCCGCCTTCTTCTACATAAACATACCATATATAGGCCATGTGTGAAAAAAATCCGGGTGAAAACGGTTGCGGGGCCTTGCTGTGGGGTAGGTTTGGAATGACCCACGGTGGGGCCCTAGTACCAACTGACCGCTTTTGGCTGAAGCGGCCACCAGGGCCCCCCATATTCGCAGGGAAGTTGTTCCAGCAAATACGTATGTCATTATAACGTCTTCCTGGTGTCTATCGGACTGGTTGGTTGTAGCTTCTACAGGCCTGGTTTCGCGCCATGCTGTCGGGCGACTTCCTTCGTTTTGCCTTGGGTGGGCCCCGATGTGCTCCTAAGCACACTGGTATACTCAGTGATAATTGTTGTGCAGACTATCTCCGTCATTGGCGGCCTAGGGCGAGACATGCACGAGGGATGCCAAGCCTGCGGAGCGCCTGATGAGCGATTGATGACCCAGGGGCCTTAGTCCAGGCGATAGACTAATAATAAGGGCCTTGGGTGTAAGGGGGAGCGGTTCTATGACTGTTCTCAAACCTCTGGCCCAAGGCTGGGGAAGTAGTACCCGCTTGGCTTGTGCCCTTGCTTCCTCCCTCAGCTTACTGTAGTGTAGCAGGTGAAGTGCACGACACCAGGCTGAATTCCACTGTCATTTGTGCTTTCGCGCCCTTGTGCGTGCCAGCCAGACGCCAGACGGCCCAACAGCTGAGCTCATGCGACGGTTGGAATGCCCAGGAATGCAACGCATCTTGGGCCGCTTTTGAGCCTCACGAGAACGCAAGCAAGAGCGTAAATCCTCCACTTTCGGTTACACAACTCGTGCATTTTGCAGCACTACCAGAACAGAACGACAGTACCAGGCATCCAGGGTCGTCACTGCTACCAACAGAAGTCTCACCAGTCACACAGGCACGCATCAGGATGTAAGCAATGCATGACACCTGCTACTGGGTGCTGGCCAGATTTTTATGGTGCACGTAAGCTAACTGTAAACGCACACGTGGGCGTCCTCTGTTCCACACAGCAGAGGATGGCAGGCCCGGCATACAGTCAGACTATTAGGCCAGGCCCGCACGCCAGCCAGTCGCCTCGGTCCGACAGATGACTAATGTACGGCCGCACAAACGGTACGGTACCCATCCTTGCACAGGCACCCAACATGGACATTGCATCTGCACGTGGAAGGGGTCTGGGTTGCTGCACTACAAACCAGGGCGCAACACGGAAGCCATAACGCGCAGAGGGAACGACATACACACGTCACTAGCCAATCCGCAACTGGTTTGGCCACGCCCGTTGCTGCCAAGCAACCTTATTACTAATTTGGAGACAAAACACACGTGGTTACGTACACATGCTGCACGCACCTGCACGGTGCCGCTGGCACGTGAAGTTTAACCACGGAGTACAGCCTGGCAACACGACGAAAAACGAAAGACTTACGTCTGACAGCAGTCGGGCCTCCTCCGTGCTACCTGCACCGTACGTCCGCACCGTACGTCGCTTACGGAAGAATCTATCCGAACACCCCCGCAACGCGAAAGACACGTGTCCAAAGACGACACAGCTGCCCATGGACCCCTAACCAGCAGCTAAACGCTAGCAGCACACGCAGTCGAACTTGCACGCAAAGCCCCATCCTTTGCATCGAATGGTGGCAACACAAAAGGTGCTGGACCCCTATGGTATCCAGCAGCTAACCGCTGCGCTGGAAGCACACGCAGTCGCTCGAACACGAACGGAAAGCCCCACGCTTGACATCAGATGGGGGCACACAAAAGGTGCTAGACTCCCACGGTATCCAGCAGCTAATCGCTAGCAGCACACGCAGTCGATCTCGCACGCAAAGCCCCACGCACCCTTGGAAGCAAACGGAGCCATATGAAGGAAGGAAACGAGTGGGGCCATACACAAGGAAAAGCAAACGCACGAAGGTGCCGCAAGCCAGTGGCAGCAGCCCGCACCGTCTTGAACGGAGGATTATGTTCATGCCAATTGCAACCGCTTATATGTGTCCATGTGTCACGCCCAGTGGGCACAGGCAGGATGGGCAGCGTGCGCTAATACACACGTGCACTCTTTGTCACCCCCGCACCACCTGCATCCTACTACACGCGCCTGGGTACTTATCACCAGCCTAACCGGTAGCAGCATGAGAGAAAAGCATGACGACAAAAAAGAAAAAGCTATGGAATGTGCATGTGCTGTACGTTTGCACCCGCCGGCCACGAGATCGACACATTGTGCCCCGCACGCCTCGATACACCGCCGCCCCGCGTGAAGTCACGTCCGCTGCACGCCAAAAAGGCTTCATAAGTAATATCGTAGGTTGTACACATCTCCGCACCGCCCCCTCTGGTCACCGACCTGCCCCCGCCCAACCCCCATTAACTTGCGCACCCGGCAAGATAACAAAAGTCGCGTCGCACCCCCTCAGTCCTCACGCCCATGCACTGCTGTGTGCACCCTGACCACCTGCTCCACCGTACGTTCCACCAGTGCAGTACCACCTGCCTCTCTCCGGCTACAACCTTCCAACACCCTACGCTACCATGCTCGCTGTCGCATCCCTCTCTTTCTTTTGTGGCCTTAGCTTCCCCAACGACTACACCCGCCCATGCAGCGTCCTACGCCACCAGATGCCTTGCCGCTTGCCTCCCGACCTTTTCCCTCCCAAGTCCCCACCTCCTTAAGCCCCCTCCTCTCGCCCATGTACCGTCTGTACCCTACCCACGCACGGACCACCTCCCAGCACCCGAAGCGCCCATGCTCGCTGCTGCCTCCCTCTCTCTTGAATCCTAACCCGCAAGGGGTACAGCCACTCAGCCCCAGGTTCACAGCCGGCAACCAGTCCATTCCCGCCCAATCCATTTCCAACCACACGTGCCTGCCTCCCAGCCTCTTCCCCCCAACGCTCTTCTAAACCCTTGCCCCTGCCCCATACCGTACAGGTCAGGCACAATCCGCCCATGCGCGGGGCCCCACACCCACCAACTCATGCTCCACATGCGACACCGTGCCGTCCCTTCCCCTGCCGTTGCCCGCGGCAGCTCATATGCCATTCCAACTGCTTCTCGTCCAATCATGGAACCAGATCATGCCCTGTTGAGTAGTGTTCACAGCCCTCCGTTCCGAGTCATAGTTGGTTCCATGCTTGACTCGTGCGTGCGCACCGCTCGCCCCCCCCGACATCCCCAGCTTCGGGCATTGCCACGCACATGTTCCATTGTTTCTCTCTCCTTCACTGGATACTACACAGGCGCAAAAACCAACTGGCCTCTCAATGCACGACCGGCTAGAAGTGCCTACACACACGACGGCATGGCTGCGCGCACGCCTCCGAGCGCATACCGACACATGACCATGGCATAGCAAAGGACCGCGTACCCCGTAAGCGTGCGAACGCGAGTCATCATACGTGTCTTGCCGTAACCTGCCTCAAGGCACCACGCACGCCAGACACGCTACTCCTCCTTGCCGCTGCTGCCGCCGCCGCTGTTGCTATCGCTGCTGCTTGAACGCCTGTCGGCGCCGCCGCCGCCGCCGCGGCTGCTGCTGCCGCCGCCAGTGTTGCGACATCCTCCGCCGCCGCCGCCGCCGCTGCTACTGCGGCGGTGATAGCCGCCGCTGCCGCCACCGCCGCCGCCGCTGCTGGCGCCGCCAGTGCTGGTGCTGCTAGGAGACACCGAACCCCAACTGCCTCCCCCGGCAACGCTCGCACCTGCTGGCACACACCCGCTGCCCGCACCGACCCGACCACCCGTGCCAGGAGAACCGCCCTGCTGCGCGGTGGACGAGTAACCCTGCGGCGCAACGGCCGGCGGAGAAGGCGGCAGCGCGCGCTGAGGGCCGCCCGCCCTTCCGCCAGCAACCGAGCTGCGGCTCGGGATGGGCGGCCGTGGGGGCGTACGGCCTGGCGTGCCGCGTGGCCGGGGAGGCTGCTGCTGTTGCTGATGCTGCTGGCGTGCCGCGGTGGGCTGCGGTGAGTAGTAGCCAGGGCGGCCGTGCAGGCTGTTGCTCGCGCCGCTGCTGTTGCTCGTCACACTGGTGTTGCTAGGGGTGTTGGTAACTGTAGTCAGGGGGTAGGTGGTGCCCACGGGAGCGTAGGGGCTGGAAGGGGCTGTGTTGTTGCCGCCAGCCGCTGCACCCGACACCTGCCGCTGCGAGACGGCACCCTGTGGTGGCGGCGGCGACAGGGCAGGACCTGGCGGGCGCCGTACGGCAGTTGGCAGTTGGTTGCTGCAGTCTGCCGTACTACCATCCCGCTGCCCTTGCTGGTCCTGCTGTTGTTGCCATTGCTGCTGCTGTTGCTGTTGCCACTGGGCTGAGGCCTGGCCGCCGGACATGAACGACATGGCCGACCCGACACGTGGCACTCCGCTCGGCCGCTGCGGCGGCGGCGGCAGCTCCTGCGACTGCATGCGCGATAGCTGCCTCGACGGCAGCCGCGCCAGCACCGCTTCCTGCTGCTTCTGCCGCCGTGCCAGCTCCAGCTGCCCCAGCGCCCAAAACGGCACACCGCCCATCGCCCCCGGGCTCTCCGACATGGCCCTCGGCACCCCGCCGTACCGCCGCCCGCCGTACGAAAAGCCGTACGGCGAACCGGCAGCAGAAGCGGGGCTGAACAGGCCTCCTATCGAAGACGGCGCTCGCGGCGGCAGCGGCGGCGGCGGCGGCGACTGGCCCAGGAAGGACGCACGCGACGGCGCGCGCGGGGGCAGCGGCAGCGGCGGCGGCGCAAGGGGTGCCGCCGCCGCCGGCAGTGGCGGCGGCGGCGGCGGCGGCAGCGCCTCCTCCCTGGCGGAGTAGGCCATGGCGAGCTCGTGCTCGTCGTACGGCACCTCCGCCGCCGATTGGAATGCCTCCGCCAGCCCGGCTAGGTAGTTGTCGGCGGCGCGGCTCTCGCTGCGCAGCCGCGGCGCCGGCGGCGGCACCGGCAGCGGCGGCAGGACCATGCCGTCGACGACGCTGTCGGCGTCCAGGAGCATGGAGCAGACGGCGGCGTCCGCCGCCGCCACCGCCGCCGCGTCGTCACTGCTGCCGTACGACGGCGGCTGCGACGCCGCCGCAATTGTACTGGGCGTCGGCATCAGCGGCGGCGCGCTGAACGGCGACAGCTCGAAATCCATGTCGCCGCCGCCGCCGCCGCCGCCGCTGCTGGTGCCGTCGCCGCTAGCGCCGCCGCCGCTGCTGATGCCACCACCGCCGCGGGTGCTGCAGGTACTGCTGGGCAACGCGCCGCCATGGCGCATGGGACTCAGCCGCATGGACCCGGTGTACGGCGAGTTTAGTAATGGGCTGTACGCCAGGCCGGCTTGGGAGGCCAGGGCTGGGGGCAGGAGGGGATCGGGTGAGGCGGGGGGAGTGGTGCAGCGGGGAGGCTCGGGAGGGGCGTGCGGGTGCGGCTGGGGGCGTGGGCGGACGGGTGTGCTGCTGGGTTGCGGCTGGATGGCGGGTCCGCAAACGCTGCCGGAGGGGTCGTGGTAGAGGGAGGAGGAGGCCCATGCCGCGTGGGAGGACCAAGGGCTGCTGTACTCGTGTGACAGCTCCACCTGCGGCTCCTGATGGTGCTGGTACAGCGCCTGAGGGCCGCTGCCTGAGGGGTGCTGCAGTTGGGGCGGCTGGTGGTGGTGGCTGTGCGAAGCCCATCCACTGCCCGTTGGCGCAAGCGGGGTGAGGGAGCTGCTGGAATGCACGCGTGCGGGAGGGGGAGGTGGCGGCCCCGTGGCTATACCAGCATGGCCACCTGTGCCGCCAGCCGCACTCTGCTGCTGCTGCTGCTGCTGCTGGTCCTGCTGCCGAGCTCCGTCGACCGTGCTGCCCCTGTGAAGCTGACTGGGCTGGCCCTTGCTGTGCAGGGGCGACTCCAGCCGCTCCAGAACCACAGGCACGTCTGCGCCAGAACCAGCGTCCCCACCCGCATCCCCACCGGCGGCTTCCTCGTGCACGTTGTCGCCGTGCAGCGGCGGGGGTGGCGGCGGGGCCGGTGACAAAGGCCATGCGGCCCACACGAAGGGGCTGCCGTGCTCCTCGTCCTCCTCCCTCGCGTCCTGCACAGCCCCCTCGTCCCCCTCACCCATGTCCGGCACAGCCCCGGACGCTGCATCCCCGGACGCCGCAGGGCTAGGAGGCCATGCCGCCTCACCCGTAGCGGAGGGAGGCCCGCCGGCGGCTTCGAGCGGCGGCTGCTGCACCCCGGCGTTGTTGGGTGTGAGTGTGTTCCACAGCATGGGCTCCTGGTCGCAGCTGTCATCGTGGGGAAGGGACAGCCGGAAGTAGTCGAGCTCGCTGGGACCAGCCGCCTCGGCAGCAGCAGGGCTGCCCAGGTTGCCCGCGGTAGCAGTCGGAGCGGCAGCCGCGGCGGTGGCATCGGTCGCTGTCCTCGCGTCCCCGCCCGCACCAGCGCTAGCCCGGGCGTCCGTGGGGCGGGAGGAGGAAGCTGGTGGAAGCTGGATGGCAGCTGCTGGCAGCTGCGCCAGCAGCACGGCGCTATCCCCTGCGGGCGAAAGGCGCACCGGCGAAGTGCATCGTAGCACCCAGGTGGAGGCAGAGGGGGGAGGCAGGAGGCTGCTGCTGCTGCTGCCGCCAGCTGCGTCGGCGCCTGCTGCCGTTCCTGCTGCTGCTGCCGGCGGAATCGCCAGCGCGGACGACTGGTCAGCGACCGTGATTGAGGTGGCTGTGGACGGCAGGGTGGTGGCTGACCCGATTATGCCTGAGCGCACGAGAGCGGATAGCAGCTGGTCGACGGTGCTGCCGCTGGCGCTGCTGTTGTCGGCCGCGAGGCGGCCGGAGGGCAGGGCGGCTGCCGATCCTGGCAGGAATGGTGACCCATGGGTCGTGCTGGCAGCATGTCCGGCGGGGACCTCCCCTGTCGGGGTACTGGAGGGCGACGGGGTGGCAGGCGTCTGGCCGGAGGAGGGCGTTGGGAGCAGCAGGTTGAACACCGCGTTGAGGGCTGGCGGACCGGCGGGGCGGTGGGACGGAGGGGAGGAGAGGAAAGGGCTATCCGTGGGCGGATGGTAGTGTGGGGAGGTGTGGCGGTGGCGGCTGCGGGGGGTGGTTGTGGCGCCAGCCGCGGCGGCTGCGGGAGGTGGGGAGGAGAAGGAGGCGGAGGGGTTCCAGGGGCTGGAGGGGGAGGCGAATGCGGACTCGTTGGTGTTGATGGTGACTGCTGGGGACAGGGGCTGGCTGCCCGAGGGTTCCTCAGTGGACGCCTGTGGGATGTGGTTGACAACGATGGCCATCAAATTAAGGACATGTACCACTTTGTGGATGGAACGGGATAAGCTAGGAGGGTAGGGGTTCATGCGCAGGCTGCCAGGCCGGCTCCGCCGCAGAGAATGTTGATCGGTGGACAACAGGCAAGAGAGCACACGCGGAGATGCAACGTTCGGCCGTGCTGAGAATGAAGACAGCGTTCCAAGGGTTGGCACTGGATAACGTCGTTCGTCCCGGAAACTCAACATGCCACTGCCGTACCGCAAGCTCGCCCCAAGCAACACCCACACCCACCAGCCCACACCACAGCCACCAGCCCACACCCGCACCCACAAGCCCACACCCACACCCACACCCGCACACCCACCGGGGTGGACAGCTCTTCAATGCTCAGCCGGTGGTGGTCCCCCGAGGACGACGGCACGAGCTGCAGCATGCAGCTTCCAGTGCTCCCCTCGGCCTCCAGCTCGCCCTCGCGCTCCGACTCCATGATGGTTGGGTGCAGGATGAGGCTCTGCCCGCCGCGGATCAACACACTGCGCCCCCGGCCCAGCAGCGCTGAGGCAGCCGAAGACGAGGACGACGGGGGAGCTACCGGCAGCTGCAGATGCAGCTGGAGGGGCAGGCCGGCAGGGCCGAACGCAGGGGCCCTGCCGGCTGCTGCAGCAGCAGCAGCTGCCGCCAGCTGCTGAACCTGGGCCAGGGAGGGCAGTTCGCCGCCGTCGCCGCCGCCAGGCCCGTCGTGGCTGCTGTACGGCCGCAGATGCGACACCTGGGACCGCGTGCGGGAGGGTGCGGCTCTCTGCTGCTGCTGCCGCTGCTGCTGCTGGTTGCGGGGCACTGCAGCCTGGACGTCCTGCACCATGGAGCCTTGCTGCGTTGGCGAGGCAGGCTCAGGGGCCCCCGCCAGGGCTAGCGGGGCGGGGCCAGGGGTGCCGGCGGCAGCCGAGGGGCGGGTGCTGGACGGCTGCCGCTGCTCCTGCCGCTGCTCCTGCTGCCCCTCCCTGTGTTGCTGCTGCTGCTGCTGCTGCTGCCTGTGAGACAACAGCGCGGAGGGGGGCATCCAGCTGCACGAGTCGATGGCGGTGCAGGTGTTGAAAATGGAGAACATGGAGCAGCAGGGGTCCTCAACCGCTTCTCCAGCCGGATGCTCCACACCTGCCGTGCCCGCCGCAAAGTGTGACCACGAGCCAGCCCCGAAGGGCCCTGGTGCCAAGTGCTGGCCTGCCCAGTCGTGCGGCCCCTGGTCCCACAGCTGCTGCTGCTGCTGCTCCTGCTCCTCAACCTGGTGTGGGTGGCCACCGCACGGCTCCAGTAGTGCCAGAAGCGACAGCTGCGAGTGCCTGCCCTGCCCTGCAGCCGCTGCCACCGCCAGCGGCCGGCTGCCCTCCCCTGCCTGCCGCTGCTGCTGCTGCTGCTGTTGCTGCTGCTGCTGCTGCTGCTGCTGGCCCTGCTCCTGCGCCAGCGACCCCTGGTCCCCACCGCTCCCGCACATCAGGCCCTCATCCCCCTCCGCACCAATAGCACCGCACTCCTGCTGGTACTGCTGCGGGTACTGGTACTGGTAGTGGTACTGCTGCTGGTAGTGCTGCTGCATCATCATGCGCTGCAACGGCCCAGCTACACCTGCTGCTGCTACTGCGCCGGGGCCGCACTCCGACCTCGTGTGGGCCGGCAGCGCCATGCCGAAATGCACCTGCTGCTGGTGCTCCTGCTGCAGCTGCTGGTGGTGGTGGTAGTGTGTGTGCTGTGGTACCGGGTGGTGGTAGTGGCTGCCGTGAGCGGTCGTGGCGGCTGTGGAGGCGGCGGCGGCGGCGCGGGCGGGTGTGCACCATGGCGCGGGCGGCAGCGGCTCGGGCTCTTGCAGGCACAGGGCCACCAGGTCGGGGGAGGGGAAGGCCAGGGCCTGCGGGGGAGGAGGAAGCAATAGCAAGTGAGGGGGCATGAGGTCAGGGCGCAGGGCCAGGCACTAAATTCGGGGCACGCAGGCGGATGCTGTACGTGGTGGCACGCCCTTTGCCTAAAGATATATGGAGCAGTGCACCAACCGGAAACGTTCTCGCTGCGCGTTAGATCTTTTGAGCTAAGTCGTACGCGAAGCTGTGTTTAACTGCGCAGTGTGTTAGGCCAATGATAGTGATCTTACCTTAGGCAACGGTGCCCGCAACGCCGGAGTGCCCATCGCCCAGCCCTGCTGGGGGCTGATCACGCCGGCCCTGTTGTGCCGCCTCCTGCTGCTGTGTGTCAGCAGCTGGTGCGGTTGCCGCTGCTGCTGCTGGGCAGCACCGCTAGCGCTGCTGCCGTCGCCCCAGGGCCCCTTGCTGTCCGGAGTCTCCACGCCACTGTTTCCCAGTCCGCCCTTGGCCTCCTTCCCACCAACGCGCAGGCCGTTGCGCACGCTGGCAGGTGTGGACGGGCTGCCGTACGCTGCCGTACCCTGCCGCTGCTGGTGGCTGTCTGCGCATTCTGGCGATGTGCCCTGCTGCGTCCAGCTGGGGTTGCTGCTGCCCGGCGAGTCCCTGACCATCGAACCAGGGCCGCTGTAGCCGCCGCCGGCCCCTAGCAGCATGAGCGTATGCAGCACGCCCGCTGCGCTCTCGCTCCGGAACCGTGGGGGCAGCAGGGACACGTCACTACTGCAGTTGGCGGCGGCGGCGGCGGCGGCGGCGGCGGCGGCGGCGGCGGCGGCCGAAGGCACAGCGAAGAACGACGGAGCCGCGTCGGCGGTTGCGTTGGTGGGGTGGATTGTGGGCAGGCGGTTGCTGTCCTGGGAGGGAGAGCTTGTGTTGACGCCGGGGCTGGAGGCGGGGATGAGCGCGGTGCTGGTGGAGACGGAGGATGTGGCAGGAGGGTCGGATGGAGGGGGGCCGGGGAGGGCGGGGAGGGGAGGAGCGGCGGCGTTGGGGTGGCGGTTGGGGTAGATGCTCGTGGCCGTGGTGCCGGTGTTGGGGTTGTAGGCCGTGATGTCCTCCTGTACGGGGCGCGGGACAGTTTGGCAGGGGCGACCCGTTAGGCGTGGGACCAAGCCGGTCAGTAGGGTGGAATGCGACGGGAGTGCGAGATCCACACACGCAGGAGAAGGCTGGGCAGCTGCAAGCGCTGTAACAGCACCTGCTGCGCCGACATGCGGGATACGACGCGTACGCACATGCTGTTTAAGGCGGCGCTAAGCCTGGGCTTCTCAAATGTTTACTACCGGTACCCTTGTTAGCTACTGCATTGAGGCACTGCAGAGCGACCTACCTCCCCGCACTTCCATGGCTCCTGCAGCGCCTGCTGTGGTTGTTGCTGCTGCTGTTGCTGCTGCAGCAGCACCGCAGGGGAAGGCGCGAAGGGGAGGGACTCGTACGACTCTGACCGCGGCGCCCCGTCGACCGAACCCGGGGCCTGCGCGGTGGCAAATGGAATGGCACAGCTCACACAAGGCCTAGGTGTGAGCGTCATGTCCGCGCGCAGCTCCACGCCAGCGAGGATGTCGTAACATACTGATTAGCTGCCATACAGCAACCGCACAGGCATGCTTCTCACCTGCCGAAGGAAGACCTCGCAGTCGCTTGCGGGGCTCAAGGGCGACAAGGGGCCCATGACCACCTGAGTTGATGCCCGCTCGCGGTCTCCAGCCGACGGCACGCCTGCAAACCCGCGCTTACTGCTTCCGTGGGCCCGTTCAGACTCTGCAGAAGCTGCATTACTGACTGCTTGGTGCTCCGCCGGAGCATCGCCAGAACCGATTCCCTCCGCGGCGGCGCGGCGCGCGGGAACGCGGGAACGCGAGAACGGAAACCGCGCGCGGCGCCGCAAAGCCTCGGTAATGCCGCTGGCTGCCGCGTACGATGCTGCAGCAACTGCATGTCGCAACGCATCGATCTCGCTGCCTTCCTCTCCGGGCGGTGGCTGGAAGTATGCCAGCGCAAACGCGGTCGCGACGAACAGCAGCACCGCAAGGGCCACAATGCCGGCTGGGAAGGCATTGCCAAAATGGCTTGGAGAGGCAGCAGCATGCGCGATGAAACTGTTCACTGCTGTTGCTGCCGGGCTGCTGCAGGCGCAGGGGCAGCAACACGCCGCCGCGGCGGCGAGCGCGCCCTCGGCCATTAAGGCCTCAAAAGAGCGCTAACTCAGCTCGCTAAGTAAAACCTTTAATATGGACGACAACACAGAGGGTGAAGGGCGTTCTTCGTCGAAATGTGCCTCGAGGGAGGAAACCGTGCGCAAGCCTTCATGCGCGTCAATGAAGTATGGGAGGTAAGGCAGGGATTGAGTTCAGCGAAACATTTGCCTGGGGTTGTTTATTTAGGGTACGGGGCTGCGTCCATCGACTAGGTCTTCGGCCCTCGTATTGCCGTGCATGCTCAACCTGGCTCAACCCCCCGCGGCGATGATGCAAGGCGTCCGAGGGATTACTGGAGTGGCAGCACGCGCGATGGGAAATTGGACCTGCATGCTGTCAGAATGGCGCTTCTGTCCGACTAAGTTGTGCCAACATCATAGCTGCTAAATAAAAGCTTGCCATGGCGGCGACACTTGCCAAGCTTTGTCCCTGCAGAACCCGGCTGTACTGATGACCCATGGGTCGTTATGCCCCCAGTAAGGGCCTACAATGAGTGGGAAATAGCACATTTAGAAATGGATGTACATAAATGCATATGGCTTCATAATGCCTGTAACTGTGTCAGTCGGCCCCAACCGACCCACCTTCACCGTTTTCTTAGGCCGCAGTAATGGCCGTTGTCGATTGACAAAGGCTCACAGGGGTAGGAAGGCGTACGCCAGCGCACCCAGCGCCAATTATAGCCGAAAAGCAGTGGAATAAGACTTTCGCTTGTACGTTGGTACCATCTGATGGGGCTGTTGTCAGACTTGCTCTCCAGCGTCGATGACGGCAGCACCTGGCAGGATCCTGCGGGATCTTGCGAGCCATCCTGCGAGCCACGACACAATAGGAGGGAGGCCAGGTGCGCCTTTACCATGTCACCAATACGCTATCAGCGACAATCAGTACTGCAGCCTTCAGCGCTATGGCAGCAGCGGCAGGGATGTCAACACAAGGGCACACCGCTTAACTGCGTGTGCTAGCTTAATCAATAAGGGTGCAGCAGCAGGCAACTGCGGGCCAGACCCTCCCGTAATGCGGTCCCATGGAGGGCTAACGCTAGTGGTGTGTAACAACCGGGCATGTGCCTTCACTGCCAAAAGCCAGTGGCCTACCTGCCAGCAGATACCACCACACCCACAATGTCGCTCCAGGCTGCTCCAGGCGCGGCCTGGCCGCATCTATCCCAGCTTGACAGACCAGCGTACATACCGTAATGCCGCGCTACTACCCTGCGATGCCCTTGACGCCATTCGACAGGCTACACGCAGTTGCCGAAAGGTCAGCATACCGCATGATTCACCAGGGCGGTAAGGGTAAGGACTGACAGCGAGCACCTGTATCCGTTGGTGTGGACGCTTGTGCAGCAAGCAAGCACTGAGCAACCCTCTTGTAGCAGGTTGCCAAGTATCAAGGCAGCGAGTTGGCAGCGACATAAACACCATCAGGCAAGAACTACGCGCGTGGCCATGAACACGGGCAAGTGAATGCACGGCTTGCATTTACAGCTCGTACGTACGGCAATACGGCATGCTGCACGCGCCGCCGCACGCCGTCTCCGCATATTCGAAGCTGCACCGCCGCCGCTCCCCTCCCCAACGGCACAGAGACCAAGCGTTGCTCGCACGACCAGCTCAAGGCAATGTCCCACGCTCCACGATCCGTTGCATACCAATAGCGCATGAGCCTCACCACCACCACCACCACCACCACCACCACCACCACCACCACCAGCTCCCCTGGTTCCACAGCCCCACTCACGGCCGCGCCCTGTGCAACCGTCGCTAGGCCAGCCTACAATACCCTTCGCAGGGCCCCTCCAAGCTACCCCTCACACGACGCATGAGCTACCCTCCCACTCGGATGGATGCTCCCATCGCACGTGTCACCAAGTCCGACAGGCCTCAAGCGCAAACGGTCCACTCCACCGACCAGGGAGCCCGCTTGATCACGACAGCCATTGTAGCCACTGCTCCCTTGCCCATTCTGTCCGGGGTGTCCGCCCTCCTGCCCCCCACGGCCTCCCGTGCAGCCCCAACGCGTCCACGCATTCACTGTTTGAGCCGGCGCCTATCCTATCGCAGTCCAGCACATCTATATCCCAGCCCCGCCGTTCCAATGCTCAGTTGCTGCGGCCGCCCTCCTCGTGACGGCGCAGACCAGCCCAGCTCCCAGCCGCTCAGGTGTGGACCTACCTGGGCGCTGAGGCCCACACCGACCAGCTGCTCGCGACGGCGCCCAGGCCAGGCTCCAGCAGCGAGTTGCACCCAGCTGCCCAACCGCTGCGGCCCTCCTCGTCACGGCGCCCAGACAAGCCCAGCTCCCAGCCGCTCAACTGCTGCGGCCCTACCTGGGCGCTGAGGCCCACACCGACCAGCCCTGCCTGCGACGGCGCGCAGGGCAGCAGCTCAGCAGCCAAGCTGCACCCAGCCGCCCAGTGGCTGCGGCCGTTGTGGCGGCCGCTCCCCGCTGTGCGCCGCCGTGCTGCCGAGCCTCAGCACCCCAATCTGCTCACTAAAGGGCACCAGCCCGGTGCCCTGCTCAGCTGCTGCGCCCGTAGTGACCGTCACGCCGGTGGGCTCTCGGACCGTGACACATCTAAGCGTCGTTTCAAGGGCACCAGCATGATGACCAGCACCTCATCCTCTGCTGCGTCCGTGCTCGCGGCGGTACGCGGCCCCCAAGCCACAAGGACAGCGGCGCCTCCTGGCCCGTGTTGCTCGCCCCCTCCGCGCTCCACAGCCTTCAGCTTAGCCCCCCAGCGCGGACAATCAGCCCAGCTGCTCGTGGCTGCGTCCAGCCCCGCCCTGCCGCTCCCTGCTACTCAGTAGCTTCGCCCAAGGTGGCTGCTGCGCGGGCGGGCTCTTTTGCCCTGATTGCTGATTGGAGGGCACACCAGGCCAGACCGGCCAGCGACGGTGCTCGGCCCAGCACGGCCCAGCCCAGCCCTCGGCTGCTGTCCCATACATGCTAGCGACGGCGCACCAGCTCCGCCCCGCCCAGCTCTGTTGCTCAGTTGTGGCCCGGCGGGCTCTTGGGCCTCAGCGCCTCGATCTCGTCGCTGGAGGGCACCAGGATGACGGCCCCTGGCGGCGGCTTGGGCCCCACGTTGTTCTGCACCCAGATGGAGCCGTCGCGGTTGCGGAAGTGATCCGCGTACGCCTGCAGGAAAGCAAAGCAGGACAGGGAAGGAGAGTTTCATGACATTTGTTCTGATGCAAGCAAGGAAAGAGTACTGAAGGACTCAGGTTGCTCCTGCGGAGTAGGAGGGATACAAGAAGGATGCTACTGTGATTTCGCTTGATGGGCGGTGCATGTGCTGCTGCGGCTGCAGACAGACGCGCTGTGTCGTAACGGAGACTGACACGGCGTGTGCGTCATGCAGATGGAATACAGCCCCGCAAGAGCTAGGCGAAGGTAAGGTGCTCGTACGGCATCAGCGCAGATGGGCTGTGAAGTTAGGTAGGCGGCTGTGCTGTACCGGCACTGCACCGTGCCGTACGGTGCGGCCCGTGAAGGTGGCTCACCCGTGCGTTGAAGTTGGAGGAGGTGAGGGACTTGCCCACCGTGACCCAGCCGTTGCGGATGTTGTGGTCCTCGCCGAACAGCTCAAGGCGCCGCCTGCAGGACAGGGCAGCAGAATAAAAAGTAATATATTAAGAAATAATAACCAATAATATTAATTAATATATGCCAGGTGGTCCTCGCCGAACAGCTCAAGCCGCCGCCTGGGGAACAGTGCCGCCAATGATGAGATTTACCTTGTCCTGTCAAGTCTCATGGTTATGTGTACTGTGAAACAAACACCTTAAGCAACATCTGCGCCGTGCAGCCAAAGGGTGAGCTGCATGCAGCATTCGGGGCAGATAGGCTTGTACGGCAGCTCCTACCTCCGTTTCATACGGTAAATGCGAAGTGGCATGTTGCCGGCCCCAAGTACGGGCAACCGAATCATCAACGCCATCGCTCACCTGCCGCTCGGTTAACTGCTGCCCGCCAAGAAGAGCAAAGCATGAACATATGAACTCCCGCTCACCTCCCGTTGCAGAAGTGCTCTATGATCTGGTACATCTCCTCCGGCTTCCGCATGCTGCCCAGCTCCGGCTCCTCGCTGACGATGACGTCAGTGTCCACGTTGGTGTGGATGATGTGGCCGTCGGTGGCCCGCCGCACAGTGCCCTTGATGCCCATCAGGCAGTGCTCCTGCACGTAGTAAACGCAAATGCATGACAGTGGAAACATGCGCGACAAAGGAAGCAGGCAGGGTACGCAACCAACCTACCACACACCCCCGCGCCCCGCACGCCCTACCCTTGTTTGCTGTAAGTGTACCCGTCGGGTGCTGCTTGAGCGGTAAGGTGACAAACACTCGACACCCACACACGCAGACCGCAAACCCCTCACCCCAACACACACCTCCTGCAGGCCCCGGCATGCTCTCAGGGTGCTGGTGAGCGGTACAGCCGACAATCCGCACGCACCCCAAGCCCCATGCCATGTGCTCCTAAAACCGGCTTTGCTACCACGCAACTGCATCGCTACACACCGCAAACCCCACATAGCGACACACCATAATGCACCCCGCCAACCCCACGACGCCCCACCTTTGTGTGCATTAGCATGCTCTCGGGGTGCTACTTGGTGGTAGGATAAACAACCGACGCCCCACACGCACCATCACACACCCCGTTAACCCACGAACGCCCTACCTTTGTGTGCACCAGCATGCTCTCGGGGTGCTGGTTGGTGGTAGGATAAACAACCGACGCCCCACACGCACCATAATACATCCTGTTAACCCACGAACGCCCTGCCTTTGTGTGCACCAGCATGCTCTCGGGGTGCTGGTTGGCTGCCTTGAGGTAGGGCCGCCGCCCCTGGTCCTTGTTGGTCTTGATCCAGCAGATGTCCTCGCAGCGCCGGAAGCCCCATTTCTGTGCGGCAGGCAAGGGTGTGTATTAAGGGTGTGTATTAGCAAGGCCGAGCCGTTGGGTACACTGCCCTGGCCCTTGTTGGTCTTGATCCAGCAGATGTCCTCGCAGCGCCAAAAGCCCCATTTCTGTGCGGCAGGCAAGGGTGTGTAATGAGGTTGTGTATTAGCAGGGAGGAGCCGTTGGGTACACTGCCCTGGTCCTTGTTGGTCTTGATCCAGCAGATGTCCTCGCAGCGCCGAAAGCCCCATTTCTGCATGCCAAGCGAGGGTGTGTAAAAAGGTTGTGTATTAACAGGGATGGGCCGCTTGGCACATCGCCGTGGCCTTGGTTTGGCACACTGCAGGTTTCTTGCAGCGCCGGTAGCCCAGTTTCGTGTGTTTTGGCAATGTGCCAGCGCGGTTACGGGTACGGCTATGCAAGCGAGGACATCGGCAGACGGTGCACCAAGGCGTGCATGTTGGCCCCCCTCCAACACCGCACACTCCAGTCACGGCAACGAGCAAAGCGGGCCCCAAAGGGAGCCCGAAGGAGCGTCTTGTTATACAGCACACCCTTAACCCCACACCCCACGACACTGCCACACGCCCCTTATCAACCTGCGCACACCTGCATGCACACACGTGTGCCAAGACCTTTCTGTTGCACGGATGGCAGAAGACTTGCCCCTCACCACCCATGCCCCTCACCTGCATGCATATGCGCCCCGCCTCCAGCCCCTCCTCCGCTCCGCACCACAGGAACAGGAAGCAGGGGTTATCGGCGATGGCCTCAATCTCCAGCGCCTGGATGTCCTGCCAGGCCCACACCTCGGGGTCCGACACCTGCAGGGCGTTAATACACAGGACGTGAACACACACGGTTTTGTGTACAGCTGATGCACAGAGGCAACCCCTGTACTGCACATGGCAGGTGGGCAAGGCTGGCGTCCCAGCCACATGCTTGAACAGGTTAGCCCACCAATCGACCGTACCGCACGGCGTTTTACGGCCTGGAACTGTACTGTACGGCATGGCATGGCATGGCACAGGCACGGTACGGCGTACACCATACGGTGCACGTGACTCACCAGGCCCGGCGCGCGGCGCACGTACTCCTCCCACGGGGGGTCCACCAGGATGACGTCGAACTTGGTGCCGAAGGTCTCGGGGCTGAGCCGCAGGGTGCGCAGGTCGGCCCGTAGGAACATGGGCGGCGTGGCGTAGTTGGCGGTCTGGCGGTCCTTGCGCTGGATGAGCTCCTTGAGCTTGGGGTACTCCTCGTAGCTGCACGGGGTTGTGGATTATCAGGGGTCTGTGTGTAGTAGCATGGGGTGTGGGTTAGCAAGGGCAGCGCGGGTGGCGGTCCTTGCGCTGGATGAGCTCCTTGAGGTACTCCTTGCAGCTGCACGTGTACGAGGGGCTGTTCATGAGCATGCGGTGTGTATAGACACGTGACCTTTTACTCTCGTGACGCAGCGCACAAAGCGGTGCTCTGCGGGCAGGCCGGTACAAAGCTTACAGCGCTGCTCGCCGCCGCATCATCAGCCCGTCACGGTCCAACCTGCCATACCCGAATCACAGCCTCCTTGCACCCCAGCCCACACCCCAACGCTAATACACAAGCACCCACCGGTCCGCGAGGTGCGTGTCCCGCAGGTAGTTCTGCGGCCTCAGCCCCGTGTCCACGTAGTTCTGGCTGTAGTCGTTGGCGGTTATAGACTCGCCGTCCGCTGCCGTACTCCCGCCGCCGCCTCCACCTCTGCCTCCCCCATGCCGCCCCCCGCCTCCCCGCTCTCCCCTCCCCCCGCCCCCGCGCCCCCCGCCCATGCCCCCGCCGGGGGGCCCCATCGCCCCCGGGCCCATCTGCGGCCCCCCGCCCATGCCCCCTGCGCCCTGCCCCATGAGGCCCCCTCCCATGAGTCCTTGGTGGCCCCCGCCAGGTGGCCGAGGGAAGCCTGTTTGGGGACCCAAAAGCGAACGACAAGAGGGGCGCGGTGCGGTCAACACAAGGGCAGGCTATGACTGGTGCGACAGGTGTGCCCCAAGCCCGAGCCATACGTCAGACGCACAGGTAGACGCCTTAAATGCCTACCCACACATCCCACAGGTCCCCAACTTGCACGTTGGCACAGCCTATGCTCTTGCACCCCACCCAGCCCCCTACACACACACACACCTGGTCCCGCTCCGTGCCCTCTGAAGTCGCCCATGCCCATGCCCATGCCCCCCGCCCCCATCGCCCCCGGCCCCATGTGGCCCCCCATGCCCCCTAACCCCAGCGGCCCCAAGCCCATGCTGACCAGCAGCTCTGCCCCAAGCCTAAAGTTTGTGTCGGACGTACAAGTCGACGCCTTGCATGCCCACCCACACTTTCCACAGGTTCCCACCTTGCACGTTGGGGCAGCCTACGCCCCCGCACCCCCATCCAGCCCCTACACACGCGCACCTGATCCGAAGTCCCCCATGCCCATCGCCCCAGGCATACCCGGCCCCATGGGGCCCCCCATGCCCCCGAGCCCCAGCGGCCCCAGGCCCATGCTGACCAGCAGCTCTGGGGTAATGTCCATGGGGCCTAGGGGACCACCCTGAGGGAGGGGTAGGTAGGGAGGTGGCGTACGGGCATGCAGGCAGGGCGTTGGTACGGGGCGAGGGGCAGGGGCAGGGGCAGAAGGAGATGAGGGACGGCAGCAGCAGTGTGCCCCTGACAGCACGTCGCGTGGCTGGATCGGTAATGTCCTTGCTAATGCAGTGGCCCTGTAACCCAAGCTTGCACGACGTGGTTGCGTGGTTACCCGCCGTAATGCCAGTCCCTGATGCAAGTTTGCTCGTAACCCTGGCCGTTCTGCCGACATCACGTCTGCATAACCACACGCAAACCCATGTCCATACCCGGCTGGGGAGCTGGCCTCCACACGTGGCATAGACGTTGAACAGTGACCTATCCCGATAGCCAGCAAGCAGAGACCCACTGCTGCTAACTGTTCTCACTACCATGCCCAATGTACGGCACTGCCAGCCTCCCGCCCACCTGCGTTTCCCTGACCCTGGAGACACCTCGCATTGTCTCCATATGTGCTTCACACGGTACCCACCGGCATTCCATGCATGCCTCCGAGGCCGGGCCCTCCGTGGACTGCGCCAAGGGCCTCCAGCCCCGCCGGCCCGCCCATGAGCCCCGGCATAGCAAGACCTCCCATTGGCCCCACGCCTGGGAGGAGCCCTGGAGCGGCTCCGCCATCCACTCCAGGGAAGAGCATGCCGTTGGCTCCGGGGCCGCCTGGAGTGCATTTGGGCTTTGTCGGTGGCGAGGAGGGGGTGCAGCATCGGCAGGGGGGCCGCAACAGCTACCGGGAGGCAAACCTACTAAGCAGGACGGCGCGCTCCGTGATAATGTCACGTTTGTACATTAACATGTACGCTCTATGCGTACCTCCGAGCGGACGGGTCTGGTTTCCACCTCGGGCGTACATGATTTGGCCCCGGCCGCGACCCCGCCCCCCGTTGGGGTCCCCGCGACCTGCATCAGACATCCTTCACGAGCTCTGATACCTATCTCATAGTCGCTACCAATGTACCTAAGGCCGCGAGGGGTATAACAGGGGTGATCGGCGGGCGGAACTCCAAGACAACAGCGTAATTTCTACACTTGCAGTTTTACATTCAAGTACAATGCTTGAAAGTAACTTGTAGTGACGTGCTTCACCGCTTACAGTGACAGCTGACGCAGCTCGCTGCTCCATGCACATCAATGCACGCAGCGCAGGGTGCGCTGGAGTCTGGACCAACTGGCACAAGGACCAAAACGCCCCCAGACAGATTTTAACACGGCCTCCACACATCATCACGCACTGTGACGCCCAGATTTTCAGCATTCGCCCAAAGCACGGGCTTACACGTGGCTTTCAGCAGACGGCGCCATGCAATCCGCACGTGAACGCTCATCCAGTTATACGTCGTCCATGGTTCAGCTCCTGACTTCACGGTCATTCCCTCATGTCACAAGTCCAACTCCACGAAAGAAGTTTTCGTTAAAGCCCATACACGGGATGTTGGGCCGCTCAACGGTCTCCAAAGAAGTGCACATGCAGCGTGCCACGCGCCACGTGTGTGACGGTGCAGGTGCTGGGAAACCGGCAAGCCGCAGCCCGCAGGTAAGTAACACAACCGGTATCGGAGAGCAAGCGAGGACAACCGCCACTTCCGCTGGACCCATGCAGCGCCGTACGCTGCCAGTACAATGCCGCCAAGCCTCACGTGTGCACAGGTCCCGGGGTGCCACTGTGCACGACCAGCAGGAGGTCCCACAGCCCGCCACGCAACGCCACGCCCACCCCTGCAGCTGGCCCAGCAGATGTGTTGGCCCTCAGGTCACACAGGCGTCGCACATTCACCGCTACCTGGGGCCCACAACAAAGCACCACAAAGCACCACGCCCTTAGCGTGCAAATATCAGCGTCTCCGTGACCCCTGACGCCTTAACTGTGTCCACACGCTTCACGCGTACCGGTACTTCCAAACTACTCAGAACACCAAAAATGCCTTCTTCCAGGAACCAATAAATTCCTCCTTCCACGAGCCACGACTCCGCCCCTCACTGCGCCTTGCTCTTCCCGCCCTTCTTCTTCCTGCCGCCCCCAGAGGCAGGGAACGGCTCCGAAACCGCCGCCATGCGCACCAGCAGCATAAACGGGATGATGGCGTACGGCACGTAGATTGCGAACAGTGCGGCACGCTTGGGGCCCGAGTCTGGCCCGAACAGGATGTCGGACAGGATGGGGGCCATGGTGGTGACCACGTGTGCGCCGTACACGATGCATGGCGTACGGATCCAGTTGGCCCTCTTGATGAAGGCGTAAGACGCGATGAAGAAGAAGGGCAGCTGAAAGAGGACCTCGCAGGCTACGAGGCTGACGAACCAGGTGGGGTTCTTGGACACCTGGGGGGAAGGCAGGGTGCGTGGTGCGGGGGAAGATGTGATGGGTACATGAGGTGTGGGATGCTGGATGCGGGGGGCTGGAGACGGGGACGTTAATGTTGGCAGGGTGGCGGGGGAGTACCGTATGGTAGGAAGGGCTGAGTAGGGTTTCAAGCTGGGCTGTGGTGGTCATGGCTTTGCAGTCCTGGTACATGGTTGCGATGCGGGTGTGCTACAGGTCTTGCAGATCTGGAGTGGTCGGTCACGGCAGGGCAGTCAGGAGGGAAACAGATTGCAGGCGTGCGCTGGAGGTAGCGGATCGCTTTGGCGCAGGTTCGCCTGCAGTTCAGGCAGTGTCCTGTGACACTTCGACAAGTGCACAAATCCATCGCAACATGGTGCATGGAAATGACTGTTCCATGTGCTAGGCCGCTGTGGTCGTCTCGATGCACGTGGTGCGGTCGCTTACCAAGTGGTCACCGTTGGTCTCTATGTGCCACTGCAGCAGCTCCTTCAGCGCCGTTGGGTAATACTGGGCGGGGATGACTGCGGCACGGGAGGAATGAGGGAAGGGGTGATCACCTGGGTACGCCACAACAGGGATGTCGCCAGGGCTGAAGGGAAGGCAGGGCCACTGCGCCACGTCATAGCTCCCAACATGAGCCGCAATGCGCTGTTACTAGTTCCTTAAAACTAAATGGTCATTGCGTCGCAGTGTTTGTTGCCACGAGCATGAAACCACCCCTCCCGCCTCGCATGACGTAGAATTGACGACTCTCCCCACGGCCCTACCGCTTTGTGCATCCACGAGTATGGTAGTGGGTATGTGGATAATCAAGTATACAAGGAACACCGCGTCGAGTGCGCCGATGAAACCCATTATGGCTCGCGCTATTATCGGCAAAGCGTGTTGAAGTGTAGTGGAGCAGTCGATACAAGCTAAGCGAGCTTTAACAGGAATCATCAACACTGCAGTGACACAAAGCAGGTGCGGCACGGTGTGTGAGGAGGACGCTTGCATGTCGCAGTGAGCGATCTGGCAGGTGCCCTTTCCCGCCCTTTGCTTCACCTCGCTGGGTAGGTCCAGCCAGCGAAAGGCGGGATACCGTATCGCAGCATGCTGGGCTACAGATTCATGTAGGGTATGCTCGTAATGGCAGCAACTGCTTCGTCAGTGAAACTGTGATACTGTGTGAGATCCGCATTTGTGCGCCACGTACCCTGACGTACCTGCGCCCTACCTGCACACATACGATGCCGCCTTTTCGCCTCTCTTACCTGCCCCGATACATGCGTTGCTATCCTTGCACTGCATCCTACAGCACACAGCTGCCAAACATCAGTGCACGCAGCGCAGCCGGCAGGGTGCTAGCTATGGGCCAACAGGTACAAGGAGGTACAAGGACCAAAACGCCTCGTAAAAATAAAAAGTCACAGCTCGGACATGATTACGCAATGTGCCGCCCTGCAGATGCCACTTGTCCAGGTCTTCAGCTTTAAAAGAAAAGCAGGTCGTCCAACGCCCGGGCTTACACGTGGCTTCTGCATACGGTACCATACAATCCGCAAGGGAAGGCCACCCACGCAGCGACCACATCGTCAACAGTCCACTTGTGACTTCACCAGGGGACTCTGGACTTCCAAATTCATTCCCTCGTGTCATAGAGTTTAGCTCCATCCTGAAGCCCCTGCCCCTACATGGAATGTTGGGCGTGAACAGGCCACGTGCCACGCGCCGCATGCGTGGTGGTACAGGTGCTGGGAAACCGGCAGGCCGCAACTACGTAACAAAATCGGCAGTAATCGGTATCGGAGGGCAAGCGAGGACAGCCCCCCGGTGCGTTGGACCCGTGCAGCGCCGTACCCTGCCAGCACAATGCCACCAAGCCTCACCACAGGTACGCACATGTCCCGGGGTGCCACTGTGCACGAGAGCAACAGGTCCCACAGCCCGCCACGCAACGCCACACCTACCCATCCCTCTGCACCTGGCCCCACAGATGCACTGCCCCTCAGGTCACACAGGCGTCGCACATCCACCGCTATCGCTACCTGTGGCCCACAACAACGCACCACACAGCAGCACCACGCCCTTGATCCCAAATCCATTTGCATGCAGGCATCAGCGTTCACGTGAACCCCCTGACGCCTTAGACTGTGCCCACGCGCTTCACGCGAACTACCGAAAGGACCACTGATAAAAGAGTTCCTCCAAATCCCCCTAAACGCCTCAAATCCCACCTCCTTCCAGGGTCCAGGGCTCCGCCCCTCACTGCGCCTTGCTCTTCCCGCCCTTCTTCTTCCTGCTGCCCCCGGAGGCGGCAGGGAACGGCTCCGAAACCACAGCCATGCGCACCAACAGCATCAACGGGATGATGGCGAACGGCAGATTGATGAAGAACAGCGTGACACGCTTGGGGCCCGAGTCAGGCCCGAACAGGATGTCAGACAGGATCGGCACCAAGGTGGTAGCCACGTGTGCGCCGTACACGATGCACGGCGTACGGATCCAGTTGGCCCTCTTGATGAAGGCGTACGACGCGATGAAGAAGAAGGGGAGCTGCAGGAGGACCTCGCAGGCTACGAGACTGACGTACCAGGTGGGGTTCTTGGATATCTGAGGGGAAAAAGCGACGGTGCCATGGTTGTGAATGTGATGCTGAATGAGGAGGCTTGAAGTTGGAACGGGAATGCCGGAGGGCACGAGGAGCTCTGGCAGGGATACGATGTTGTAAAGCCGTAGGCCAGGCTGTGGTGGTCGTGGCTTTCCTGATACATGGTTTAGTTAAGGGTGTGCTGCAGGTTAGGGGTGCCCGGTCGCTGCAGGGTTGCCCAGGGTGGTCAGGGGGATAATGCAATGCAGGCGTGCGCTGGAGGCAGCGGAGCACTGTTGGCGCAGGTTTGCCCTCATGGTGGATCTTGGACAGCTGCCTCAAGCGCTTGGAGTTGTGCAGGAAAGCCGTTCTGTACCACATGTGCATGTTGTTAGAGAGCCGTGACTACCCTAGCGGTGCACGCGGTGTGGTCGCTTACCAGGTGGTCACCGTTGGTCTCTATGTGCCACTGCAGCAGCTCCTTCAGTGCCGTAGGGTAGTACTTGGCGGGGATCACTGCGGCATGGGAGGAGTGAGGGAAGGGGTGATCACACTGGGCAGCCTGCGACAGGGATGTCGCCAGGGCCGGAGGGAAGCCCCGAAGCACGAGCCGCAATTTGTTGTTTGCAGGATCAAAAAGTTTAGCTGACCTTGCACTGTTGTGCTGTGCAGCCAGAAACACGGAAACACGGCCATCCCGCGCATTCCATCCTGTTACGTGAGACTCTCCCGGCCTCCCTACCGCTTTGCGCATCCACGAGTATAGTAGTAGGTATGTGGAGTAAAAAGAATACAAGGAACAGCGCATCGAGTGCGCCAACGAAACCCATTCTGACTCGCGCTGCTGTGACCGGCGAAGGGGTGTTGGAGTATACGGTAGTGGAGCAGTCGCTATCACACAGTGAACCTGTGACAGGATAGCTGGCCAAATATCAATGTTGTAACACAGGGCACGTGCAGCGTGTTGTATGAGCGCGGCGGGCAGGACGCTTGCATGTCGCACCGGCGATGTGACACGTGGCTGGTCCCGTCCGTTCCCACCCTTCGCTATCCGGGGCTGGATAGGCCCGGTGAAGGACCAAATATCGTAGCATGCTGCCTTGCAGCTTCATGTGTATCATGCTCATATTGGCAGGAACTGCTCCGTGAGTAAACATTTTGGTTTTACGGGTCTGGGCTACGTACAGTACCCTGCACGTTACCCCGCACCCTCACCTGCTGCATGCATACCCAGTCGCCACATAATGCCGCCTTTTTGCCTCCCTGACTTGCTCCGATACATGCTTTGCCAGCCTTGCGCCGCATCCTGCAGCGCACAGCACTGCTGCCACAAATGCAGTACGGTAGCCAGGCCGGGTGGAAGAGCTACCCTGCAGCCACCCCGAGCCACCCATGTGCGCCCAGCGGCGCTCCACAAGCAGGAAATGGCACGCTAGGCCGCAGCCCCGCACGCATGTCTTGGTCACAGGCCGCTCATAGATTGGTCCACCACCGCTTGACCCACGGCCACCCCAAGCATTGGTGGGTGGGTGCTGCGCGGTGCCGTGCACCAGGGTGGGGCTGCGGTGCACGGTTGGCTGACACGTGGCCATGCGCTTGCACCCCGGGATGCCATGCCAACACCAAACCAGGTGCTCTTGCCTCTTGGAAGTACGTTGGGCCCTAGAACGCTAGACGCAAGCAAAAGCCCATGTACAGCAACCGCATGTACGCTAAGCGGGCAGGAGAGCTTCTGGGGGACAGGGAGCTCCCTTGCAACAGCTGGGGTTCTGCGCTGGTTTGCGGAGACCTGCGCTGTTAAGGGGCGTCACGTGTTCTTCCATGCCTCAGCTTATTTGCTCTGCATACTAGAAGCTTAGAGTATCTGCAGCGTGTGACCCTTGTTTGGCTTTGGCTCAACTAGCGAACACCTAGTCGACCATGGAGGGCCAAGCACCACAGGGCCCTGTAGACCAATCAGGAAAGAATTCTGAACCAAAGCCTGCTGAACATGTTAGCTTAGAGGCACAGCTAATGCTGGCGGCCGCGGCCGACGATATCAATGAAGTCAACCGCCTGTTGGAACTGGAGGCCGACGTGGACTATGCTGACGAAGAAGGAGTTACACCTCTCATGAAAGCAGCAGAGCAGGGGCATACCTCGGTCCTCGCGACGCTACTCCAGCATGGCGCCGTTTGGAACGCGCAGGACAAGCACGGCTACTGCGCCGGTGAGACTGCGCATATCCTTACTCAAGCACTGTGATAAAGGAATAAAAACGCCGCTTCGCAAGCCCAGTATCGCAGCTCTTGGCTACACAGCGCCACACTTGCGCCCACACTTGCGTCCAGCATGCCCGACACCACCAGGAGCTTCTGCACGCAGAGCTGAGGGCAATCGCCAACCAGCAGCATGCGTACAAACCCCACAACACGCAAAAAAAGACCATGCTTGCGTTTGGAACGCTGCCAGCACGTAGCACACATGCGCCAGCGCACAGCTAGCCAGTGCAGCACGTGCAGCACAGGGGCGACCGGCCATGCATCAGCATACTCCATCTGTGACGTACATGACAACGACACTCAACCTTTCCACTTTACAATCCACAGGGGAGTACGCCATGGGGGGCGGCCACCAGGATGCTGTGGACCTGCTGATCGACTTCGCTGTGCAGGCGGAGCTGGTGCTGGGGGCGCTGCACAGGTGTGTAGTGACTGCGTCGCTGTGTATTAGCTTTGAAACATGTACGACGGGATGAGCGATGCAGGCGGAGCTGGGGCTGGGGGCGCTAGCACCTGTGTAGCGAATGCCGTGCGGGATGCAGGCATAGTGAGCCTGAGCCAGGTAGAGGCAAGCATCAACAGAAAACAGTAGTGTGGCAAGGGCGAGGCAGGTGCTGCACAGGTGTGTGTTAAGTGGGTGCAACCGTGCCCCAGCCCTTGCATGCGCACCTGTATGGCATCGCCATGTCTGGTGTTTCCCATGCTGTGCGGGGATGAGCGGCGCAGGCGGAGCTGGTGCTGGGGGTCCTGCACCGGTGTGCGGGGATGCGTGTCTAAAAGCAATCTAGGCGTAAAGCGGCGGAACTGACCTGGTCTGGGGCCGAGTGAATGCGCTCTGCACGCCGCGTGTGAAGTGTGGCGCAGAGCAGTGAGGGACGTGGGGAACACGTCATGTGCGTGGGAAACGCAGGTTGGCAGGCGCGAGATGCCAGGGGCATGTGCAGGGCGTCCCAACGGCCCGTGCACGCTGGCGCGTGTTGGTCCGTTGCAGCGTACACCACGCACCTAGCTGAGCTGGTACTGCAACAGGGCAAGGGCACGATCGGCCCAAGCTCATGCAACGTGCATGGCCTTAGCGGTACAGCAACGCTGCGCCCTCCGCGTTTGTGGCCCCACTGCCCCGGCTCTCGGATTCGGGGTTTCTTTACGTAACGCAACCTTGGGTCTCCTCCTTGCGCCCCACCCCAGGTGGGCTCCCTTTGATTACGACGGGCGGTTGAGCATTACATTACCGGTGATCTTTAATCCGCCTTGCCGTCCCCCCTCACGCCCCACCCCAGGCTTATTGTAAAATATATAAGAATATCGGACAGCCCATTGCATCAAAGGGGAGCTCACAGGCGCAATTCACCTTTTATATACTTATATTGATCGTATTTTTGACATCCTCTCCACGTGCCCCAGGCGCATGCAGGTGGGCTCCCCCGCCTCCTCCTCCTGCGCCCCCAACTCGGACTACCTGCAGCAGAAGCTGGTGTACAGGGGCGAGCAGCTGCTGGACGCGGACGGTGAGCATGTGTATTATCTAGTCCTGCGTGTGTACTAGCGGCATGCGGCACAGGCTGAAGGACAAGGGGAAGCAGCTGCTCGTCGCGTGCCTTCCGCCGGAGTTGCAGAATTTGCGATCTTGTAAACTAGAGCATGGTCGAGTGCCCTCCTGTGGACCCCAAGCGAGGCTGTGTTGATGGGCTGGGAGCGCCAAGTTGTGATGCGCCAGACTTACAAATTAGTATGCATATACATTCGTGTCTATAGTAGTAATAGCAACTGTTTGGTAACCCTCAGGCGAGGCCGTGATGATGGGCTGGGAGCGCCCCCTCATGCTAAGACACGCCGAGGTGATCTGCCCCAACGCCCGGCGAGCCAAGTTCGCCGCCCAGGACAAGGCCCCCGCGGACGCCGACAGCCAGCCCTCCACATCAGCAGCAGCAGCAACAACATCGCCTGACGCCCAACAGCCTCAATCTGAAAGCGCTGCAGCTGCAGCTGCTGGGGAGGCATCCGCGCAAGGGCAGGCGTCGGCATCAGGGGCAGGGGCAGCAGGGGCAGGGGCAGGTGACACCCCTGCGTTGCCGCGGTCTGGGTCACGGCGGCGCAGCAGCAGCGGCACCGGCGGGCTGGGTCGCAGCAGCTGCGGGGGGTACGGCGGGCCGGAGGACGGAGGGCACGTGCTCAACGTGGGGTTCGGGCTGGGCATCGTGGACAGCGCCATTCAGGTGGGGCCAGGATGTGCGTCCTACTGAGCGTACTTCGGTGTGTTTCCAACCGCCAGCTGTGCGGATGGGGCGCCTTGTTCTTACCCGTAGCACCAGGGGAGCTCCGCTGCGTAGCACCTCCTCCCACTGACCTGTTACACCCCTCCTCCTCAAACCTCCCATCCACAGTCCCACCGCCCCGCCCGCCACACGATCGTTGAGGCCCACCCCGACGTTGTGGACCACATGGCCCTAACAAATAATGTCACTAGTATTTGCTTATCGCGAGTAGCGTCTTTGCATGCTTGTTTTCTTTCGCCCCTTCCCTCTGCGCCGTTCATGCCCCTATCATCCATACAGGCCCACCGCCCCGCCCGCCACACCATCGTGGAGGCCCACCCCGACGTTGTGGACCACATGACACGCACCGGCTGGTCCGCCCGCCCCGGGGTGCGCGTACTGCGCGGCCGGTGGCAGGACGTACTGCCTGAGCTGCTCGCGGAGGCGCCGTACGACGGCATCTTCTTCGACACGTACGGTAAGAGGTGTACGGATAGTACCGTAGTACGGATAGGGTGGCGGAGGCAGGCGGGGCAGGCGGACGGGGCAGCATGGGGGTAATCGGAGAGTGGTCAGGGTATTTGAGAGCAGCAGTTCATGTTGGGAGCTGGCACTGGTGGCAGGATGGGGCTAGGTACAGCGTTCTGATCGTGGGACTTGGCAGGGCAGTCGTCCTCTCCAGGCCATGTGTTGCCGGCTGCGTCTCGTGCTGGTGCGGGTTGTGCATGGACATGGCAAGGCCGCATTTAACGGTTCTGGGTAAGGGAGGACCGAGCACGCAATGCTATGGTGCTTGCTTGGACTGCTGCCTCAGGCGAGTATTACGCTGTTTGTATGTCGCTGCCTCAAGTGGATTTATATGATTATTGTAGGATGCAATAGTCCTCTTTTTCTGTTGCTGCCCCAGGCGAGTACTACGAGGAGATGCGCGAGTTCCACGCGCACCTGCCGCGCCTGCTGGCCCCGGACGGCGTGTACTCGTTCTTCAACGGCCTGGCATCGGACAACATATTCTTCCACATGGTCTACTGCAGGTAAGGGATTGTACTGTAAACAAGATTCAAGCTCGTCTCCCTGGAGCTGGCGGCCAAGAGGCTGGGATGGGTGGTGGCGGCAAGGGCAAGGCCTTATCACACATGCTGACCACACCCTTGCACCACCACACAACCGTGCTGTTGTCGCCGTTCAGGGTCATCTCCCTACTCCCTGAACCCCACACACCGTTTACTAGTTGTTTTCCCTTTCCCGGGGCTCATATCCCTGGAGCTGGCTGCCAAGGGCCTGGAGGTGGTGGCAACGCAACAGGGACAAGGCCCTAAGACACGTCCTTAACACACATGAATGGTGCTGCTCTTGGTCCCTCAGGCTCATATCCCTAGAGCTGGCTGCCAAGGGCCTGGAGGTGGAGTACGAGCCGCTGTCTGTGGAGGCGCTGGGGGACGACGTGTGGCAGGTGGGTGGTGCATGTGTATTAAGGGGTCTGGGCTTTGAGTGTTGTCTTGGCGCCATGTGCGCGTGGAAAGGCTCTTGGCGGTAGAGGCGCCTACTGGGGTAAAGGGAAGACAGGTTGGAAGCGGGGCAGGCGGCTGGCGGCTAGCTAAATTACATCTATTCCGGCAAGTTTGCTACACCCCACATGCCCACGTGGCTCATTCGCACGGCATCGTTGTGCTCCCCGTGTCGGCCTGACGTGTGCGTCTTCTGCGGGCCCCCGTACCGCAGGGTGTACGGTCCAAGTACTGGCACTTCGAGACGTACTTCCTGCCCGTTGTACGGCACGGCGAGGCGCTGGTTCCGGTGCCGGAGGGTGAGGAGGCGGAGGGCCCAGGGTCGGGGGAGCTGTCGGGGGGAAAGCAGCGGCTGGCGGACAGCAGCGATCAAGCGTGAGGGTACTGGCGATGCGGGAAGCGGGACCGGGGCTCGGGCGGGCGGGGAAGGAGGCCCGAGGGGGCAGGAATGCTGGGGGAGTGCCGTGTGCACAGCGCTACCCCGGAGGGCGTGGTGGTGGTCCTGGTGTGTGCAACGTGGAGATTGAGGACGAGCTGGGGGGGGATTGTGGGTTTGCGGGGTCAGAGGGGTCAGGGGGGCTGCAGGGGGTGAACGGTGAGGCAGCAGCCGAGCGCAGACGACAAGGCCGGCACGTAAATGATGTACTGGTGTTGCGAGCGGGGTGGTGAAACCTTGTACCTGGCTGACTATGACAGCTGCTTGTGGTGCTGGACACGTGGCGATGTAGGCCTCACGGTGACGTCTTTAAGGCGTGGGTTCTGTGGCGTGGGTACCATTCGTAGCTGTGATGCCAGCTGAGGGTTTTGGGCGAGACACACGGGCGAGTGCTGTGCTGGGGTGAAGCGTGTCGGCTGCTACACCAGCCTGAGGTGCTGGGCACGGCACGATTTGCACGCAGCACGCAGGGCGTGGGACTGTTACACCCGTGGACGCGTTGCAAGGGTAAACGGTGAGTCAAATCGTCGGGTTGGCGGTGGCGGTGGCGATGGCGATGGTAGTGGTTGGGGGGCACAACGGACAGGGAAGGTGGAAGCTAGGGGTCGTGGCGTTTCGGCCGATGGGCATATGAACGCATGTTGTGAAAAAAACCCATCGTGCAGGGTGGTGTATGGGGGCGGTGAAGCCATGCCGAGTGGGGTAAGGGAAGCCGGTGCGGCTTGTTTCCGGCTGGTGCGGCAAGGTTATGCGACCTGGCACCCTCGTGCACCATGCACGTGACTGAGGACCGAGCGGCGACAGGCAAGGTCCTGAATTCCTGATGTACGGTAACCTGCTGCACCTGTGACAAATCCTGGATTGAGCGGTCGTGCGTCATACGTCTGCTGGCGCTGGCTTGCAGCATGCGCGTCCTTACTCGAGCGCGTCCATGGGGCACGGCGCACGGGGCAGCCCCCACACCGCGCCCAGCGCCCAGGGGAGGTCCACCAGGGTCCGCGCAGCGCTCCTGTGGCCCCAAAAGGCAACGGCCGCGCATGTGTGTATACCAGTAGGTGGTGCATTTCTTCTCCGTCCGTCGCCAGCAGGGGAGATCCTCATCGCCAGGAGTCTTGGGTACGCATTGGGGCGGGAGGATTGCGCAAGCGGTTTAAGCTTTACGGTGTCGGGGTGGGACCAGTGCGTTGCGCGGCTGTCTGCAGCTGACCGTCAGACGCGTCACCCGTGCGGAAATGGTCACAGGCAACTCACAGGCCTAACACGAACTTGTCGCGACCCGCATACACGCATGCGTATGTACACAGCGCGTCTCCTCTTGACACAGTCCTCAACAATTTGCGGTTGCCTGGCTTAGCACTGCTACATTCTGTAGGTATGGCTGCGAGCACTTCCCAGCGGCGCCGGCCGAACCTCCACACCCTGTTGGGCATAGCTAGGCGTGTACAGCAGCAGTCTACTGCCGGGGATGACATCGAGGTCACTGCATCGGAACGAGCCGTCGCGGAGCGAGTGGCCATAGACCTCCGCGAGACGCTCCTGGCCCGGTCATGGGTGCCTGCAGAAGACATGAAGCTGTTGTGGAGGGAGCCCGGCCAGGATACGGCTGCTTTCTTGGCGCTCTTTGGCCTGGCGATCCGCCGTTCAAACCCTTTGGCAACAGGCGACAGCCCCGCGACCAGCTACACGAGCATCCGCAGGAACCTTTCCGAACAGCTACTGCATTCCTGAGAGATATACTCGCCTGGCAAGGATTCTGTTGCGAGGTCCTTGGCCCAACACTCCTCAGGGCCGACACGCTTCAATGCTACTCCCGACTTCTCGCGGAGGCCGCTGAGCAGCTCACGCCCGCAGCGCGTGTGGTACAGTTTGCCAAGAACAGCGGTAATGTGCACGAGCAGCGGGCTCGGCTGAACAGGCGGCACCGGCCACCTCAGCCGGGCGCGGGCAGCCTCAATCGCAAGGGCCCAGGGCACAGGAGGCCACCCTGCGCCAGGTAGAGATGCTGCTTCGAGAACTGCTGGCCGTGTTCGGAGTGCTCATCGTCGGCCTGCCGCCCCCCAGCGGCACCGACAATGAGCTCAACAACGCTGGCACAAGCAGCACCAGCACTAGCAGCAGCAGCAACAGCGCCGCTTTCCCGCAGCTTCCTGTGCACCCCATGCGCCGCCTGCGTGACAGCGTACAGTCGTCCTGGGTCCTGGAGCACTGGGCGCGCGTGCTGCTGCTGGGCACCGCGCCGGCCCTGGCGGACGGGGGCAGCAGACGGCAAAGCTGGGCACTGACCCTGCACTCCAGCCTCGTGCCAAAAATGTGCGAGGCGTGCGAAACGATAGCCCTGGACTGGGTGGACGTCGTACGGCGTCCCTGCGGCGGCGCGCTGGCCCTGACCCACATGGCCCACCTGTGCGCGGCCCTGGACGGGGGCGACGTGTTTGGCCGGCCACGGCCCACCGTGATTGTGCTGCCAGAGCTGGGGCAGCACCAGGTGCACCCCACGCAGCACACAGCCGCTGCCGAGTACGACGCATCCGCACTGCAGCGCGGCCTAGCGGTGGGGCTGAACCCCTCGGGGTCCACTTTGTACGCCTGGACGGTGTTGCTGGGGGAGGCGTTTAAGGAGGCTCCGCGGCGCCTGGAGGGCGAGGTACAGCAGCATGCTCGTGCAGCCGCTGCAGTGGCGGGGGATGACGTGCGCAGTGGGGTGGAGGGGGAGCATGAGGCAGGCGGCCGCGGGGCACAGCGCGCGGGTGAGCAGGTCAGAGACTCGGCAGGGGAGGGGCCCCAAGCAGGTGCAGCAGCAGCAGCTGAGGGGCCGGGGCACGCGGCAGGGCTGGCCACCCCCGACAGCCTGCCCCCGCTGAACCGCTACGCGACAATGGCCCTGTGTATGCGCCTGGCCAGGGGTGTGCTGGCCCGCTGGGGAGGGCCGCTGCCCGGGGTGCAACTGCACGATGACGCTGGTGGCTGGGGCAGCACCAGCCCGCTGCTGCCAAAGGTGAACGGCTCGGCGCTGCTGTACCGTGCGCTCGCCTGCTCCCGGATGGCAATGCTGCCGGACGTGTGGGGGCGGCAGAGGGTGCGGGGGCGCACGCGGGCGCAGCTGCGGGCATGGTGGGAGGCGTACGTGGCGGCGGTACAGCACCCGGAGGCGCTGCTGATAGCCATGCCGGAGCGGCTCAAGCACCCGGACTGGGTGGAGAAAGAGCAAGGTACGTGGAAACGTCCCGTAATTGTGGCAGCAGCTAGGGCTTGTTGTCCGTCAGTGGTGCACCCCCTTCCTCACTGTAGTAGCCGTGCGCAACCCCAAGCCTTAGATACAGCACAGAAGCAGCACACAGTTACGGTTTAACAGTGGCTCGGGTGCAACACAGTGGCTCGAATGCCGAAACATGGGGCAGGCACAGCTGTCGTGCGTTGTCACGTCAAATGGCGCATTGCGTCGAGCCTCGCACAATGGACAATGGCGCACCACAGTAGCACCCCCAACCGCTCCAACGCCTTTTTGTCTTCAGGGCCGGAGCGAAACCCAAACCAACTCCTGCTCCTCGCGCACCTCCTCACCCCCAGGTGTGCCCGCTCAGCCCTCCGCCGACGCCGTCGCGGCGCTGGCCGCGGGCCTGCTGCCGTGCGTGACGCGGCAGGTGACCCGCATGGGGGCGGGCAGCGACGGTGGGCTAGTGTGGTTCCGACCCAGCACCTTCGCCGCTACGTTGCCGTGCTGGAAGCAAGTGCTGCTGTTCGGGCCCCTTGGGCAGGTGGGTACGCGTGAAACGCGAGGAAACGGTGCAAGGCGTCAGGGATTCACGGGAACACATATGCCTGCACGCGAAGAGGAAGTGAGCTGACGGGCAGAAGCAGTAAACGACCTGTACTTGCCCGAACATCCCAAGTAATGCTGTGCTGCACGGCCATCTGGCGCAGGTTGGGGAGCTGGTGTCGGCTGTGGGCTGGCGGCTGCGTCTGGCGGTGGAGGAGCTGCGGGCGGCGGCTGAGGGGCGGCGGGGGCGCCGGCCCGCGGGTCGGAGTGCCACGTGGCTGGCGGTGGTGGCGCACGACGCGTTGTACTGTGCTCGGTCAACCGTAACGATCCTGTGCCTGCAGCAGGCGGCAGGCCAATACCCGGGGGCCATAGGCCTGACCGAGTGCTGGCGTGGGGGGCAGGAGCTAGGGGGGCGGGGGGCAGGGGCGGAGATAGCGAGACCGCCCGGCCAGCCGGGGCTGTACGCGGTGCGCTCTTCCATTGCGGTCGCCGAGCTGCTTCCGGCCCTGTCTCTGGGCGTGCAGGTGTGCGTGGAGCTTGTGGGGAGGGGGGAGGGCGGACAGGGAGGCGGCCGGGAAGGCCTGGGTGCGGGGCCCGGTGACGGCGTAAGCGCGGACATCCTTGTACGGGTACTGGACTGCGCCATGTCGTGCGCTGTCCTTGCTCTGTGGTGCACCAGCCTGGTGTTGGCCAAACACGCAGAGGCGATTGTGGGGGCGCGGCAGCGGCAGCAGCAGCAGCAGAGCGTTGGCGCAGGTGGTGCTGTGGGACACGGGTGTGGGGGCAACGAGGGCGGCTACGTGGGCAACGATGGGCATGGCAACAGTGATGACGTCAGAGGCGACGGCGTGGGTGAAGGCGGCGGCGACGGAGGCACCCCGTGGCGGCAGCTGCTGCTGCGGGACGTGCGGCTGATGGAGCTGCTGGGGGCGGCGCTGGAGCTGCTCGCCTGGGCGGCGGCAGCAGCTGCGGCAGGGCCGTGCGGCGCCTGTGAGGCACAGGCAGAGCTGGGAGCCCTAAACCGCATCCTGGCGCGCGTGCTGTGCCAAGCTGCGTGCGCCTTTCCGGCTGACTTATGCTCGGCAGTGGGTCACGAGGGTGGGGATGCGGCTCGGCTAGAGGCACAGACGGCAGCAGCGGCAGCAGCAGGCCAGGGCACTGGGGCCCAGTTGCACGGCGGCTCCCCGGCTTGCATGCCCATGGCCGCGCTGGGGCCCGTCGCAAAAACCGATCACGACCAAGCAACGGGCTGGGCCACCGGCAGGCATGTGGGTGGCGGCCGGCCCGGCTTGACCCTGGCTGCCATTGATGCCGTACTATCGGCCGGCGACCACCAAGACGCACGCAGGCTACTGGCTCGCGTGCTGGCGGGCGATGCGGCGCCAGCGAGTATTGGCATGGAGTGGGGCGTGCCTGACGCCTACCTGGGGTGCGTGATGTCGAAGGAGAGGGCGCAGGATGCGCTGCGCACGCTGCTACTGCCCGCTGAGGCCCGCGCGGCCGTGGCTGCCGCGCAGGGGGCAGCAGCACCAGCTGCAGGGCCGTAGGGCGGGGGCATTCCCCCGGACAGGGCCCGAGGGCCCTCCCCTGGTCGGCTGATACCGCCCGCGGAGGAACACGCGGCCGGTGGCTGCCGCAGCCGCAGCGACAGTGCTTGGGTCTGAACTGCAACGCATAGTGGGGCCTGCTTGCGGGCTGCGAGGAGCAGCGGGCACCGCGGCCGCAGTACGCAGCCGCAGCTTGGGCCACAGCCGCGGCTGGGGTCTGAAGTGCAAGGCGCAGCGCAGGGTGTGGGTGCGAGGCGTACGGTAGCGGGGTTTCCTTTGGTAGGGCTTCTGGGGTGGTATAACTTGGTAGGTATTGGTAGGGCTTCTGGGGTTGCTCAATTGCGTTCCCACGCCGAGAAGGTGCCTTGCGCGCGCATGCCGGTTGGATGCGACAAAGGTGAAATTGTTGGGCTGGCGGACGTGATATGCCGGCGTAGGATTGCATTACATGAGCAACAAGCCTTACAAACATACCAAGGACGGGCCAACTAAGCTGCGTGACCGGCAGCTGACACGTGTGTTCGAGCTCGTAGAGAGCGTGCCGTATTGGGGGTGGGACGCGTTGCTGGGCAACAGGGCGGCAGAGGAGCAGTGCATGTGGGGGCTGCTGGTGGGGGCCGAGGAGGCGGATGGGGGCGGGCCAGAAGGTGTAAGGGCAGTGGCGATGAGGGCAGCGGCACCGGGGGCGTGGGCGGGGGAGGAGGCCCGAGGGGACAGGGATGCTGGAGGAGAAGCATGTACGCAGCGTGAAGGTCAAGGGGCAGCGCGGGGCGGTGTTGTGCTACCCCAACTACAGGGAGGGCGTGGTGGTGGTGGTTCCGGTGCCGGAGGGCGAGGAGGCGGAGGGGCCGGGTTTGGGGGAGCTGTAGGGGGAGCTGCAGGGGCGAAGCAGCAGCCGTGCGCAGACGACAAGGCCGGGGCGGAAGGGATGTACTGGTGTTGCGAGCGGGGTGGTGTAACTTTGTACCTTGCTGACTATGACAGCCGCTTGTGGTTTTGGGCATGTGAAAAGCAAAGTCACACGGTGACGTCCAGGCGTGGGTTCTGTGCTGGGGTAACAATGGTAGACACACGGGCGAGGGCTGTGAAGCGTGTCCGCTGCTACACCAGCCTGAGGTGCTGGGCACGGCACGATTTGCACGCAGCACGCAGGGCGTGGGACTGTTAGACTCTTGGACGCGTTATAGGGTTGAACGATGAGACAAATCGTCAGGGGCTGGTAATGTATTGGTGTTGGTGTTGGTGGTTGGGCGCCCCAGAGGACAGGGAGGGTGGGAGCTTGGGGTCGCGGCGCTTCGGCCAGTGGGTAATTGGGTATGTGGCCGTCGTAAGGGAAGGACATTAACGGGCCTGTGTGGGGGCTGTGACGCCGATTTAGGGCAGCGAAGCGGCTTATTTGCGGCTGTTACGGGGAGGTTACATCTTGTGATGCCTACGGTAGCATCTTCGTGCACTACTGTATGCGCGTGACTGAGGACAAGGCGGCGACAGGCGAGGTGATGTACAGTAACCTGCTGCACATGTAAGTAGTCCTGGATTGAGTGGTCATGCCGCATATATACATCTGCTGGCGCTGGCTTGAAGCATGCGCGTCCTTACCCTAGCACGTCCCGGGGGCAGCCCCCATACCGGGCCCAGCGCCCAGGGGATGTCCACCAGGGTCCACGTAGCTCTTGTGGCCCCAAAAGCAACGGCCGCGCATGTGTGTTTGTGTATAGGTGGTTTTACAATGTTGGTCCCCTTCCAGAGCCCAGTCCCGTCCCAACTGGGTCACAGGGCTGGTCCCGGCCATCAGGGACACGGGGTTTCAGACCCCTTTCGCTGTACCGATCGGAGCCACCAGCTCTAGCAAAGGGTACGGTACCGTAGGTCACCAAAAGCGGGCATGGACATACCGGTACGGTAGGGCATACGGTAGGGCGCTTGGCCACAGATTGGTGAATGTGTTGCATATACGCTGCCCGTACGTATTCCTGGTCGCCATGGCCCATCAGGGCCCATCCATTCGTGCAGCACGCGGCCAGCCATAGTGCAGTACCATAGTATACAGTTAACCCACCTGGTCCTCAACCCACACCCTCATGCATGCCCACCAGCACCAGAGCACCAGGAGCACCAGGCACCCCCATGCTCCCCTGATGCCCACCTGTCGGCGGTCTCACGGTTGAAGCCGCAAGGAAGGGTAAGGCGCCACCATCGCAGCGTCGGCGACGCGCACGCGAATGGGTCGTCCCAGGCAATCCCATGTCACAATAATTGCGTATCTTTGGTTTGGGGCGATATCGTAGACTGTGAGGTAAAACCGAGTCACGATTATTGCTGGTTGAAAACTATATTCCATCCCCCTTTCCCTATCCCGAAAGGGAAGGGAAGAATTTCTGAACGACGCGTTGTTACGCGTCCACCAATATCAATACACAAATCTAACGCTATTGAAGCGCCGTCTGACTGCCTTCTGAACGGTTAGGCCTGATGTTGTTTGCCGGCAACGCACGTGTTTGCCGCTTCTTTCCGTGTCTGGCGTGGGCATCACAGGTAGTGTCAACCAAACACCCACACGAATCACAGGTGCATGCCAACTTCGCGGAGGCAGTACCAAGGCACCAGGAAGGTTGTAGGCTTGTAGCCGGCTGTCCAGCACCACGGCCTTCCCGCACATGCACAGCCGACCGTGCCCATGCACCGGGCCAGGGCTCGCGCATCAGATACCGTACCAGCTGCCACCGCCATGACCTTCACACACGCGATGCAAGAACGTCCTGAGAATTCCGCATCAAATCCGATAACACAGCGTTAGTTGCAGCTTTAGGTATCCGCGTTTAGGTAGGGGCACCGTCACACCTCCAGTGCACGAATGCCCAGTTGAAGTCCCATGCGTAGTCCCATGTCAGCATACCGTGTCGTACGAGTACCGTACATCCAGAGCACAATCAGGGCACGCGAGCGCTTAAGCGTCGAGCCAACCTGCCCTGCCATCTGCATCGGTCTGCCTTGTGCTTGCAGGCATGAGCGCATCAAGTCGCAACCCACCACGATCCAGGACAGTCCCCAAGGCAATACCCCGATAGCAGCACCCCCAAAGCACAACAGCGCATAGTGCCTATCAGAGACCACCACGCAATCCGCCCGTTTCATCGCCCCAGGCCGCCACGCTGCAACCTTGTGCCCAAACCCCATCCGCGCCGTCACCGTTCTGCCATCAATAAAACACCTGCACACGCACATAATAGTACACTGTTGGCCGCACCCTGCGCATCCCGGATCTTCCCTGCTCCAACTGCTCAAAGCAAGGGGAGGCTCACGTGATAGTGTCGAACGACAGCCGCCCAGCAACCCTTGCAAGCAGGGGCTGCCGCAGCCTCGACTGCTGTGGGTAGCGTATGCAGTTGCGGGAATCGGGATACATAACCCGAACACAGACAAGACCATTAGTTTCAGAGGAAGCAGGAGAGCTCTTACCGAGGTTACTGGACGTGTTACCTTAGAGGAGGCCGCATCATGCGACCCAGGGACGCGCCGTAAGGAAACGCTGACTGCAGGCTGATGCTGAGCTAAGCTGCTGATGCTACCATACCGACTGCTGTGGGTGGTGATGGGCCGCATTCGCCGCCGCTGCCCCCTCCTGCCGCCCGTCTCCCTTGTCCCCGTCCTCATCCCCGTCCACCTCACTCCTTGGTGTGTAATAGCTCCCAGGCGAGTCCTCTCCACCACCACCACCACCACCCGCAGAGACCTCCTCCTGCCCCCTCCGCAACCCCACCGGCGCCCGCTCGCCAGCCCAAACCACACCACCTCCGTCACCACCTGCCAAGACACCGTAGCCCCCCTCCACATCGTCTCCTGCACCCAGCAGCGCAGCAGTCTCCACGTGCACTCCATCCCCTGCTGCCGCCGTCCCTCCGTCACAGGGGTGTTGTTGTAGGTGCGCACGTTGCTGTCTGTGCGCGTGGCTGCCGCTGTGGCTGTTGGTGTGGGTTACGGGGCCGCTGAGGGCCACCGCTAACACACCTGCTGCTACAAGGGAGGAGCCCCCCACGCTGAGCAGACTGGGCCGGTCGCCCAGCACCGCAATGTCCCATAGGAAGGAGAAGAGGACCTGCGGGTGAAGGACAGGGTTGCAGGTGGGGTTCTGTTGCTAGGTGAGGGGGTGGTGTTCCCTACTGGGTCGCAAGGGCTACACTGCACATATCAGCAGGGGTCCAACGCTGTGCTGCTGCACAGCCGCAGCGCTGCGCCTGTGTTCGTCTGAGTGCACCAGATGTACACGTATCAACTCTCATCTGCAGCACTTTGATGGCTGGCCCACAACACTTTTTATGCATCATATGTATACAACATGCGTGCTGTTGTATCAACAAATTCTGATTCCCACCTGCAGCACGTTGATGGCTGACCCACGGGTCGCGCTTTCCAGCTGGAAGCCCCTGGGGGTTGGAGGCATGGGCACACAAAGGGTACAAACCTTGGTGAAGGTGGCACTGATTTCCCTTGACGTCGGTACAGGTTGTGCCCCAGCGCGCCAGGTGACCTGCTGTGTATAAGCCCCTGCCCCCGTCCCGCACGTCGCCATGTCAGTATGGTCCCCGGCTGCCTGGCTGCCAGCAGCAATCTGCTGTGCCCTACCACACCTACTCCGTGCGCGCATTAGCTGGCAGCCCCAACCGTTCTGGCCAGAATTACTGTACCGCGCAGTCACAGCGGCAGCAGCAGCAAGGCCACACACCCCTCAAGTCCCCTCAAGTCCCGTACAACGCCGTACAGTGAGACAACCTGTGCCACACGTGCCATGTGCCGTGCATCATCACCGCAGCGAAGGCCAGCCTGGGTCCTATATATGCGCACAGGGCTGAAAGGCCCCCTTCGGTACCGGTATCCAATAACACCGTGTGTCTTACGACCCACGGCCTTGACCACTAGCTCTTGGCTAATACTACACACTACTACAATGTTACTACATCAAGCCTGATTTGCGACATCAGCGTCCATCGACGCCGCACGCTGTCGTACGCACATGTTGACGCACATCTGCCCCAGGAACTGCGAGGCGGCCGTCACAGCTGCACCATCGGACTGCCTATGCGTGCACACTTGCCGTACGACCTTGCCCCACGACACCGCTGCCGTACACACCTGTTGAGGCATATCTGGCCCAGGAACTGAGAGGCGGCCACCACCGCCAGCAGCACGCCGTCGCGGGACGAGGGGCGCACGGCGGGGGCGGGGTAGCCCAGGGCAAGGGGTACAGCCGTGACCTGAGGGGGAAGCAACTCTGCGTTATCAGCACATACTGTACCTACAAAGTAGTGGTTGTTTTGACTGCGCTTTGTGCAGTCCAGCGTTAGCCCACGGCCAAGCGAACGGCCGTGACTAGGGGGCACGCGTACCAACACGTTGGTCACAGCACAGCTGGTAGCTTGTCCTTGTTACCCACACAGCAAACCGCCATGACCACCACCGCGTGGTAGTACCACGTCAGCGTGCGCTGCAGCTAATACACTCACACTGCGAGCGTTGCCCCATGGGTGCATGTGTGTTAACCCACCATGACCACCCCATGGGTGCATGTGTATTAACCCACCATGACCACCACCGCGTGGTAGTACCACGTGAGCGTCAGCGTGTGTTGGCAGCGCCGCAGCACCCGCACCACCACGAAGGCAGACGCGTTGGCGATGGCCGCACCCGTCGCCAGCAGCACGCCCAGCACCTGCTGCTGCTGCTGCTGCTGTTGCTGTGGGCCGCCCGGCGGCAGGGCCCCCGGCGTCATCGCGTCCGGCGCCTCAGCACCCTCGCCCACGCCCGCCGCTGCCGAGAGCTCCCCGCTGCCGTACAACAGCGCCCGCCGTGCAGCCGCCAGCAGCCCGCCTCCAACCGCCGCCAGCAACTCCCAACCGCCGCTGCCACCCCCTGCCCCGAGCTCCCCTATACCCGCGTGCTCCGCCCCCGGCCCTGCTGCTGACCCGAGCAGCAGCCGGTGCGGGTGCACCCGCATCACGTTGGCAGGTGCGTGGGTTAAGAGCAGCTCCGCGTATCCCGCACCACCACCGCTGCCGCTGCTGCCGCTGCTGCTGCCGGCTCCGAGTATGTGCGGGTGCAGGTGCGCGTGGTCGAACAGGCAGGCGGGGCGGCTGACGAGCACCACCCCCGCCACGGTGCAGGCGGTAGCGGTGGCGCCGGCCCAGCCGTGCGACTCGCCCAGCACCAGCCACTCCAGCAGGGAGGCGATGACGGGCGAGCAGAAGAACAGCGTCACGGCATCCTGCGGGTTGAACCACGAAGTTAACGACATGACGCAGATGTGTTGTGCAACACAAGCAAGCTGCGGCGTCAACGTCCATCACGCGGCAGCACCTGCCGTTGTGCCCGGAGAGGTAGGAGCACGTTGACTCTGCAGGCAGCATCAACACCTCGGTGTTGCATAGATGTCTCCTGGTTATGCTCCTTACCTGCAGCGGCAGCATCTGCACCGCCAGATAAAAGCATGTGATGCTGGTTGCGCCCAGCAGCCCCCGCAGCACCGTCAGCCCCGCCACCCGCCACGACTTGGAGCGCAGCGACTGGCCGCTGCCGCGCACCGCCAGGCTGGTGGCCGCCAGGCACACGACACTGCGGGGAGGAAGAGTAGAAAGAAATGCACAGTCGAATGTGAACTGCAGGGTGCGCGGGTGTGAGGGTATGGTGGCAGCGACTGGCAGCAACGCCCGCCGCACTGCGCAAGGCTGGTGCGTGGTGGCAACCAAGCTGGCGACGACTGTGGGTCAGTTCACAGGCAGGGGCACAGTCAGCATGCGAATCACGGTATATGTACCAGTCACGGTATGTATGTAGGTGAAAGTTCTGTGGGAACAGGCAGGGGAGCCTCTGGCCGCTGCCCTGCACGGCGAGGCGGGTGGCCAGCGACGCCGTTGGGTGCACTGCGATATGCACGTAACAGTGGGGTACCGGTACGGCACATGGCCGGCGTGTAGAGGCAGGGAAGGCATGGGACGTACATAGTAGGGGTTGTAAGCAAAGGGGGGTTGCACAGCGGGAAGGAGTGGAGTCGATAGGAGGAGGAGGAGCGACTGGGGGCGTGGGCGGTCGGCAGCTGGGATTAGGCAGAGGCAAGGCAGCAGCTGAGCAGCAGCGCGCGCCCGTCAACCGTCATACCTTGGCAGCAGCACGATTTGGAACGTCGGCACGTCATCTATGAGCTTGACAGCTAGGGATGCAACGCTGAAGAGGAAGGCCGCGACGGCGATGAGCGCGGTGCCGTTGCCCCATAACGCCCAGAAAATACCGACGGAAGGCTCCCCAGGCGCCATTGTCATATTTATACTGGTGATATGTTGCTGAGCTACATAGTGATTACTGCTGGTGCGGTGCTACAACCGTGCGCTTTCCTCCTCGCGCTCGGGGCTTCCACGAAAGTAGAGGTTACACCCTGCAAGTAAAGCCTAGTCAATGTTGTCCTCAACAAAAGAGATAATCTCTAGGTTGGGCAAAAGCGTAGCTGAGCAGCCCAGGGCGAAGGGTTTCTATGGTGCAACGTCGGCCGAGTCGAGGTTACGCGCGCTGCACACGCCATGCGTGGGACTAGCAGCTACGGTTGATGTCAGTATAACTAAGAACTGCTGTAAGAGTTATATACAGTAGTATGCGACGAGGCCCAAGGCTCGCTTCCTTCGCGTCCCAGCGCCCGACTGCGCTGTACCTTGTCAGGGGAGGTCCTCCATGTGCCTGTGGGTGCAAAGTCAATTGCCTTTCCGCCCTGTGGCGTACATTTCGAACAGACCGCAAGTTGCATTGGAATGCTGCATAGTGAGCAGAGGTTGAATGTGTATCGGCATGTGTATCGGAGAGAGGAGCTTCCCATGTTGTACTGGCCGTACTGGCCGCGGGAGCTGCACTCTTTGCACATCTGCACTGCTAAAGCTTTTTACTGGTTGCCCTGGAATTAGGTCGCATTGTTTCGCGTTGGACTCGGGTGGCTGAGCCCCTGGGAGCCTCAGGCTGCACGTGCGCCCTCCCAGCGTGCTGCTCTGTGTGTTGCCCTGCGTGGTAGGGGGCCCCTGGACACTTGTTTCATGCTTGGAACTGGCTCGGGAGCTGCATTGCCATATCATGTCCACAACATGCCGTGCCTCGCTCGCACTATTGTCACAGTGCGTACTCGGTACCCCCTACGGAAGCTACCAAGCGTGCGGTCCCCTCACAGCTCCTCATACACCAACAGTGCTACTTTTGACTATATTTATTCGTCTGTCCTGATCGGTGTGGTCGGGACCAGTAAGGATCGTGTGACCACACCACCTGGACTGTAGCACAAATGCCAACAGCAGTCGACACGCTCGGCGTTGCCAACCCAGTTCCCCACTCGCTCGTGTACGCCGGTAATGTCCCACGGGTCATGTTGCAATAAGAACCACACGGGGCCAAAAGCTGCAGACACTAACCGGTAACCAGCAGCAGCAGAGGGTTCCGCGCTGCATCAGGCCCGCGCCCCCCCATGTCGTACCGATAAGCAAGAGCCGCAGGGGCCAAAGCTGCGGAAACCAACCAGTAACCACCAGCAGCACAGATCCCGCCACAGCACCAGGCGTAATGCCTACATGCCGGCATAACACGTCCGTCGAACCCGAATCCCCTCCGTCTCATCTACCTGGCATGCGTTCGCAAGGCACCTCCTCGACGTAGGGCGCTGCAGCCGCAGGAAGCCAACCCCATAACCCCTACCAATAGTACCAAAGGCACTGCGCACCCTGCCACCCCTCGCACCCACACCCTGCGCTGCGCCTTGCACTTCAGACCCCAGCCGCGGCTGTGGCCGAGGCTGCGGCTGTGCACTGCGGCAGCGCTGCCAGCTGCTGCCCGCAGCCCGCAAGAGGGCCCGATTGTGCGTTGCACTCCAGACCCAAGCGCTGTCGCTGCGGCCGAGGCAGTAAGCAGCGGCCGTGGCTACCGCAGCCACGGCCGCGCGGGCCTCAGCGGGCGGTAGGAGCCGACCAGTGGAGGGCCCCGGCCCTACAGCCCTGCCGCTGCTGCTGCCCCCAGGGATGGGAGCCACGGCCGCCCGGGCCTCAGCGGGCGGTAACCGCCGACCATGGGAGGGCCCCCGGGGCCTGTCATGGGGAACGCCCCCGCGCTACGGCCCTGCAGCTGGTGCTGCTGCCCCCTGGGCGGCAGCCACGGCCGCGCGGGCCTCAGCGGGCAGTAGCAGCGTGCGCAGCGCATCCTGCGCCCTCTCCTTCGAGATCACGCACCCCAGGTAGGCGTCAGGCACGCCCCACACCATGGCCATACTCGCTGGCGCCGCCCCGCCCGCCAGCACATGACCAAGTAGCCTGCGCGCGTCTTGGTGGTCGCCGGCCGCTAGTACGGCGGCTATGGCAGCCAAGGTCATGCGGGGCCGGTGCCCATCCGCATGCCCACCGATGCCTCGGCCTGCTGCGGCTGCCGCCGTCTGTGGATCCGACTGCGCCGCACACCCGCCCTCGCGGTCCACGGCCGCACGGAACTCGGCCGGAAAGACGCATGCAGCTTGGCACAGCACGCGCACCAGGAGGAGGCTTAGGGGCCCCAGCTTTGCCTGTGCTTCACCGGCAGCCCATCGCCCCGCCGCGGCTGCTGCTGCCCCCCAGGCGTGCAGCTCCAGCGCCGCCACAAGCAGCTCCATCAGCCGCACGTCCCGCAGCAGCAGCTGCCGCCACGGGGTGTCTCCGCCGCCGCCGCTGCCGCCCACGGCGCCACCGTGGCCCTGTGCACCGTCACGGCTGTCGCCGCCGCCGTCGCCGCTGACGCCACCGCTGTCACCATGCCCCCTGTCGTCCTGGTTGCCACCGTTGCCGTCGCACCCGCGTCCAGAAGCAGCGCCACCTGCGCCGGTGTCCTGCTGCTGCCGCTGCTGCGCAGCCCCCACAACCGCCTCGGCGTGCTTCGCCAACACCAGGCTTGCGCACAACAGAGTACTGACAGTGCACGCCCCGGCGCCGTCCAGGACCTGTACAAGGACGTCCGCGCTCACGCCGTCACCGGGCCCCGCACCCAGGCCCTCCCGGCCGCCTCTTTGTCCGCCCTCCCCCCTCCCCACAAGCTCCGCGCACACCTGCACGCCCCGAGACAGGGCCGGCAGCAGCTCTGCGGCTGCAATGGAAGAGCGCACCGCGTACAGTCCCGGTTGGCCGGGCGGTCCCGCTGCCTCTGCCCTTGCTGCCCCTGCTGCCGCACCTGGCCCTCCTCCCTCCGCCGCTGGCTCCCGCCCCCCCAGCTCATGCCCCCCGCGCCAGCACTGGGTCAGGCCTACGGCCCCCGGGTATTGGCCTGCCGCCTGCTGCAGGCACAGGATCGTTACGGTTGACCGGGCCCAGTGCAACGCGTCGAAAGTCACAACCGCCAGCCACGTGGCGCTCCGACCCGCGGGTCGGCGCCCCCGCCGCCCCTCAGCCGCCGCCACCGCCGCCGCCCGCAGCTCCTCCGCCGCCAGGCGCAGCCGCCGGCCCATAGCCGACACCAGCTCTTCCACCTGCCCCAAAGCAGCCCAAAGCAGCCTTCAATGGACAAACAGGTAAGTATCTGTTAAACTACTGCATCTGCCCCGCAACTTATTTCCTCCTTCGCGCGCGGGAACCAGTGTTTTCCTGAACTCCCTGACGCCATCCACAGTCTCCTCGCGTTGGGCGCGTACCCACCTGCCCGAGCGGGCCGTGCAGCAGCACTTGCTTCCAGCACGACATGGTACCGGCGAAGGTGCTTGGATGGAACCACACGGGCCCGCCGTCGCTGACCGCCCCCATGCGGGTAACCTGCCGCGTCACGCACGGCAGCAGGCCCGCGGCCACCGCCGCGACAGCGTCGGCAGAGGGCTCAGCGGTCACACCTGGGGGTGAGGGGATGCAGGGCTAATTGGGTTCGGCGGTGAGGGCAAACAGGTGTTGGAGCGGTTGAGGTTGCCGCTGTGGCTGTTTGTGCGAGGCTCCTTGCGCTGAGCGTTGCGCGTGACGACACACGACAGCTGTGCCAGGCCAAACTGCCGCTGGCACCTGAGGACTGCACCCAATGAACCACTGTTGATCCTGGTTAATACACATCAGCATGGTGTTCCTGTGCTACATGTTTCAGGCTTGCCGTGGCGCACGGCTACTGCAGTTGGGAACGACGGAGGGGCACCACAGAACGACACAAAACCCTAGCTGCAGCCACACTTACGGAACATCCCAACGTACCTTGCTCTTCCTCTGCCAAGGCCGGGTACTACCGATGCACTCCCTGAAGCCACGCATTGCAAACACTCCAACGCACCTAGCTCATCCTTCATCCAGGCCGGGTACTCGATCTCCTCCGCCTCTGCCACCAGCAGCGCCTCCGAGTGCTGCGCCGCCGCCACGTACGCCTCCCACCACGCCCGCAGCTGCGCCCGCGTGCGCCCCCGCACCCTCTGCCGCCCCCACACGTCCGGCAGCATTGCCATCCGGGAGCAGGCGAGCGCACGGTACAGCAGCGCCGAGCCGTTCACCTTTGGCAGCAGCGGGCTGGTGCTGCCCCAGCCACCAGCGTCATCGTGCAGTTGCACCCCGGGCAGCGGCCCTCCCCAGCGGGCCAGCACACCCCTGGCCAGGCGCAGGCACAGGTCGATGGTCGCCGAGCGGTTTAGCGGGGGCAGGCTGTCGGGAGTGGCCAGCCCTGCCGCGTGCCCCGGCCCCTCAGCTCCTGCTGCAGCTGTTGCTGAGACACCTGCTTGGGGCCCGTCCCCTGCTGAGCCTCTGACCTGCCCACCCGCGCGCCCTGCCCCGCGGCCGCCTGCCTCCCCTTCCTCCTCCACCCCGCTGCGCACGTCATTCCCCGCCACGGCCGCCGTCGCAGCAGCCTGCTGCTGTACCTCGCCCACCAGGCACCGCGGGGCCTCCTTGTGCGCCTCCCGCAGCAAGTCCATCCAGGCGTAAAAGGTGGACCCCGAGGGTTGCAGCAACAACGCTTGGCCGCGCTGCACTGCCGCTCTGTCGTACTCGCCAGCCGCTGCATGCTGTGTGGGAAATGCCTGCTCACGCCTTGGCAGCACAATCACGGCGGGCCGTGGTCGGCCGAACACGTCGCCCCCGTCCAGGGCTGCGCACAGATGGGCCATGTGGGTCAGGGCCAGCGCGCCGCCGCAGGGGCGCCGTACGACGTCCACCCAGTCCAGGTCCAGTTTTTGGCACGCGGTGTGCAGCTCCAACAGGAGGCTGGAGTGCATGGTCAGGGCCCAGCGATGCAGGTTCTCGTCCCCACCGGCCAGGGCCGGCGCGGTGCCCAGCAGCAGCACGTGTGCCCAGTGCTCCAGCAGCCAGGAGGAGTGCACCTGGTCGCGCAGGTGGCGCACGGGGTGCGAAGGAAGCTGCAGGAAGGTGGCGCCGCTGCTGCTGCTGCTGCTGGTGCCAGCGTTGTTGAGCTCATTGCCGGTGCCGCTGAGGTGCGACAGGCCGAGGCTGAGAACTTTGACCAGATACAAAGGCTCTTGAAGCAGCATCTCTAGCTGGCACCGTCTGGCATCCTGTGCCCTGGGTCCTTGCGGCTGCTGCTGCCTTGGTTTGGCAGAGGTTGCTGGCGCCGCCTGTTCCGCCCCTGCCCGCTGCATGTCCGAATTCCTACTGTGATTTGGAAGTTGCACTACACGCGCTGCAGGCTTGAGCTGCTCAGCGGCCTCCGCGAGAAGTCGGGAGTAGCATTGAAGCGTGTCGGCCCTGAGCAGAGCCGGACCAAGGACCTCGCAACAGACCTTTTGCCAAGCGTTCGGATCCTTAAGAAAAATATCGAACTGCTGGAATAGGTTTCTGCGGATGCTCGTGTAGCTGGTCGCGGGGCTGTCGCCTGTAGCAAATGGGTTTGAACGGCGGATCGCCAGGCCAAAGAGCGCCAAGAAAGCCGCCGTATCCTGGCCGGGCTCCCTCCACAACAGCTTCATGTCGTCTCCAAGCACCCATGACCGCGCCCGGAGCGTCTCTCGGAGCTCTTTCGCCTCGCGCTCCGCGACGGCTAGTTCCGATGCAGTGACCTGTATGTCGTCCCCGGCAAGAGATTGCTGCTGTACACGCCTAGCTATGCCCAGCAGGCTCTGGAGGTTCGACCGGCGCCGCTGGGAAGTGCTCGCAGCCATACCTACAGAATGTAGCAGTGCTAAGCCATGCAGCCGAAAATGTTGAGGACTGTGTCAAGAGGGAACGAGAAAGACGCGCTGTGAATATAAGTATGTGTATATGCGGGCCTCGACAAGTTCGTGTTGGCTTGTGAGTTGCGTGTGGCCATGGCAGGGGTGACGCGTGGGGTCCCACAGGCAGTCAGCTACAGCATAGCTGCGCAACACACTGGTCCCCCGACACCGTAAAGCGTAAACCGCTTGCGCCGTCCTCCCGCCCCAATGCGTACCCAAGACTGCTGGCGATGAGGAACTCCCCTGCTGGCGACGGACCACAACGGACAAGCGAAGTCAGCTTTGCAAAGGTGGGGAAATGTGCTGAGCCCTCTTGCTCACAGACGTATGGTTTTGAGGCCCACTGCCACGGGAGATGTTCGGGCAGTTGCTTCAGGCGGTGGCTCTGCTGGCCCTCAAGCAGGGGTCAGTGGAGCAGCGTGAGGAGGAGAAGGTGGAGAGCTTCCGCGCCGCTAAGGAGAGCTACGATACGTTTCGGGAAGAGGCCTTAAGCAAGCTTGACCGTGTGCGGCAGCGGGTGCAGAAGGTGGAGCACGACCTATCCTCGCACGTGGCACAGCTTGCTGAGCTGCGCCGGCTTGTCAGCTGCTCGCAGGCAGTTGACGACCGTTTCCTTGTTCTGAAGGGGGTGCGTGAGGAGGAC
>VFQN01001012.1_pt1 | contig 49466 bp, 43 predicted proteins | sample 3512371 | NCBI WGS metagenome assembly VFQN01 (sample SAMN10412370, study PRJNA504923) | tailings metagenome | isolation source: Replicate 2 from Balatoc abandoned mine | place: Philippines: Itogon, Benguet | collected 2017-08-28
GCGGGAACGGCTTGTGCGAATGCGCGCCCTTGTCGTCGAACACGATGACTTCGCCGTTCTCGATGTCGCGCACATATTTCGCGCCGATGATGTCGAGGGCGCATGTTTCCGACGCGAGAATCGGACAGCCGTCAAGCGTTCCAAGGACCAGCGGCCGGATGCCCAGCGGATCGCGGGCGCCAACCAGCTTCTTGTTGGTCAGGCCGACGAAGGAATAGGCGCCCTCCAGAACGCGCAGGCCGTCGATGAAGCGATCGACGAAACGAGCCTTGCGGGAGCGGGCCACCATGTGAAGGATCACCTCGGTGTCCGTGGTCGACTGCATGATCGCCCCCTCGCGCACGAGTTCGCGACGCAGCGTCAGGCCGTTAGTCAGGTTGCCATTATGGCCGATGGCAAGTCCAAACGGGTCGAGTTCGGCAAACAGCGGCTGCACGTTACGCAGGAGCGTTTCGCCGGTTGTCGAATAGCGGACATGGCCGACCGCCGACATGCCGGGGAGGCGGTCGATGACGGCGCGCTTGGAAAAATGGTCTCCGACCAGGCCGAGCCGGCGTTCAGAATGGAACCTGTGTCCATCGAAAGACACGATGCCGGCGGCTTCCTGACCGCGATGCTGGAGCGCGTGCAGGCCGAGTGCGGTGATCGCGGCGGCGTCGGGATGGCCGAAAATGCCGAATACGCCGCATTCCTCGCGGAGGCGGTCGGCGTTCAGATCGAGATCCAGGGAGCTGTCGAGGGCGGTGCTGCTGTCGGGAGAAGCTGTCATTGCGCGGTTTGAACCCTTCAATCCCCCGGCTCCCGCTAGCGCGCGGGCGCGGCCCTCGTTTCGATCAGCTGACGCATATCCGTGCGGTCGGTGCGGGCATAGCCTTCGCCGGAATTCCGTGACGAACCGGGCGTGGTGGCGTCGGACTTCTGCTGCCCGGCCGCCGGTTCCTCGCCTTCGCCGTCCTTGGGACGCTTCAGTCGTTTCAAGATGGTGCTTTCGGGGTCATCCGGCAACATCGACTTAAGCCAATCGCCGGTGTTCTTGAGCACCACCTGAGATTTTGCACCGGTAACCCACGTCGGCTGCGACTTCTGCGGAACCAGCCAGTCGAAAAACAGGTAGGCAACCACTACGATCACCAATCCGCGGGCCAGTCCGAACAGGAAGCCGAGCGTCCGGTCGAGCGCACCGATTCGGCTGTCGAGGATCATGTCCGAGATCCGGACGGTGATGATCGAAACGATCAGCAGGGTACCGAGGAACAGGCCGCCGATGACGGCGCCAGCCGCCACATACTGGTTGTTGAAGTAGCTTTCCGCCAGCGGCATCAGCTTTTTGTAGAAGTACAGCGTTGTGGCCGCGGCCGCGATCCACGCTGCGATCGACAGGATTTCGCGCATGAAGCCGCGAATCATGGCGAGCAGGCCGGAGATCAGCATCACGGACAGTAAGATGATGTCGAGCAGCGTGATCGGCATGGTGGCGCGGGCTTCGAATGCGGGCGGGACGGGCGCGCCTGTATAGCCGCCTGCCTCTGCCGCGTCACCCGTCTTTCTGCCCCGATTCCGTCATGAACCACAGCGCGTTTCGATGCGACAAACGTCATGGCGGGGTGGATTTGGCGGTTGGCTGGCGGGCTGCGCGCCTATTTGCTCCGCAGCGATGACCGCCTGCCCCCGCGGCGGAGGATACGATGACCGAACGATGGAAGCGCCGCCTGACGACAGGACTGGCGCTCGGGCTGGCCTTGGGATTGTCCGCGCCGCCGGCTGCCGGGCAAGGAAACAGCCGGGAACTGACAGCAGCCTACAATCGGTCCGGACACGAGTTGTTCCAGGCGCTCTCGGCGGCTCCGGGAAATGTCGTGCTGTCACCGCTCTCGATCGGCATGGCAATGGCCATGGTGCTCGGCGGCGCGAGGGGCGATACCGAGGCCGAAATGCGACGGGTGCTGCGTCACACGCTGTCCGGCCAGGAGATCGACACGGCAAACGCGAAGGTGTTGGCGGCCTTGCTCGCGATTGGCGATCCGGTCTGTCCCGACGGGTTCAAGCAATCCGGGCAGCGGTGTGAGGCCCCGGTCCCGACAGGCCAGGACGCGGCATGTCCCCATGACGGAAGGCGCGACGGCCCGATGTGCGTAACCGACACGCGGCGGTCGAGCGTGACACTGCGCGTCGCCAATGCCCTGATGCTGGTCAATCCCGCGGCGACCGTTGCCGACGCGTATCGCGAAGGGATCGTGAAAAACTACGGCGCGGAGATTATTGCCGGCGCCGACCTCGCGGCGGTCAATGATTGGGTGAAGCAGAAGACGGAAGGGAAGATTCCGACGATCCTTGATCGCCTCGATCCGCAGGCCTCGCATGTCTTGCTGAACGCGGTCTACTTCAACGCACCCTGGACGCATGCCTTTGCGCGGAACGCGACGCGCAATCTTGAATTTCATCTTTCCGCCGCGGACAAGGCAGAGGTCCCAACCATGTCGCAGACCGCGGCCTTCGCGATCGAGAAAGGCGCAGGTTACGAGGCGATCCGGCTGCCCTATGCGCGCGACGGCTTGTCAATGATTGTGGTGCGGCCAGGCAACATCGACGGCGTCGATAAGGTGATCGCTGGATTCGATGCAGGCAAACTCGATGCGCTGATGCAGACCTTGCGCGCCGCGCCGAAGCGGATGGTCGCGCTCTCCCTCCCGAAGTTCAAATTCGAGTTTGCCTCGGAACTGATTACGCCATTCAAGGCGCTCGGTATGAGCAAGGTGTTCGACCCTGCGGTGTCTGACCTGTCCGGGTTGACCGGTCTGCCGCGTGAGCAGGCGGTGTCGACGATCGATCAGATCGCACATCGGGCGGTGATCGAGGTTGCGGAAGAGGGGACGGAGGCCGCTGCAGCAACCGCGGTCGTGGTCACCACGCGCGCCATGGCGCCGGGACCTATAGACCGCTTTACGGTCGACCGGCCGTTCATGTTCCTGATTACCGATGACAGCACAGGTGCGATCCTGTTTGCGGGCCGCATCAGCGATCCACGCAAATAAGGAGGCACAGTTTTTAAGCGCGCGAGCCGCAGGGTCTCGCGCGCCGAAAATACGGCTAGGCAAAGCTCCGCCCGGGACTTATGGTTAATAAAGTCCTAACGGCGGGGGCATGATGCATCGAACCGTGTTCGCGGCCATCATCGCGATGTTGCTCGTTGCGGGTTCGCATTTAGCCGTTCATTTCGCGGTCGATGCGGTGGCGAAGGCGGGAATGCTGGAGAGCAAGCTGTTCCAGCCGCAATTGCAACCGAGCAACCGCTTCCTTTCAACCGCTGTGGCGCAGGCAGCGAGCGGATTGATCAGGTAGAGTTGGAACCCGGTCACGTCTTCGCCGCGGCTTTGGGCCGAGGAGGCCTTACGCGACCTCGATCTCGGTCAAATCCTCGCCGATCACGATCCGGCCGGAAAAATCGCGTGCCACTTCCTCGACGAGAAGCTGCAGCGCGGTTTCATCCTTACGCGGCAGATGATGGGTGAGCGCCAGTGTTTTCACGCCGGCACGCTCCGCAATCTTGCCGACACTGTCGCCCGCGGCGAGGGTGTATTTGGCGACGCGCCGGAAATGCTCGTTCTTGATCTCCGCAGTCGCCATGTAGCAGCATTGCACCAGGACGTCGGCGCCCTCTGCGATGCGCCGCAAGCCCTCGCAATCCACGGTGTCGCCTGAGATCGCGACGACCTTGCCCGCCGCCTCGAAGCGATAGCCATAGCAGGTCCACCGGCGCAGGAAGGCTTCCGGAAAGCCGAGCCCGTTGCCGTGTTCGACGATATCGGCGCTGACGCGCCAGCGTCCGTTGTCGAGGACAACGCCCGGTCCGACATCCTCGGAGATGACCGGCTTCCAGCCGCCGAAGGTTGGTTCGCCCATCGAACGCCATTGCCAGTCCTTGTCGAAGACCTGGGTGAGCATGGCGTCGGAGATGCGGCGGGTGTCGGGCGGCCCGAAGATATGGAGCGGGCCTTTGCGGCCGTGCATCCATGTTGCGAGCATTACGTCGTAGAGGTCACCGATATGATCGTAATGATGATGTGTGACGAAGACCGGGCCCAGCGCGTCGAGCGGCACGCCCGCCTTCACCGCCTGCAGCACGACGCCGCGACCGGCATCGAACAGAATATTTTCGTCGCCGTAGCGGATCAGCGTCGTCGTCGCATTGCGTCGCGGATCGGGACGGGGACCGCCGGTCCCAAGCAGAACAACCTTGAACATGCAGCTACTGGTCGAGCGAGAAGCCGGTCGATTTGATGACCTCACCCCAGAGCTTGTAGTCGTTGGCGATGACTTTTGCGAACTCCTCAGGCGTATCGGTCACGACCTGGATGTCGAGGTTGGTGATTTTCTCTCGAATCTGAGGGTTCTTCAGCGCCGCCACGATCCTGGCATTGAGGTCCTTGATGACAGGAGCAGGAGTACGTCCGGGCGCAAGGAAGCCGTACCAGAGTTCGGCGTCTTCCATCGGACCGAGATTGAGTTTGAGTTCCTTGAAGGTCGGGATGTCCGGGAGCGATGGCGAGCGCGCGCCGCCGGTCACGGCCAGCAGATTGATCTTGCCGCCCTTGTAAAGCTCCATGGTCGACACGGTGGTGTTGAAGGTCGCCTGGATCTGCCCGCCCTGCAGGTCGATATTCACCGGTCCCGAGCCCTTATAGGGGACATGCTGCATGTCGAGGCCGGTCGCGCGATTGAACATCACGCCGAGAAAGTGCGACGGCGTGCCGGCCGACAGCGATCCGTAATTCACCTTGCCGGGATTGGCGCGCACCCACGCGATGAAATCCTTCACCGACTTCGCCGGTACATCGTTGTTTGTCGCGAGCGCGAACTGGAAATTGCCGAGCCGGGTGATCGGCGCGAGATCCTTCATCGGATCGAAGGAGAGCTTCTTGTAGACGAAGGGCATGAACGCTGTCGTCACGATCGGCGCCGACAGAATGGTTTTGCCGTCGGGGTCGGCCTTGGCGACATATTCGGCGGCGATCCGGCCGCCGCCACCGGCGCGATTGTCGACGATGATCGGCATGCCCGTATCGAGCCTGATTTGCTCGGCAATCAAGCGCGTCAGCACATCAAGTCCGGAGCACGGCGGGAAGCCGATGACGATTTTGAGCGCTTCCTCCGCCTGCGCGGTGCGTGGATGCAGCAGGGGCATGCCGAGCAGGGCGCCAAGCGCGGCCAAAGCGAATATCCCGGCGCGGAAGCGAGCGCGAACCATTGCAGGCTCCTTATTTGGATTTCGCAAACAAGAATGGAGGACGGACAAAATGAAGTAAAGCCGCATCGGTGCGCAGAAGCCGCATGCCACGGCCGCCTTTTGCGTCACGCCTCGCGGCGCATCCGCTTCGGGTTGCCGCGTGCGGCGATATCGGCGACGAGCGACGCGAGATTGCCGTGCGGGCTGAGCGTCAGCCCCGCATCAGACGGTGCGTCGGCGCGACCGGGATCCGGAAGGAAGGCGCGTTGAAAACCTAGTTTGGCCGCTTCTTTCAAACGCGCCGGCGCCTGCGCCACCGGACGCAGAGCACCTGACAAAGATACCTCGCCGAAATAGACCGCGTCCGCAGGCAGTGGCGCACCGGCGAGCGACGAGACCAGCGCCGCCGCCGCAGCAAGATCGGCTGCCGGCTCGTTGATGCGAAGGCCGCCCGCGACATTGAGATAAACGTCATGGGTGCCGAGCCGCACGCCGCAATGCGCTTCGAGCACCGCGATCACCATCGAGAGCCGGCTTTGATCCCAGCCAACCACGGAGCGGCGCGGCGTTCCGAGCGACGTCGGCGCGACCAGCGCCTGGATTTCCACGAGGACGGGCCGCGTGCCTTCTATCCCCGCGAACACGGCCGTACCCGGCGAACCCAGATCGCGTTCGGACAGAAACAGTTCGGACGGGTTCGTGACCTCGCGCAGGCCGAGTCCGGTCATTTCGAACACGCCGATCTCGTCGGTTGGACCGAAGCGGTTCTTCACCGCGCGCAGGATGCGGAACTGATGGGAGCCTTCCCCCTCGAACGACATCACCGCATCGACCATGTGCTCGACGACGCGCGGTCCCGCAATCTGTCCGTCCTTGGTGACGTGACCGACAAGGATGACGCAGGCGCCGCTTTTTTTCGCAAAGCGGATCAGCATCTGAGCGGAGGCGCGGACCTGCGTCACGGTGCCCGGTGCGGATTCCACGCTGCTGGTCCACATGGTCTGAATTGAATCAATCACCACGAGGCGCGGCAGTTCGCCTTGGGACAGGGTGGCGATGATGTCCTCGACCGACGTTTCGGAGGCGAGTTCGACCGCGGCCTCGGCGAGCGCGAGCCGCTCCGCCCGCAGCCGCACCTGCGCCACGGCTTCCTCGCCGGAGATATAGACGCAGCGCTGCTTGCGGCGGGCGAGCGCCGCCGCGACCTGCACCAGCAGCGTCGACTTGCCGATGCCCGGATCGCCGCCGACCAGGATCACCGAGCCGCGGACCAGTCCGCCGCCGGTAACGCGATCGAACTCGGAGAGCGCGGTCGCCAGTCGCGGCGCCTCTTCTGTGCCACCGGACAGCGGCTGCAGCGTGAAGGCGCGGCCGCGGCCCGGCATTTTACTGCCGCCTGCCTTGCCGACCGGGGCTTCGGCGGATTCTTCAGCAAGCGTATTCCACTCGCCGCAGGACTCGCACTTGCCCTGCCAGCGCGAATAGGCCGCGCCGCAATTCTGGCAGACGAAGGAGAGGGTCTTGCGACTCATGATGCTACTTTTACTCCCTCGCACCGGAAGGGGGAGGGTTGGTCAGGGCTCTGACACTATAATTGTATTAGGTGGCGTAATCGATCGGGCCTCCGGTGCCGAAATGGCGCGTCCGTTTCCATAATGGCACGCGGCATTGACAACCCGCACACGGTGACCGATCTTGCCGCCAGTGCGCTTTGGGGCGCCACCTGTCCGCGGCAAGGGAGCTTGCTCCCACCCATTCGAAGGCGCGCGTTTCGTTCATCCCTTCTTCCGGCCTGTTTCAGCGGACATCAGGCGACACGGAAGGAAGGTCGTCCATGAGCCGTTCGCTCACTCCAGATTCCTCTCTCGATACGCTCAAGAAAGAGGCCAAGCGCTGGCTGAAGGCGCTGCGCGCTGGCGATGCGGAGGCACGACGTCGTTTCGGCGTCGTCATCGCCGCCGAACCGGTCAATCCGAACTTGCGCGACGTGCAGGTGGCACTCGCACGCGAGCATGGCCTGCCGGGATGGGCCGCGCTCAGGACTGCGCTGGATGACTTGGCAATGGCGCGCCGCAGCGATGCTGAGCGCATCGACATCGTGCTGCGCTCCGCCTGGGGTGGCGACCCGGCAGCAGCGGCGCGAATCCTTGTCCGGTGGCCGGACCTGGCAATGCAGAACCTCTATATCGCCGCTGCCACGGGAAACATCGCCGAGATCGAACGGCGCCTTGCCGCCGATCCCGGCGCCGCGAAACGGAAGGGCGGACCGCTCGACTGGGAGCCCTTGCAGTATGTTGCCTACGCGCGCTTGCCAGGCGACGAGAAAAACGCGCGGGAGTTGGTCAGGATATTGCTCGACCGCGGCGCCGATCCGAACGCCACGTTTGACGATGGCTGGGGCAATCCATTCAAGGTCCTTACCGGCGTGATCGGCCAGGGCGAAGGTGACAAGCCGCCCCACCCGCAGGCGAACGAACTGGCGCTGCTGCTTGTCGAGCGCGGCGCCGATCCCTACGACTCACAAGCGCTCCACAATACCTCGATCACCCGTGATGACACGACGTGGCTCGAATTCCTCTGGACATGGTCCGAGCGGCGCGACCGTTTGGGCAAATGGCTGGAGAACCCGTCAGCGGCAATCGGCGGTAGCGTTCCGACCAGCGCGATCGATTATCTGCTCGGCAACGCCGTCGCGTTCAATCATCCAAGACGTGCGCAATGGCTGCTGATGCACGGCGCCAACGCCGACGGCGTGCATGCCTACTCGAACCGGCCGCTCAGGGAAGAAGCGCTGATCAACGGCCATGCGGCCATGGCCGACCTGCTCGTGCGCTATGGTGCCAAGGCGTCGCCACTGGATGGCCAGGCCGCATTCCAGGCTGCCTGCATGCGGCTCGATCGCGAAGCAGCCGGCCGACTGGCCGAGCATCCGGACTGTCTGCGCAATCCTGTTCCCATGCTCACTGCCGCGCGCCAAGGCCGTGCGGACGTGGTCGAATTGCTACTCGAGCTTGGAATGAACGTCGATGTCGCAGACGAGATCGAGCAGCGCGGACTCCAGGTCGCCATCGCAGGCGGGTCGCTGGACGTGGTCAAGCTGCTGGTCACCAATGGCGCCGATATCGACCGGCCCACGACGAGCTTCGGCGGCGGGGCTATGGGATACGCAGCGCACTTCAATCGACGCGAGATCGCAGCGTTGCTGGCTCCGTTGAGCCGTGACGTGCACGAACTGACCTACCTGGGGATGACGGAGCGGCTGCGCGCGTTGTTTGCGGAGGATCCGCGACTTGCTAATGCTGTGACACCGAGAGGTGGCGTCACGCCGCTCTTCTGTCTCCCCGACGATGAGGATGATGCTCTCGCCATGGCGATCCTGTTGCTGGAGCATGGCGCCGATCCTGATATCGTGAACAAAGATGGGCTGACGGCTGAGCAGAATGCGCGCCGGCGGGGCTGATCGACGCGGCCGATCTCATCTGCGGTGGCGAGACCGTTTAAGGGATGTTGAGCACGACGAGCCTGGTTAGGCTGTTCGCTTAACCAGACCTCAAGCGGAGGCAAGACGAATTCGGGTCAACCGCCCTTATACACCCGCGCGTAACGCGGTCCGAGACTGGTCAGCACCTCGTAGCCGATGGTGCCCAGCATGTCACCGACCGCATCGGCATCGCGGCCGTCGCCGATCACGGTGGCGAAGTCGCCACGCTTCACGCTGCCGGCGGGAAGGTCGGTGACATCGAGTGCGATCAGGTCCATCGAAATGCGGCCGACGATCGGGCAGGGCTTGCCATTGACCAGCAGGGTGCCGCCGGGCTTCTGGTCGCTGCCGCTTTGAGCGCGCGGGAAGCCGTCGGCATATCCCATGGTGGCGACCGCGATGCGAGACGGCCGCCGCGCGGTCCATGTTGCGTCGTAGCCGACCGTGTCGCCGAAGGCGACGTCACGAAGCTTGACGATCCGGACCTTCAGATCGACCACCGGCTTCAGAGGGTTGGCTTTGTCCGGCGTCGGGTTGATGCCGTAAAGCGCGGCGCCGGGACGCACGAGGTCGAGATGCGCGCCAGATCCCAAAAAAATTCCGGATGAGTTGGCGATCGAGGCCGGCACGCCGCGGAACAAGGTGCGCAGATCGCGGAAACGCACAATCTGTTCCTGATTGCGCGGGCTATCGGAAAATTGTGCCGCCACGAAATGACTCATGATCAGCCGAAGTCCGCGATCCTGCATGGTCAGCGTTGGCGCGATCGCGGCGGCTTCTTCCACCGAAATGCCAAGTCGGTTCATTCCGGTGTCGACATGCAGCGCAAAGCCACCGTCCCAGTTGCTTGTTTTGCTGAAAGCATCCCACTCCGCGAGTTCCGCGGTCGAGCCGATGACCGGCCGGAGATTGTGGTCGGCGAAAACCTGAGCGGTGCCGTCGGGCAGGCCGTTGAGGACGTAAATCGTCGCATTGCGCGCGACCTTGCGCGCCCGCTTGCCCTCGGACAGATCGGCTACGAAGAACACCGAGCAACCGACAGAGGACAGGTGCTTTACGATGATCTCAAGCCCGAGGCCGTAACCATCGGCTTTCACGACCGCGGCGCATTCTGCCGGCGTCGCGGCACTCCGCAGCGTCTTGTAGTTCGATTCAAGCGCCGCGAGGTCGACGGTCAGAATACCGCCGGCTTCGTCGGCCGGAGGTCCCGCGGTGGCGGTTGGTTCGGACATGGCGGACGCGGGCGTCGGTGACAGCATCTTTGCACTCCGCCGCAATGAGGAATCGACTGGATCAATAAAACAGCACGATACCGAAAGCAAAACTAAGGCAAAGGCATCAATCCCCGATGCGCTCGGGCAAGCGGTCACCGGGAGCGAGATCGCTGAAGCGCGTGACACTACCGTCGAATTGCAACTGGACCGTGCCGGTGGGGCCATGGCGCTGCTTGCCGATGATGACTTCGGCCTTGCCATGCATCATCTGCATCTCGACCATCCACTTGGCGTGCTCTTCGGTGCCGGGCCGCGGTTCCTTGCTCTGGAGGTAATATTCCTCGCGATAGACGAACAGCACGACGTCGGCGTCCTGTTCGATGGAGCCGGATTCACGCAGATCCGAAAGTTGCGGACGCTTGTCCTCGCGGTTTTCGACCTGACGCGAGAGCTGCGACAGCGCGATCACCGGAACGCTCAACTCCTTGGCGAGCGCCTTCAGATTGGTGGTGATCTCGGTGATTTCCTGCACGCGGTTGTCCTGCGACTTGCGGCTGGAGCCCTGCAAGAGCTGGATATAGTCGATCACCAGCAGATCGAGGCCACGCTGGCGCTTCAGCCGTCGTGCGCGCGCCATCAATTGCGCGATCGAGAGGCCGCCGGTCTCGTCGACGAAGAATTTCATGTTCTGTAGTTCGAGCGAGACGTCGCGGATCACCTCGAAGTCCTGCTCGCTGATGCCGCCGCGGCGGATCGTGCTCGAGGGAATGCCGGTGCGTTCGGCGATGATACGCGTTGCGAGCTGCTCGGCCGACATTTCCAGTGAGAAGAAGCCAACGATCCCACCATTGACAGTGGTGATATGGCCGTCGGGCCGTACTTCGCCTTCCCAGGCCTTGGCGACATTGTACGCGATGTTGGTCGCGAGCGCGGTCTTGCCCATGCCGGGACGTCCGGCGACCACAATCAGATCGGAGTGCTGCAGGCCGCCCATGCGGGCGTCGAGATCGCTCAGGCCGGTGGCGATGCCGGAGAGTTTTCCGTCGCGCTGATAGGCCTTGGCCGCCAGATCGACGGCGGTGGTGAGCGCCTGCGCGAAAGCCTGGAATCCGCCCTCATAGCGGCCGCTCTCGGCCACCTCGTACAGCCTGCGTTCGGCTTCCTCGATCTGCTTCGCCGGCTCGAAATCGACGGGCGCTTCATACGCCTCGTTGACCATGTCCTCGCCGATCACGATCAGCGCGCGCCGCACCGAAAGGTCGTAGATCGTGCGGCCGTAATCCTGCGCGTTGATGACAGTGGTGGCTTCTGCCGCGAGCCGCGCGAGATACTGGCTCACGGTCAGTCCGCCAATATCGGTGTCGCCGGGGAGGAATGTCTTCAACGTGACCGGACTCGCGACCTTGCCGGCGCGCACGAGCTGCGACGACAGTTCGAAAATCTTCTGATGGATTGGTTCGTAGAAATGGCGCGCCTCGAGAAAATCGGACACGCGATAGAAAGCTTCGTTATTGACAAGGATCGCGCCCAACAGCGCCTGTTCCGCTTCGAGGTTGTGCGGAGCGACGCGATAGTGAGGCGTTTGATGATCCGCGGCGAGTTTTCGCGCGGTCGAGTCCTGCGATGCCATCAGTCCAACGAGCGGTTGTTATCAATCAGTTTCTTGGGTCGCCAAAACGCGGCACGCGAACTCACACGTCTTACGCCTCACCTCCGACATTGCAGCAAGCTTCGATCAGTATCGTGAAACCAAAGCCCGCTTCAATCGGAGACTTTTTTCCGTGAGCGGATTTTGAACCACCACACCGGGATGCTGTAGCACCGCCTTTCCGGCGCGTCTGCCGCAATCTCGGCTGTCCCCGTAACTCACGCGGATACCGGTTGAGATTCCGATTTGATCTTGACGGAATGCGGGCAGTTCGTGCAGCGGCAAAAATTATTCACCGGCCATCCGAAGTGGCGGCGTGCTCCTGTGTTCGCAATTGCGCAGCCGTTCCTCCTCGCGCTCGATATAGCCGCGTGTGATTGGGACCGAATCCACGCGCTTCGCGAGCTGTATCTGGAACACCATCATTCCCTGGTGGCGGAATGCCATCTCCGAAGCGGCGAGGTAGAACTCCCACATCCGTACAAACCGATCGTCGTAAAGCCGGCGCGCTTCCTCGGCATGAGCCATGAACCGCAGCCGCCAGGCTTTCAGCGTTTCGGCGTAATGCAGCCGCAAAATTTCGACGTCGGACACGATCAGCCCGGCACGTTCGATGGCAGGCAGGACCTCCGACAGCGCCGGGATATAGCCGCCTGGAAAAATGTATTTATCGATCCACGGGTTGGTTGCGTTTGGTCCCTCAGATCGGCCGATCGAATGAAGCACCATCACGCCGTCGTCTGACAAAAGCTTCGCGCATTTTTCGAAGAAAGTGCGGTAATGACCGATCCCGACATGCTCGAACATCCCGACCGATACGATTCTATCGAAACGCTCGGTGAGGTCGCGGTAGTCCTGAAGCCGAAATTCGACGGAGCCGGCGAGGCGCGCTTCGGCTGCGCGGCCTCGTGCGAGCTTGAGCTGCTCCTGTGACAGCGTGACCCCGGTGACACGTGCGCCGCAATATTCGGCGAGATAGAGAGCGAGTCCGCCCCAGCCGGAGCCGATATCGAGAACGCGGTGGCCGTCCTCGATCAGCAGCTTTGCTGCCAGATGCCTCTTCTTAGCGAGCTGGGCGTCGTCGAGCGTTTGGTCGGCGCCCTCGAAATAGGCACAGCTATATTGCCGGTCGGCGTCGAGGAAAATTGAATAGAGGCGAGCGTCGAGATCGTAATGATGTGCGACATTCTTTTGCGAACGCCGCTTGTGGTTGAATTGATCGAGCCGTCTGCGGCTGTACCGCACCATGGCCTGGGGCCGGGCGAAATAGGGAACCGTGTCATGCGGGGTTTGAGACATGACGATGGAGAGCAGATCGGCGAGTGACCCGGTCTCAACCACAAAGCCGCCATTCATATAGGCTTCGCCCAGTCGCAGCTCCGGGTTGAAGAAGAGCCGCGTGAATGCGCGCTGACTCGCAAACCGGACAGCGACTGGCGGGCCGGAGCCGTCTCCGAACGCCAGAGGCTCTCCATCGCCGACCGACACGCGCAAGTTGCCGGTGCGAATGAATCGTGTCAGCGCAACGCGAAGCAACCGTTCCACCGGCCGCCTCCATTCAAAGGCCGTCCTTTCGAGCGGCATCCCCCGAGACGCGTGTAATTAGACCAAAGTCCGGCCTCTGCGGCAATGCAACAGTGCGCAGTGCACTGGCCCAAACCAAATTTCATGTGATAGGGCAGCAAATCCTCTTGCGAATTGACGATTTGAGGCACACTAGCAACTTGTTGATTCCAGAGCAGTTTGGTTTGGAAATCCGCTTTCGCAAATCGCTGCGGCATTCTGGCGGATGCTCGGATTGTCGGCCTGGGCATTTGGTTCGAAAATGAGCCACATTCGCTGCGTAAGGGGCCTTGATTCCTCTGGAGCGTTCGGTTTGCGCGAGTGGGGTAGCGTGTCGGCGGCGGCCGGCGGCGGGAGCACGGTTTTGCTGAATTGGGGCTGGCGGATCGGGATAGGCTTACTGGCGGTGCTGCTGGCGCTGGAAGCCCAGGCACAGCCGCGCGGTACTCCCGCGCGGGCTCAGCAAGGTCAGGCGTTGCCGCCAACCGGCCATCAGACCGAGCCCGTCGATCTGAACGAGGGTAAGTCGCCCGCCGAACTGTTTCAGGCGGGCTGTTCGGTATGCCACCAGAGCCCCGCGGGACTGGCGAAGGGCCGCAGGGAAGGGGAACTCACCGGCTTTCTGCGCCAGCACTATACTTCGAGCGTGCAGCACGCCGGTGCCTTGGCAGGTTTTCTCGTGAGTCGCGGTGGGCCGGCAGTGGCTGCGCCGACACGGCAGGCTCCGGTCGAGCGACCGTCGGCAGCGGTTGGGCGTCGTCCGGCTGATGAAGACCGTCGGCCGCAGGAGGCGGCCCGGCCCGTCGAGCGCGAGCCAGCGAGCAAGCGCAAGCCGCCAGTGGCAGCTGCCCGCCCACCCGCGCCAGCGGCGCCGCAGGCTGCCGCGGCTGCCGCTGTCACGCCGCTTCCAGAACCCGCCGTGGAGGCAGCTCCCGAACCATCGGCCGCTGCAAGTGTGCCGCCGGTCGAAGAAAAGCCGGCTGCGCCCGAAATTCCGCTTTAGTCTACTGTGCCCGGCCACCGACCGGGCACAGTGCTTTGGATCGTAGCGATCAGGCCTTCTCGCCCGATCCCGCCGCGTCGGCGTCTTCGTCTTCGTCGCGATTGGCTTCCGGATCGAAGAACGCTGCTGCTGCGGCAGCTGCCGCTTCACGCTCCTCCTGGGCCTCGCGGCTGATCGTGATGTCCTCGCCACGCTTCACGCGCTCAGCTTCCTCGGCATTGCGTGCCACGATAATCGAGACATTGACCTCGACTTCGGGGTGCAGCGCGATCTCGACCTTGTGCTGACCGATCATCTTGATCGGGGCATGAAGGGCTACCTGGCTGCGCGAGATCGAGAAGCCGCCCTCGGTGACGAGGTCGGCGATATCGCGCGCGGAAACCGAGCCGTAGAGCTGACCGGATTCGGACGCCTGGCGCAGCGCGACAAACGACTTGCCGTCGAGCTTGTCGCCGACCTTCTGAGCTTCACTGCGGTTCTCGAGATTCTTGGCCTCGAGGTCCTTGCGCATATCCTCGTAGCGCTCTTTGTTGGCCTTGGTTGCGCGCAGCGCCTTGCCTTTCGGCAACAGGAAATTGCGGGCAAAGCCCTCCTTCACACGCACCGTTTCGCCCATCTGGCCGAGCTTGGCGACGCGTTCGAGCAAGATAACTTCCATGTCAGTTACTCCTTGATGTCTGTAGGTTGGATTCAGGTGATGGCCGGCGGCTGATTGCCGGAGGCCGACTTGCGGAAATCGAAAATCTGATCGGAGACGCCGAACATCGCGAGCAGCACGCAGGCCGGCCAGAACACGAAGACGATCAGGTAGATCGCGGACAGAATGAACACGCGGTCGCCGAGCGGCCGCGTTACGTCATGCAGGACAGCCAGGCCCAGCAGCGCATACGCGATGATGAATGCGCCGGACGCGATACCGCCGAGCATGCCCGGGATTCCCGGCATGAACCAGACGACCAACGCGATCGCAAAGGCCGCCGATGTGCGGCGCGGGAAGCGCAGTGAACCGAGATCTGGCCACGCGCGGCGCAGCCTGCCGGACACCATGGCGATACGCCCGGAAAAATACAGGTTGAGCGCCAGCGAAAGGGTGATCATCGCGGCCGCGAGCGGTGGCACGAAACTCATGATGAGTTCGCCCATGCGCTTGACATCGATCGCGGACAGATCCGGGCCGGCCTTTCCGTATTCCTTGGACATCCGCTCGAGGGTCAGTTTGATCGCGGCCTGGAATTGCTGCTCGTCGACGCGCACGTTCCACATGACGATGGCGACGATCAGCGCCGCGATGACCGCGCACCATACGAGCAGACGGCCGGCCGGATACCATTCCACGCTGCCGTCCTCGTTGGGACGCGCCAGCAGCGCAAGATAGCCGAGCCACCACGCGGGAAGGCCGGCACCGATCAGATAAATGGGAGCCCAGAGCGGTTCGCCGAATGCAGCGGTCAGCGCCGCGGTCGCCACGATTACCGCGAACAGTGCCGTCCAATGCGACCAGCCGACCGCTGCGATCATGATCGGAAGCGGCGCGAGCAGAACCAGCATCAGCGCGAACGGCGAGCGCGAAGCCATGGTCGCCATCAGCAATGCTGAGGCGGCACCCGCACCCACTCCGATCAATGCCACAGGTAACATCACGAGCTGTCCCGCTTGTTCAGCGGTTAGAGGCAAGTCACGCCTTGAAGTCACGCCTTCAGGCTGCGCTTGCCCCAACCATCGGCGTCCGGATCGTTCCGGCCGCCTCGTTTTTTCCTCGTCAGGACCGGCGCACGCGCCGGACCGGAGGCAATTTACTTAATGACGTAAGGCAACAGGCCGAGGAAACGCGCGCGCTTGATCGCCTGAGCAAGTTCGCGCTGCTTCTTGGCGGAGACCGCCGTGATACGGCTCGGTACGATCTTGCCGCGCTCCGAGACATAGCGCTGCAGGAGCTTTACGTCCTTGTAATCGATCTTCGGCGCACCCTCGCCCGAAAACGGGCAGGTCTTGCGACGACGGAAGAACGGACGGCGACCGCCGCCACCACCACCACCGGACATCGACATGATTATTCCTCCCCTGCGCTGGCCGGAGCGCTCTCGCGCGGCCCGCGATCATCGCGGTCACGGCGCGGCCCGCGATCACGGTCGCCGAAGCGCCCGCCGCCGCCGCCGAAGCCGCCGCCAAACCCGCCACCGAAGCCGCGGCCTTCACGCTCGCGATCATCGCGCTCGACCTTGCGCATCATGGCCGACGGGCCTTCCTCGAGCTCGTCGACGCGGATCGTGATGTACCGCAGCACTTCCTCGGACAGCCTCTCTTGACGCTCGATCTCGCTGATCGCAGCGGCCGGCGCTTCGAGATTCATCAGCGTGAAATGCGCCTTGCGATTCTTGTTCATCCGATAGGTGAGGGACTTCACGCCCCAATATTCGGTCTTCGCGACCTTGCCACCGGCACCTTCGACGATGGCTTTGAACTGGTTGGTGAGGTCATCGACCTGCTGCGCGCTCGCGTCCTGGCGCGCGAGAAAAACGTGCTCGTATAATGGCATCATGCCTTCCTTCTGTTGGCGCTGTCCGGCGCAAAGCCCAAGCGAGACCTCGAAAGGTTACGGACCTTTGGAAAGGCTCGATGCTCTGGTTGGCGGGGACACGGGACGACGGGCCGACTGGCCCTGCTGCGCGATCTCAAGAGGTCTGGCAGCCGTCCGTTCAGCCCCCGGCCGGGACGAGCGGAAGCGGGGGTTATAGGGATTTTAGGCCGGAAGGCAAGTTGGAACCTGGCCCCGCGGCTTGACTTGCCGCGGCCCCCATAGTCTTTCGGCCCGGATTTTTCCACCGGGCCAGGCGGCCCGCAGGTTTTTCGAGGGGCATCGTGGCGGTTGCGTTCGTTTTTCCCGGTCAGGGCAGCCAGGCTGTCGGCATGGGCAAGGCCTTGGCCGAGACATTTTCGGTCGCGCAGGCGGTATTCGACGAGGTCGACGAGGCGCTCGGCGAAAAACTGTCCGCCGTCATGTGGGACGGACCGGCCGATCGGCTGACCCTGACCGAAAACGCCCAGCCGGCGCTGATGGCGGTCTCGCTTGCGGCCATGAAGGTGCTGGAGGCTGAAGCCGGGGTCGATCTCGGACGGGACGCCAAGTACGTCGCCGGACATTCGCTTGGCGAATATTCAGCGCTCGCCGCCGCGGGCGCATTTACCGTTGGTGACGCGGCTCGACTCCTGCGCATTCGCGGCAACGCCATGCAGAAAGCGGTGCCGGTCGGTGCGGGGGCCATGGCGGCGCTGCTCGGTCTGAGCTTCGAGGAAGCAGCAGCCGCCGCCGCCGAGGCGGCACAGGGCCAGGTCTGCCAGACCGCCAACGACAATGGCGGCGGGCAGGTGGTGGTTTCGGGCGACAAGGCCGCCGTCGAACGCGCGGTCGAAATCGCCAAGGGCAAAGGCGCCAAGCGCGCAATGCTCTTGCAGGTCTCCGCGCCGTTCCATTGCGCTCTGATGCAGCCGGCCGCCGACGCCATGGCCGAGGCGCTGGCAAAGATCGAGGTGAAGAAGCCGGTCGTGCCGGTGGTCGCGAACGTCCTGGCCGCACCGATCAACGATCCGCAAGAGATCGTGAAACGGCTGGTCGAACAGGTGACCGGCACGGTGCGCTGGCGCGAATGCGTTGAGGCAATGGCCGCATCCGGGGTCACGCAATTTTATGAAGTTGGGTCCGGCAAGGTTTTGACCGGGCTGCTGAAGCGGATTGCTGCGGGCACCGCCGGGATTTCGGTCGGTACGCCCGAGGACGTCGCCGCGTTCAAGGCCGCGCGCGGCTGACACGCGAAGGTTAGAGGGGAAGACGATGTTCGATTTGAACGGCAAGACCGCACTTGTGACGGGCGCGACCGGCGGTATCGGCGGCGCTATTGCGACGGCGCTGCACCGCCAGGGCGCGACGGTCGCGATTTCGGGGACCCGCAGGGAAGCGCTTGATCGCATCGCCGCCGATCTGAAGGAACGCGTGCATGTGCTGCCGTGCGACCTGTCGGACAAGGATCAGGTCGAGGCCCTGGTTCCGCAGGCCGAGGAGGCGATGGGCAAGCTCGACATCCTTGTCGCCAATGCGGGCATCACCCGCGACAATCTTTTCGTGCAATTGCGCGACGAGGACTGGGACACCGTCATCAACGTCAATCTGACAGCCACCTTCCGTCTCTCTCGCGCCGCGATGAAAACCATGATGCGCAGGCGATTCGGCCGCATCATCGGCATTACCTCGGTCGTGGGCGTGACCGGCAATCCGGGACAGGGCAATTACACCGCCGCGAAGGCCGGCATGATCGGGATGATGAAGTCGATCGGCAAGGAATATGCGCGGCGCGGTGTTACCGCCAATTGCGTTGCGCCGGGTTTCATCGCAACGCCGATGACCGACAAACTGAACGAGAAGCAGCGGGAGGCGATCCTGCAAATGGTGCCGTCGGGACGCCTCGGTACGCCCGACGATATCGCGGCTGCCGTGGTCTATCTCGCCTCCGACGAGGCATCCTATGTCACAGGCCAGACACTGCATGTGAATGGCGGCATGGCCATGATCTGATGGCGATGATTTAAGTGCCGGAACGCACAGGATTTTCTACCGCGGTGGGGCTGCTGGCCATGGCTTTTGAAGTATGGTAGCCGGTCTTGGCCGAGGCTGGGGAAGCGTTTGGCTGTGGACTTGACGCAAAGTCTGCGACCCAATACACGCGCCGTCATCCCGGTTCTGGAACGGCAAAGGGTGCGGTCCATGGGGGGCTTCGCGCTTGAGACTATCAAGCCGCTTGAACCGGTTTATTGGTCGTGCCACGACAACTTCGATCGCGATGCCGATTGAGCCCATTACTGGAAGCAGAGGTTCGAACAGATGAGTGATATCTCCGAGCGAGTGAAGAAGATCGTGGTGGAGCACCTCGGCGTCGAGCCCGACAAGGTCACCGAGCAGGCCAGCTTCATCGACGACCTGGGGGCAGACTCCCTCGACACCGTCGAACTCGTGATGGCGTTTGAGGAAGAGTTCGGTTGCGAGATTCCGGACGATGCCGCCGAAACAATCCTCACGGTCGGCGACGCTGTGAAATTTCTCGAAAAGAACGCCAAGAGCTGATCGCGATCCGTCCCTTCTGCTTCGTTGCGGCCAGGCTTACGGACTGGTTTTGCATTCGAACGAAGCCAGGCATAGCGGACGCATCGGGAGCCGATCATGAGGCGTGTCGTCGTCACAGGCATGGGGATGGTGACGCCGCTTGGTAGCGGCGTCGAAACCACGTGGCGGCGTATCCTCGAGGGGAAAAGCGGTGCGCGCCAGATCGACACCTTCGAGGTGTCGGATCTGCCGTGCAAGATCGCCTGCATGATCCCGCGCGGCGACGGCACCGACGGCACCTTCAACCCTGATCAGTGGATGGAGCCGAAAGAGCAGCGCAAGGTTGACCCCTTCATTATTTACGCGCTCGCTGCTGCACGTCAGGCGCTCGACGATGCCGGCTGGAAGCCGGAAACGCACGAAGACCAGTGCGCGACAGGGGTAATGATCGGTTCGGGCATTGGCGGCGTCGGCGGCATCGCCGAAGGCGCTCTTCTCGTGAAGGAGCGCGGACCGCGCAAGCTGTCGCCGTTCTTCATTCCCGGCCGCATCATCAATCTCGCATCCGGTTACGTCTCGATCGAATTCGGTCTGAAGGGACCGAACTCCGCTGTTGTTACCGCCTGTTCCACCGGCTCCCATGCCATCGGTGATGCGTCCCGCATGATCGCTCTGGGCGACGCCGATGTGATGGTTGCAGGCGGTGCGGAGTCGCCGGTTGACCGGCTGTCACTGGCGGGGTTTGCGTCCTGCCGCGCATTGTCGACGTCGTTCAATGACACCCCGACGCGGGCATCGCGTCCCTACGACAGGGATCGCGATGGCTTCGTAATGGGAGAAGGCGCCGGCGTCCTCGTGCTCGAGGAATACGAGCATGCGAAGCAGCGCGGCGCCAAGATCTACGCCGAAGTTGTCGGATACGGCATGTCGGGCGATGCCTTTCACATCACTGCTCCGTCTCCCGAAGGCGATGGTGCGTTTCGCTGCATGAATGCTGCGATCAAGCGCGCAGGGATCTCGCCCGCCGACATCGACTACATCAATGCGCATGGCACCTCCACCATGGCAGACGGCATCGAGCTTGCTGCGGTGGAACGCGTTGTCGGCAATGCCGCCGCCAAGGTGTCGATGTCGTCGACCAAATCGTCTATCGGGCATCTGCTCGGTGCCGCCGGCGCGGTGGAAGCGATTTTCTCGATCCTGGCGATCCGCGATCAGGTCGCGCCGCCGACGATCAACCTCGACAATCCCGCGGTTGAAACGCCGATTGATCTGGTTCCGCACAAGCCGCGCGAACGTGACATCAAGGTCGTGCTGTCAAACTCGTTCGGGTTCGGCGGAACCAATGCATCCTTGGTGATGCGCGCGGTCGATTAACCGCGGTTCGGCGGCTGGGCCTTCTTTAGGAAGCCTTTGGCGGAACCCATCCCCTGGTCCAATGCCACAGCCGCGCCATATCGCGGGTGTAGCGAATCGCCGCAACGCTTGGAGATGCTTTCCCTATTGGCTGGACACGCGGCTCTGCTGCTGCATATTGATGCGCATGGACGGCGCGGTGTTGCTTGGCGCGGATAGGCGTAACGGCGTTTCCTGGCTTTCGGCCGATCCCGCCGGGCGGGCCGACGACCTTTGATCGCGACCCTGCAAATTCCGGAATTCGACCGCGATGGATGAGAATTCGACCCTCCCGCAATCTCCGCGCGCCGCTATCCAGCCGGAAAAGCTGGGGATGCCGAAACGCAAGCGTTCGCAGCGGGCGAAGCATCCAATCGTCATCGTCGGCAATGCAATCTTCACAATCGTACTCGTGCTGGCGCTTGCGCTCGGAGCCGTCGCCTATTGGGGCAACCAGCGCTTTGAACAGTCAGGGCCGCTTCAGCAGGACAAGATCGTCAACATCCCGCGTGGCCTCGGCGTTCGCGACATCGCGGAATTGCTGACACGCGAGGGCGTGATCCGCGATCCTTGGATATTCGTTGCCGGCGCTGCGGTGATGAAAGCGCGTGGAGCAGATCTGAAATTCGGCGAATATCAATTCGCGAAAGGTGCCAGCCCGCGCGACGTGGCGGACACGCTGGTCGAAGGCAAGGTCGTACAGCATCAGTTCACGGTTGCCGAAGGACTGACCTCGGAGCAGATCGTGGCGCGGCTCCTGGAGAACGATAAGCTCACAGGAAACATCCGGGAGATCCCGCGGGAGGGCTCGCTGCTGCCCGATGGCTATCGTTTCACACGCGGGACGAGCCGCGACGACATGATCAAACGCATGCAGGCTGCGCAGACCCGCCAGCTCAAAGAGGCTTGGGACAGGCGCGCCGCCGATCTTCCGGTCAAATCGCCGGAGCAGTTGCTGGTGCTGGCGTCGATCATCGAGAAGGAGACCGGCAAGTCTGAAGAGCGGACCCGCGTCGCCGCAGTGTTCGTCAACCGGCTCAAGAGCAAGATGAAGCTGCAGTCCGATCCCACGATCATTTACGGACTGGTCGGCGGAAAAGGCTCTTTGGGCCGTGGCATTCTCAAGAGCGAGATCACCCAGCCGACGCCTTACAATACTTACGTCATCGAGGGATTGCCGCCCGGACCGATCGCCAATCCGGGTCGTGCATCGATCGAAGCCGCAGCCAATCCGGCGCGCACGAAGGAATTGTTCTTCGTGGCGGATGGCACCGGCGGCCATGCGTTTTCTGAAACCTATGACCAGCATCAGAAGCATGTCGCGAAGCTTCGCGGCATCGAAAAGGACGCGCGCGACGCCGCGGCGGATGCGCCGGCGCCGGCCGCATCGTCGCCATCGGCAGCACAGGCCCCGGCGGCCCGTCAGCCCGCAACGCGTCCTGCCGCGGGGCAGCCGCAGCCGGCACGTGCTCCCGCCGCTCAACCGCCGCAGCGACAGGGTGCCGCGCAACGCGGCGCGACTCCGCCGGCACCCAACCCGGCGCGGACGCAATAGCGTCACCCTGCGCCTCCCTGTAAGGTCGCGGCTTCGATTCCTCCTCACCGAGGGCGGCCTCAGGCCGGGCTGCCACGAGAGGTCTGAGAGAGCCGCATGACGCTGTCGAGCATGACCGGATTCGCCCGCAGCCATGGCGCCAGCGGGAGCTACGCCTGGTCCTGGGAAATCAAATCGGTGAACGCCAAGGGGCTGGAAGTGCGGCTGCGGCTGCCGCCGGGCTTCGACGCGGTGGAAATTCCCGTCCGAACCCGCGCGGCCGAGATGCTGTCGCGTGGGAATGTGTATGCGACCCTGACCGTCAAACGGGAAGGTATTACGCCCGTCGTCCGCATCAATGAGCCGGTTCTCAAGGCGGTGATTGACGCCGTGAACGGACTCTCGGGCCGGGTCGATGCCGAACGGCCGCGCATCGATGGATTGCTCGGACTGAAGGGCGTCATCGACGTAACCGACGCGGAAGAATCCGAGGAGGAAAAGGCGGCCGCCGAAGCGGCTGCCGTCAAGGGTTTCGTCGACGCGTTGAAAGGTCTCGCCGAGATGCGCAGGCACGAAGGCGATGCGATCGGGCGCGTACTGTCGGCGCGGCTTGATGAAATGGCCGCGCTATCGGCGCGCGCCGAAGCGACGCCTGGCCGGCAGCCGGAGGCGGTGAAAAAGAAGCTCGGCGATCAGATTGCCGTCCTGCTCGAGGCGTCGAGCCGTTTCGATCCCGATCGTCTGCACCAGGAGGCCATCCTGCTGGCTGGAAAGGCTGACATCAGGGAAGAACTCGACCGTCTTGCAGCTCATATCGCGCAGGCCCGTCAGTTGATGAAAGCCGGCGGCGCGATCGGCCGCAAACTCGATTTCCTCTCGCAGGAACTCAACCGCGAAACCAATACGCTTTGCGCGAAGTCGAACGATGTCGAGCTGACCAATATCGGGCTCGAGCTCAAGAGCGTCGTCGAGCAATTCCGCGAGCAGGTGCAAAATCTCGAATGAGCGCAAATATCGATATTGCCCGGCGCGGCATCATGCTGATCGTGTCCTCGCCCTCGGGCGCTGGAAAGACCACGCTGACGCGCAACCTTCTCGACAAAGAAGAAAATGTCAGTCTCTCGATTTCGGTGACAACACGCCAGCGGCGGTCGAGCGAGATCGACGGCATCCATTACAATTTCATCAGCAGGCGTCAGTTCGAACTGATGCGTGACGGAGGCGAACTGCTGGAATGGGCCGAGGTGCACGGCAATTTCTACGGAACACCGCGCGAACCTGTCGAAACGGCGCTCGCAGAAGGCCGCGATGTGCTTTTCGATATCGACTGGCAGGGTACGCAGCAGCTCTATCAGACCATGCGCGACGACGTTGTCAGCGTGTTTGTGCTGCCCCCCACCGCGGAGGAGTTGAAGTTGCGGCTCGAGCGACGCGCCGAAGATACACCCGATGTCATTTCGCGGCGGCTTCGGAACGCAGCAGAGGAAATTCCGCATTGGCGGGAGTACGACTATGTCCTCGTCAACCGCGATCTTGAAAAGAGCTTTATCCGGTTGCGCGGCATTCTGACCGCCGAGCGCCTGAAGCGCGTGCATGAGGACGACATTCAGTCATTCGTCGATACCTTGCTGTCTGATCTCAAGGCGCTGACGCCGTGAGGTGCATCAAGCCTTGGCTGCATAAGCGCGCGCCAGCCTGACAAATCCCGAAACCGGAATATCCTCGGCCCGGTCAGTCGGTGCGATGCCGGCCATTTCAAGCAAGGGCAGCGGGTTCGCACACAATGTCTTCAAGCTTTGCCGCAACATCTTGCGACGCTGGCCAAACGCAGCTTCAGCAACGCGCGTGAGCGCCGCCCGTTCGCACGCTTCCGGCTCACTGCGCGGGATAAATTCGACCACGGATGACGTCACCTTGGGCGGCGGCACGAACGCGGTGGGCGCGAGGTCGAACAGGATTTTCGGCCGGGTCCGCCACTGCGCCAGCACCGACAGGCGCCCATAGGCCTTTGTGTTTGGCTGGGCAACAATCCGCTCCGCGACCTCACGCTGAAACATCAGAACCAGCCGGTCATAGAACGGCGGCCAGCTCTGGCTCTCAAGCCATCCGGTCAGGAGCACTGTCGCGATGTTGTAGGGGAGGTTCGCTACGATCCGAACCGGCCCTTCGCCCAGATACGGCGTCGGATCGAACGTGAGCGCGTCGGCCTCGACGGCGGTCACGCGGCCGGGATAGCGATCGGAAATTTCGCGCAACGCGGCGATCGCGCGGTGGTCGCGTTCAATAGCCACAACATGGGCGGCCCCATGAGCGAGAAGCGCGCGCGTGAGTCCGCCCGGACCGGGCCCGACCTCGATCACGGTAACGCCATCAAGCGGGCCCGCGGCACGCGCGATGCGGCCAGTGAGGTTAAGATCCAGCAGGAAATTCTGGCCGAGCGATTTTTTTGCGATCAGATCGTGCTTGCGGATGACCTCACGCAGCGGCGGAAGATCGTCCGGTCCGAACATCACGCGGCCGAACGCGACGCGGTTTCGTGTGCTGCGAGCCGCGCCGCCAGTTTGAGCGATGCGATCAGGCTTTCGGGATTGGCGCGCCCAGTCCCGGCAATGTCGAATGCTGTGCCGTGATCGGGGGACGTCCGCACGAAGGGCAGGCCGAGCGTGACGTTGACAGCGTCTTCGAAGGCCAGCGTCTTGATCGCGACCAGTGCCTGATCGTGGTACATGCACAGCGCCGCATCATAGGTGCGTCGCGCGGCTGCGTGAAACAGCGTGTCGGCCGGCAGCGGTCCGCGCACCGCGATGCCGAGCGCGGCCAATTGTTCGATCGCGGGTCGTATCACTTGCGTTTCTTCATCGCCGATCAGTCCGTCCTCTCCCGCATGGGGATTGAGTCCGGCGATGGCGAGACGCGGCACGGCGATATCGAAGCGTCGCGTCAGATCATGGGCCACGATCCGCGCTGTCTCGACGATCAGCTCGCTGGTGAGAAGTTCAGGAACCGTCCGAAGCGGAATATGAATTGTCACGGGGACGACCGCGAGGTCCGGGCACCACAGCATCATGACCGGTGTCGCGCGGATCCCCATCATCTCGTGGGCGAGGCGTGCCAGATATTCGGTGTGGCCGGGGTCGGTGAAGCCAGCACGATAAAGCACCGCCTTTGCGATCGGATTTGTGACGATCGCGGAAGCGCGGCCATCGATCACATCGCGTGCGGCGCGCCGGATTGACGCGAGCGAAACCGCAGCGCTGGTGTCATCCGGACGGCCGGCAGATGCAGTCGCACGCTCGGTCAGTGTGACGACGGGGAGGGCGGCGTCGAAACGGCTAGTAGCTTGTTCGGGAGTGACTGCCTCAAGCGCAATCGGAATCCCGATCAACTTTGCGCGTGCCTTAACGTGCTCCGGGTCCGCAATCAGGTAAAAGGGCGGCAGGTCCCGCTCGCGCCGCATAGCCCAGGCGGCAATTGCGATGTCGCAACCGATCCCGGCCGGCTCGCCAATCGTCAATGCAAGGGCAGGCATCTCACTGTTGCTTGTATTCGATCATGGCCTGCCCACGCAGTTCCTTCAGATAAGCGTCGGCCCGGGACTGAAATCGGCGTTGGAAGATCTCATCGCGCATCTTCCGCTTGGTGGGAGAATCCGAATTGGTCTCCTTCTTCTCGCAAAGCGCGAACACCTCGACACCGCCTTCGGTGACCTCGGGTGGGGTCACTTTGCCAACCTCGACCTTGGCGAGAACCTCGCGGAGCGCCGGGCTTAGATCGGCCGAATTGCGCCGGATCGGCGCGCGGACGACGACCTCACGCAGCGCACGGGCGAAAGGAAGCCCGCTCTTGCAGGACTGGAAACGCTGACGGAGGGAATCGGCCTCACGCTTGCGCGCCTCGATGACGTTGGCCGATGAGCCGCGGGGGACCACAAAGGTGATCGGGTGCAGGGTATATTCGATGCCCGCTTCCTTCTGCTCTGTGCTCTTCATCTCGGCCTCGAAGATATCTCTCTCCGAAGGATTGATGGATTGAGCAAACCGGCCGCGCACGATCTGATTCCAAGTCATGTCGGCCTTCAGGCGAGCCTTCAACGTATTTGGATTGACGCCGCGGCCTTCCAGCATCTTGCTGAATTGTTCCGGGGTCGCGCCAGCGTTGCGCGCGACGTTGGCGTAGGCGGTGTCCACCTCCGCCTGGCTCATCTCGAAATTGAAACGCTTCGCGGCCTGGACCTTGATCCTGTCATCGATCAGTTCGTTGATGACCTCCTGCCGGGGCTTCGGCTTGCCGCCGAGACCCATCAGCTTGCCGCGTTGATCGATGTCATAGGCCGTGATCGGCTGCCCTGTGACGTACAGGACGATCTGGGCGCGCGCAGGAGATCCGGACAGGACGGTGCAAGCCGCGACGCACATCGCGGCCAAGACCCAGCTCAAGCTGGAAGTTGCTTTCGGTCGGTTTTGCATCATCGATCGTCCAACCCAGCGGAGCGCGCTTCGGCGCTCGGGACTAGAGCCCGCCAATGCCCGGAACCCCGGTGGAACCGGATGTGCTGCCGAGCGTCCGCAGGCTCATTTGCAGCATCAGACGATGATCCCTCGTCGGATTGCCGCTGTAGGTGTAACTCGTGATGTAATTCAGGGCCAAGATAAGGCAATCGTCGAGATAACCGACGCCGAAGCGCGTCTGGTCGAAGCTGCTGGCATCGATATCGTATCGTGCCGCCGCGATCACGGCCCAGTTCTCCGTCATCTTGTAGGAGACGCCGCCAAGAATCCCCTCACGCCGATACAGGAACCCGATTTCCGGCTGTTTGTCGTAATTGCCGTACAGGGCCTGCAGCGACAGCCGGTCGAAATTGGCGCGCCCCTCCAGCTCGAAACGGCGCATGTCGAAGGTCTGCTCGTCGAAGCGATAGCGGGTGGTGAACGTGAACATGCGGTCCGGCTGATAGGCAAAACGCGCCACGTAGTCGGAGCGGCGGGTGTCGAGACCGCTGTCGAGGCCGGTATTGGTCGCATCGCCGGCCGCGAAGGAGTTCGTGCCGAACAACTGATACGACTGGCCGAACAGCACGTTGATGTATCCGCCCTGATTGAACTGGGTGGTGAGCTGAACGCCGTAGTTGGCACGGCCGCCGCCTTCGACGCGATCCCAGCCCGAGAACTTGTCGACGCGGAACAGGTTGCCGTCATCGAAGACGAAGCTTTGTGCGTCTTCGTTCGGGAGCGTGCCGATCTTCGACTCGTTCGGGCGTGCGATGAATTGTGCGATAGGCTCGACCGTGGTCGATCCCCAGGACTGAACGTTGATGAGCGGGTAACGATACTCGAGCCCGGCCACCGGCATGCCACGGAACTGGCCGGTGTCATTGGTCGGAATGAAGTTCGCGACACCGGGCTGGTTCTGGATGTTGATCGAAGCCACGTCGGCGCGCAGAGAGAAGAACGGCGTGAACACCTGACCGAACGGGTCGATGATCGATTTTCTCCAATTCGCCTCAGCCGAAAAACGCGAATAGCTGCCCGGTGCGCCACGGAGCAGGCAGTTCGAACTGTTCTTCACCGCAGGGTCTGCCGTGGTGAGATTGCAATAGCCCTGCTGCGCGGCGGTGGGATTGATCGCCTCGAACGAAGCCGTGTTGCGCGATAGGCTCGTCATGTTGACGCGGAAATTGAGTTCGCCGCCGAACACCGGCTGTCCGACCGTGTAGGTGTAATCGATGACGGGATGGATGATCGGCAGCTGCTTCTGGTCGTCGAATTCCGAAAAGCCATAATAGGAGATCGTGCGGGCGTCGAAATACGAGCGGTTGCCCCGACCTACGAGGTATAGCTGCGACACGCCCTGCATCTGGGTATCTGCAAACGGGCTAAGCGGATTTCGTGTGAAGCTCTTGACCGGATAGTCCTGGAAATAGGTCTTGTCGGAGATCAGCAGCGCGTCCCAGCCCCAAACCCAACGCCTGTTGAGCCCGAACTGGCCGGTCGATTCGACCGCGCCGCGCCAGTCACGGTAGCCGGGCGTCGGATCGCCGTTCGTGTGAATGAACTCGTCCTTGTCTAGCTGCCGGATTCCAGAGGCGCGGATTGCATAGGCGCCGTTCATGAGACGGTGGCGGAACTCCGCCTGCATGAACGGTCCCTGTTTGGTCGAGATGGACGGGGTGAGCGTCAGGTCGTAGTTCGGGGCTAGGGCCCAGAAATAGGGCGCCTGCGCCACGAAGCCGAGCTTGTTGCTGGTCCCGAGGATCGGCATCAGCCAGCCGCTCTTGCGCTTCACCGTCGGATCGGGCGTCGAGAAATACGGGAAGTGGGCGATCGGCGTTCCGAGCAGCTCGAACGAGCCCTGCTCGAAATAGATCATCTTCTCCTGCTCGTCGTGAATGATCCGCGCGCCCTTGACCTGCCAGAGCGGGGGCTTGCTGGGATCTGTCTTGCAGGGCTCGCAGGCGGTGTAGACGCCGCTCTGTAATTCTGTGTACCGCCCGGCGGAGCGATTGGCTCTTGCGGCGGCAAATCGGGTCTGGTCCGGGGTCTCGACGCGCAGCGAGTCGACGAATCCGTCGCGATAGTCGTCGTTCAGCTCAAGGATTTCGCCAAAGGTGACGTTGCCGCCCGGTTCGGTGAGGCGCACGTTGCCCTCGGCCCGCAACCGCTTGGTCCGCTGATTGTAGACAACCTTGTCCGCCTCGATGGTGGAGCCATCGTAGTAGATCTGGACGTTTCCGATGGCGGCGACCCGTTCGTTGACGTGGTCGTACTGGACCTCCGCCGCCTGGACCATCATCTGCTTGTCGCCCTTCGCTGTCGGGCGACCCACGGTCGTCGGCTTGCTGGCGAGCCGCGGACGCTGTTCGAACCGGAAGAAGTCAGTCTGAGCGGACGCAGGTGTAACGGTCGCGGAACCGATAAGGCCCACGGCAAAACACACCAGGGCCGCGGCAACCGGGACGCGGCCGAATAGTCCGGGACGGGGGTGGATACGCAACGCCATCACCCGTCTTCCTGATAAAGCAACACCAAAAACCCCGTCAGGCCACCAACCAAGATCGGCGCCCACGCCGCCGTGACCGGCGACAGCAGCTCGGTCTTACTCATGTCATCGGTGATTTTCGAGAGCACATAAAGCAAAAATCCCGACAAAACCCCGCCAAGGACCATTTTTTGGACGCCACCCATGCGGGCGAAGCGCAAGCTGAACGCGGCAGCGAGAAGTACCATCGATGCGAGCAGGAAGGGGCGAGAAATCAACTTCTGGTACTGCAGGCGGTAGGCAGCCGCAGCAAGCCCAGCATTCTCTGCGAGTCGGATATATTCCGGCAATTCCCACAGGGTGAGGGTCTCGGGCGTTGCGAAGGTCTCCCGCACCTGTTCCCGGGAGATGTTGGTCTTCAGTTCGTATGTTTCATGGACCGAGGGTGGCGCATCGATCGGGTAAACGCGGGCCTCATACAGACGCCAGGCGCCGTCGCCCAGTGTCGCTGTGCTCGCCTCGATCCGCGTGCGGTAGCGCCCGTCGTGGTCAAAGGTGAAAATGGTGACGCCAACGAGTTTCAGACCCTGTTCGTGGCTGCCGACCGCATTGATGATCGATTGCCCGTCGACGCTGCGTTGACGAACCCAGAAGCCGGATTCCTGGAGACCGAATTCGCGCGATCCAAATATCTCGATCTCGTACCGCTTGGATCGCTCCTGCAGGTGGGCGGCGACCGGATTGTAGACCAGGGTGGCAAAGACCCCGAGCAAGATCGAGACGATGACGGCGGGCGCCGTGAACTCCCAGGCTGAAACGCCCGCGGCCCTGGCCACGACCAGCTCATTGCGGCGCGACAGGCCGAGATAGCAGGACATCGCCCCGATCAGCGCACAGAACGGCATGATGCGTTCGGCGATGATAGGCACGCGAAAGAAGGAGAGCTTGAACACCGAAAGTGCGGTCGCGTTGGGGTTGCTCGCGGTACGGCGCATCAATTCAACCGAATCGAGCAGCGCAACAAGCAGCACGACGCCGCTAAAGACCGCGACCACGGTCACGAGAAACCGCATTCCGAAGTAGCGTCCGAGTGTCATTGGCAAGCGCACCGGCGATTCTCCGTCACGTTGCCGGTGCAGCGGATCGGCTGAGCCGGGACAGCCGCTCGCCGATTGCGTTGAACCAATTGACGACAAAAGCCGGCGGTTCGATCTCGAGCCCGCGGTGGATTGCGTAAAGGCCCAGACCTGAGGCGACCGCAAGGAGCGCATATTGCAGCGCCAATATCCACGGATAGCGGACGCATAACACGATCACAACGAATCCGACGAGCCGGATCGTCGAGATTGCAACAGCTGCGCCTGCGACTGACATGGCGCGCCCTTGCCGCGTGGTCCGCGGCGCTCCAAGATACGCGAACGTTATGATCGTGAACACGATGGGATAAATCGGAGCGAAAATCCGGTCGTGCATTTCGGCGCGGACCTGCCCGGGCTGCAGCTTGGTCTTGGCGGGATCGTTGTCGAGCAATTCCCAGAAGAAACGATCGCGCGCGGAGATCCGCTGCATCTTCTGCGCGTTCTCCGCCTGCGCAAGATCAAGCGCGTAGCGCTCGAACTTCACGACCGTCGGATCCTTGGGTTTCACCGGCGCGCCTTGATCGCGGCGTGCGGTTTCGAGCCGCTGCACGCTACCGTTTTCCAGCACGAGAAACGTGCCGCGCTCGTCCTTCACAATCGTTCCCTGCTCGGCAAGGAACGTAGCGCGTTCTTTCTGGTTCCGGCGATCGTCGACGAACACACCAAGCAGCTGGCCGTTCGGTGCGCGCTCACGGATGTGAAACACTAGGCCGCGCTCGAAGCCGTTGAACCGTCCCGGCTGCACGACATTGCCAACGAGATCCGCGCGGACTTCGTTGGCCCAGCTGTTGAGTGTCTTCAGGCCGAGCGGACCCATCCAACTCCCGATAACGGTCATGATCGCACTGACCAGGACTGCCATCATCAGGAAGGGACGGAACAATGCCCAGGGCGACATGCCCGCGGCATTCATCACGATGAGTTCCGAATCGTTCGACAGACGACCGATCGCATGCATGACCGCAATCATCAGCGCGATCGGTGCAATCACGAGCACCAGCATCGGGATGATCAGCCCGGTGATGCCGAGGAAGACCAGCACGGTCTGCCCGCGACTCGTCATCAAGTCGACATCACGCAACGCCTGCGTGATCCAGATTACCGCGGTAAGGCTGAAAAGAACGATGACGAAAGCGCTGAAGGTATTTCCGAAGATGTAGCGATTGATCGAACCGATGCCCGGAACTCGCAGTTGAAACGGCATCTGCGGCCAGCGCAAATCGAGCCGCGGCCAGCGCGGCCGAAACGAAGGCAGCTTCAGCGATCCTGAGCCAAGCAAAGCCATGCGGCCCGACAATCCCCCTCATCCCGCCAGCGGATCCGGATTCGGACCCGTGGCGCCACCGGCGAGGCTTCCCCAAGCGCTCATCCGCCGAATATTCATGATCGATTCACATCATGGCTCAGCCAAGGCAAAGCTGTTGAAAATGCATCGAAAAAAGTTAATCCGGGAGCAAGATTTAAGCCTCTGTGGCTTCCGGATCACGATCCATCTCGGGTAAGGTTCCATTGTGGTTAATGGACCGCTGCCGCAGGCGGTAAAGCCGGTACGATTACGGATCGACTCGCTCTCTCTTGGGTGCGAGAGCCTCACGGGCCATAAGGGATGTGGCCGGCGTGACCGGGACAAGACAAGGACGTGACTTTCATGGCTGGCGCTCTCAAAGTTGGATTTTCATCCTACTCGGCACCTGAAAAGGGTGTCCTGATTGTCTTTTGCGGTCCTGACCTCAAGCTGGGACCTGCGACCCGAACCATGCTCGCGCCGGTCCGCGACCTTCTGGGCCGCGCGGCTGCGGCCGATGGCTTCAAGGGCAAGTCCGGAACCTCGCTCGACCTGATCGCGCCCGGAGGGTTGAAGCTCTCGCGCCTTGTCGTCATCGGCATGGGTGCTGACGAACAGAGCAAGACCGAGGATATGGTGAAATGCGGCGGCGCGGCTTTTGGGCGGGCGCCGGCCAGCGCGACCGACGTCGCGATCATGGCCGAGCGGCCGGACGGACCGATGAGCGCGGACGAGGCGGCCGATCTCGCTCTCGGGGCTGTGCTGAGGTCGTATTCGTTTGACCGCTACAAGACGAAGAAAGAGGACGCGGACGACAAGCCGAAACAGCGCAGGCTCACGATCGGGACGGCCGCCGCCGACAAGGCCCGCAAGGCCTATGCGTCGCGTGAGGCGATCGCGGACGGCGTGCTGATGGCGCGCGACCTCGTCAACGAACCGGCAAACGTCCTGTATCCGGAAGAATTCGCTCGCCGCGCCAATGCGTTACGCAAGGTCGGAGTCGAGGTTCAGATCTTCGACAAGAAGGCGCTGACCAAGCTTCAGATGAATGCATTACTTGGCGTCGGCCAGGGCTCGATCCGCGAAAGCCGGGTCGTCATCATGCGATGGAATGGTGGAAAGAAGGGCGATAAGCCCTTGGCTTTCATAGGAAAAGGCGTCTGCTTCGATACCGGCGGCATCTCGATCAAGCCGGCTGCCGGCATGGAGGACATGAAGGGCGACATGGCGGGCGCGGCCTGCGTGGTTGGCCTGATGCATACGCTGGCTGCGCGGAAGGCCAAGGCGAACGTGGTCGGCGCGATCGGACTTGTCGAGAACATGCCGGACGGCAACGCCCAGAGACCCGGTGATATCGTCACCTCGATGTCCGGCCAAACCATTGAAATCATTAACACAGACGCCGAAGGCCGATTGGTTCTGGCGGATGTGCTGTGGTACGTCGGCAAGACCTACAAGCCGGCCTTCATGATCGACCTTGCAACGCTGACGGGCGCGATCATCGTCTCGCTCGGACACGAATATGCCGGCCTGTTCTCCAACGACGACAAACTTGCGGAAAGGCTCGTAGAAGCCGGGAAGCTCAGCGGCGAGCGAGTCTGGAGGATGCCGCTCGGGCCCGAATACGACAAGCAGATCGATTCCAAGTTCGCCGACATGAAGAATACCGGCGGCCGGATGGGCGGGGCGATCACCGCCGCACAATTCCTGCAGCGCTTTGTCGAGAAGACTCCCTGGGCTCATCTCGACATTGCCGGCACCGGAATGGGCTCCCCGCAATCCGATATCAACAAGAGCTGGGGTTCCGGCTTTGGCGTTCGACTGCTCGACCGGCTGGTGTCCGATTCCTACGAAAAATAGGGAGCGCGCCGGGCGTGCGGCGATGACGGCCTCCGGCGTCCGCAGGCTGCTCGCCGGTTTGATGATGGCCCTGTTCCTGCTCGCGCCGGCGGTTGAACTGCGCGCGCAGGCGAAGTCCGATTTGCCGGTTACGGAACGGATTGGCGTCAAGGACGACAAGGGCCGTACCGATGCGGAAACCGGCATCGTCGCGTTCGTTCGAAAACCCGCGTCAGGCGTGCGCCCGGTCACCTTCGTGATAGGCGGCGGCCCGGGTACGTCGTCGGCCTATCTGAATCTCGGTGCGCTCGGTCCGTCGCGAATCGCGTTCGAAGGCGCAGCTTCCGAGTTGCGATCCTTGATGGCCAATGACGAGACGTGGTTCGGGTTCACCGATCTCGTCTTTGTCGATCCGCCGGGAACGGGGCAGGGCCGTCTCGTTCGAACCGACGACAAGACCAAGGAACGGGTGTGGTCGGTCGAAGGCGACATCGACCTCCTGGCTGATGCGATCGCGTCATGGCTGCGCCGTCATGACCGCATCAACGCGCCGCAGGTTCTCGTCGGGCAAAGCTATGGAGGTCTGCGCGCGCCCCGCATCGCCGAAAATCTGCACAAGCGTCATGGCGTTTCGGTAAATGGGCTCATCCTGGTTTCGCCAATCCTGGATTATGGCTGGCGCTATCACGCGCGCTCCTCACCGCTCGCTTACATGACGCTGCTGCCGTCATTTGCCGCGGCACGGATGGAGAGCGAAGGCGCATTCGATGCCCAGAAGCTCGTCGCGGTGCAGGATTATGCGACCACGGCCTTCGTTGAAGATTATCTCAAGGGCCCCCGTAACCGGGAGGCACTGCAACGGATGGCCGTTCGTGTCAGCGCCATCACCGGCCTTCCGCGATCGGTGGTGGAGGCCGCGAAGGGGCGTGTCGACGAAAATCTGTATGCGCGTGAGGTCGTGCGTCAGAACGGCAAGGTCGCATCGACTTACGATCCCGGCACGGTGAGCGACGATCCTGATCCGTCGACTCCGCGCCCCGATTTTGCCGATCCGTTTCTTGCTGCGCTGAAGGCGCCGCTGACCGCGGCCATGAGCAATCTGCTCCGCGAAGGCGGAAAGCCGCCGGCGATTCCCTACATCGTGTCGAACGACGAGGTATTTCAGGCCTGGCAGTGGAGCGATGGTCACGGCATGCCCGAGGCGGTGACCGCGCTTCGCAAGATGCTCGCGCTCGATCGCGGCCTGCAGGTTCTGGTGGCCCACGGTTATTCCGATTTGCAGACGCCGTATTTCGAGAGCACGCTGATCCTGTCGCAGCTTCCGGAATTCGGTGGGCGGCTGCAGCAGCGCAATTACCGGGGCGGGCATATGTTCTACAGCCGAGACGAGTCCCGCATCCAGTTCAGGCGTGATGCCGAAGCCTTGTTTGCTGCGGCTGCCAAACGACCATGACCGATCCGATATGACGGAAGTGCGTTTCTATCATTTGCTGGAGCAGCGCCTTGAGCGTGTGCTGCCGCAATTGCTCGAAGTGTCGCTGCAGCGCGGCTGGCGCGTGGTGGTGCAGACCGCGTCTGAGGAACGCATCGCCGCTCTTGACGCGCATCTGTGGACCTATCGTGATGACAGCTTTCTTCCACACGGAGTCTCGGGAAATCCCGACGCCGCCGATCAGCCGGTGCTGCTGACGGCCGGCGAAGGCAACCCGAACAACGCCACGGTTCGCTTTCTGATCGACGGCGCGCCTTTTCCTGAAGACATCTCGCAATACGAAAGGCTGGTCCTCGTCTTCGATGGCACCGACGACGACCTTGTCGCTCGCGCGCGCGAGCAATGGACGCAAGCCAGGTCGCAGGGACATGAGACCAGTTATTGGCAGCCCGACGATAGCGGGCGCTGGGTGCAGAAGGCATGACGGCTGGGAGGCGGCGATTGCCTTCATCAAAGAGTTTTCTGCAACTATCTGATAAACCACGTATTTTTCAAAGACTGAGACGGCGGAACCTCCGCCGTTAACGAGCGCCGGAGCTTTTGCGCATGGTGCGTTGATCATCGCCATGTTGCTGACTAACAATCCGGCTTGTTGGGCCGGTGGAGCGGATGTCACATTCGCTTCCTCCAGTACCGGGGACTATCTGTGCGAGGCGATGAGACGACGAGACGCGTGACGCGCACGGCGCTGCCATTGGCAGCGCTGCTGTTGCTTTGCGCGTGTGCGACCGAGACCCCGCAGCCGACCAGCAAGATGTCCGATATGTTTGCGACACCGACCTGGGCGCAGGCGAACCAGGCGCGCACGACAACCGTGCGCGCGATTACGCCCAACGACTTGATCAACCAGGATGGTTCTTGCGCCATGCAGGCTTCGACGGACGGCGTGGCGCCGGCTGCATCCGATGCCGATGCGGCGCTCGCCGGGCAGGGTGAATTGCCCGCGGTGCAGGGCGGTGTCGGACTTGGCATGACCGAGTGTCAGGTGCTGCAACGCACCGGCGCGCCGGATACGTTCAATATCTCTGCCGAGGGCGCGGATCGCATCACAACGCTGACGGTCACACGCGGTTCGTGGCCGGGCCTTTATCGATTCCGGGGCGGGCGACTGGTGTCGATTGAGCAGGTCGCCGTGCCGGCGGCGGCAAAGCCCGCACGATCAACCAAGTCGAAAAAGACTGCGACCAAGTCGCAACCTTCGCAGCTTCGCGGCGCGCAGCAATAACCCTGCGCCGGAGCGTCGCGCCGATATCGGCGCCATGCACGCTTTGGCTGAGATTCGACGCGCAACCACGTGCGGATGTGGGGGCTGCGCGCTCATCAATTTCGGCGAGCTGTTACACCAAGGTGATGGATAGCCAACGAGCGGCGGTTCATACTGCCGGTGGCCCGGGATTTGCTTTTTGCCGGTCTTGAAAGTTGGCGCACCAGCGTCTCGAATGAGGGACTGCGGCACGTGCAGCGCAAAGGGGATCGTCTATGAAATCGATGTTACGTACCGCATTCGTAGCGGCGGCGATGCTGAGCGCCGCAGCCGCTCATGCCCAAAGCCCGACCGGCTCCTCAGCCGACAAATATCCGGATCGTCCGGTCAAGATATTGCTGCCGTTTCCTCCTGGCGGCGTTGCCGATGTGGTGGGGAGGCTGCTGGCGCAGAAGCTGACGGAAAATACCGGACAGAATTTCTTCGTCGAGAACAAGGCCGGTGCGGCAGGCAATATCGGCGCGGCGCTGGTGCAGGGGACTGCGCCCGACGGTTATACGATCCTGCTCACCAGTTCGAGCTTCCTGATCAATCCGGGTCTGCAGAAGGTGCCTTACGACCCGGTCGGAGGCTTCGAACCGATCACCATCATCAGCGCGTCACCGAGCATTCTCGCGGTGCATCCCGGACAGCCGATAAAGTCGGTCAAGGATCTGATCGACGTGGTGAAGAAGGAGCCCGGCAAGCACAGCTATGCATCTGCGGGTGTCGGCTCGACACCGCACCTGCAGGGCGAAATGTTCAAGCAGGCTTTCGGGCTCGACATTGTGCATGTGCCGTTTGCCGGCGGTGGACCTGCGCTGCAATCGGCGGTCGGCGGACACACTCCGATCGTGTTTGCGGCATTGCCGCCCGCAATCCCGCTGGTGAAATCCGGTGACCTGCGTGCGCTCGCCATCGTCGGGCCGAAGCGCGTATCGGCGCTGCCCGATGTGCCGACCATGACCGAGGCAGGGTTGCCGGGTCAGGAGGCGGAGACGATCCTGCTTGCGCTAGCGCCTGCCGGTACACCCAAGCCGATCATCGACAAGTTGCAGCAGGAGATCGTCAAGGCGGTGAAGACGCCCGAGGTGGTGCAGAAGCTTGATGTATTCGGGTTTTCCCCGCTTGGCACGACACCGGCCGAGGCCACTGCACGCATCAAGTCCGAACTCGACATGTGGGCAAAGGTCATCAAGGACGCGAAAATTCAGTAGCGGCGATCCCCGCGCCAAGCCGGATATCCGGAAAGGCGTCAGCCTGAAGCCGCTTCCAGTTCGGCGCTGGCATTCAGCCATTCCTCTTCGGCATCTGCCAGCCTGGTTGCGGCGTCAGCGCGTTCCTTGGCGAGCTGACCCGCCTTGACCGGATCGGTCGCGAACAGGGTAGCGAGCGTGGCGTCGAGCTTCTCGATCTGCCCGTTCAGTTTCTGGGTCAGCGTCTCGGCCGCGGCGACGCGCTTGCGCAGGGCTGCCAGTTCGGACCGCTTCTGCGCAGCATTCTTGCGCATTTCCACGCCGGCCTTCGGAGCGTCATCTTTGGCCGCTGCGCCGCTCTTGCGCGTGTCGCTGCTTTCGCCGGACAGGATCAGCCGACGGTAATCGTCGAGATCGCCGTCATAAGGCGCGACACCGCCATTCTGCACGATCCAGAGCCGGTCAACGCTGGCTTCCAGCAGATAGCGATCGTGCGAAACCAGGATCACCGCGCCGGGATAATCGTTGATCGCTTCTATCAATGCGGCGCGGCTGTCGATGTCGAGATGGTTGGTCGGTTCGTCGAGAATAACGAGATGCGGCCCGCCAAAGGTGGCAAGCCCGAGCATCAGTCGCGCTTTCTCGCCGCCCGACAAGGTTTCGACCGCGGCATCGGCGCGCTTGGCGGAAAAGCCAATGGCGCCGGCCTTTGCCCGGACCTTCGGTTCAGGATCGTCAGGCATCAGACGGCGTACGTGCTGATAGACGCTGTCTTTCGGCCGCAATTCGTCGAGCTGATGCTGCGCAAAATAGGCGATCCGCAACTTGTCGGCGCGCGTGATCTGTCCGCTCAGTGGGGCGAGACGGTCGGAGAGCAGCTTCACCAGCGTCGACTTGCCGTTGCCGTTGGCGCCGAGCAGGGCGATGCGGTCGTCGTCGTCGATGCGCAGTGACAGGTTGCGCAGGATCGGCTTGCCGGGCTCGTATCCGACCGATACGCCGTCGAGAGCGATGATCGGCGGCGACAGGGTCTTGTCCGGCGCCGGAAGCACGATCGGCAGCACATCGTCGTTCACCATCGCCGCGGGCGGTTCGAGCCTCGCCAGCATCTTCAGACGCGATTGCGCCTGGCGGGCCTTGGTGGCCTTGGCACGAAAGCGATCGACGAAGGCCTGCAGATGCTTGCGCTGCGCTTCCTGTTTCTTGGCGAATTTCGCGTCCAGCATCTGGCGTTCGCGTCGTTGCTTTTCGAACGAGGAATAGCCGCCGCGATAGAAGGTCAGCTTGCCGTTCTCCAGATGCAGGATGGAATCGACCGCATTGTCGAGCAGATCGCGGTCGTGGCTGATCACGATCACCGTATGCCGATAGCGGGCGAGATGATCCTCAAGCCATAACGTGCCTTCAAGGTCGAGATAGTTGGTCGGCTCGTCGAGCAGCAGCAGGTCCGGCTCGGAGAACAGCACCGCGGCGAGCGCAACCCGCATCCGCCAGCCGCCGGAAAATTCGGAAACCGCGCGCGCCTGATCGATGGTCGAGAAGCCGAGTCCGGACAGGATGGCCGCCGCCCGAGCCGGCGCCGAATGCGCGTCGATATCGGCAAGCCGGGTATGGATGTCGGCGATGCGGTCGGCGTCCGTGGCATGTTCGGCTTCGGCCAAAAGCGATGCCCGCTCGCGGTCGGCGGCCAGGACCACCTCGATCAGGCTGTCGGGTCCGCTCGGCGCTTCCTGCAACAGACGGCCGACACGGGCGCGCTGGCGAATGGTCAGGCGGCCGGATTCCGGTGCGAGGTTGCCGGTAATGACGTTGAAAAGCGTGGTCTTGCCGGTGCCGTTGCGTCCGACGAGGCCAGTCCGGCTCCCTGCGGGCACGCGGACGGATGCGTCGTCGATCAGAAGGCGCCCGGCGACGCGGACGGAGAGGTTTTCGATGGTCAGCATGAGCGCGCGTTGTGGCCAATCGCGGCCGCGAGATCAACCACGCTGGTGAAGGGCGGCTTCGGCGCCGTGATTCCGCGACGCCAGCGTGTCCGGAACGCCATTTCGGTGAGGAAAAGAATGCTGGGGATGATTGAACGCGCGCGGATGACAGTGACTCTTTGCGCGAATCACGGAACATTGATGCGGGCCAGCCTACCGGCGGCTCGTGTGGCGTTTTCACCTCAAACCTTAAAGAGGACGCTATGGCTAAGAAAGCCAAGAAGAAAAAAGCTGCGAAGAAGAAGAAGAAGTAACGAGTTTACATCGGCCCGGGCAGAGACTTCTTCCCGGGCCGAATGCATTTTGAGGCGCGGCCGTGCCGCGATCGGTCCCGCCGCTTCACTTGATGGGCGGAAACTGCCAGTCCGGCTTGCGCGTATCGGCGGTCAGCAGCGCGCGGCCTGAGGTGATCGTCGCGATCACCTTGATGTCCTTGATGGTCTTGGCCGATACTTCCTGCGGATCCTTGTCGAGCACAACGAAGTCCGCGTATTTCCCCGCCTCGATGCTGCCGATCCGGTCGTCGACGCCGAGTGTATAGGCCGCGTCGATCGTGACCATGCGCATCGCGCGCTCGACATTGCGCACGCGCTCGGCAGGAGCGTGGGTCTTGCCCGACAATTCGCCGATCCGGTTCACCGCGGTCCAGACTTCATAAAGCGGGCTCGGCACGCCGACAGGCGTATCGGAATGCAGCGAGAGAACGACATTCTCCTTGAGGACGGTGTTCATGCGCGCGGCAAGCGAGGCGCGGTCGGTGCCGATATAATCGGCGTTCAGGTCGGCCCGTTCCGAGACGTAGTAGGGATTGGTCGAGATCACCGCGCCGAGCGCCTTCACCTGGCGGATCTGGGCGGTGCTGGAAATCCCGAAATGCTCGAACGAGAAGCGATGATCGAAGCGCGGTGTCTCGGCCTGCAAGGCCGCCAGCGCATCGAGCGTGATCTGGTTGCCGCCGGAGCCGTTGGAATGGACGTGGATCTGGAAGCCGGCATTCCACCAGGGACGCATCGCGTCCAGGAAGGCCTGCTTCGAGGTGTACATGAACAGGCCCTTGAAGCGATCGTTGTCGATGTAGCCGGGATATTGCAATTCCATGCCGAACGAGACGAAGGCATCGTCGGCATAGAATTTCACGCCGTTGAAGATCTGCCACTCGTTGCTGGTGTAGCGCAGCTTGGTGACTTCGCTCACGGCCTTGTCGCCGTATAATTGCTGGAAGGTGGCGCCATCGGCGACATGCACGATGCGCGCGATCGAATTGGGCTGACCGAAATATTGTTTGGTCAGCATGTTCTCCAGGTCGAGATTGACGCCGCCATAGAACAGGTCGCCGGTCGCGGTGATGCCCGCCTGCTGCATCAACGCGCCAAGATAGCGCAACCGCTTGCGTCCTTCCTCCGGCGTCAGGACTTCCGACAGCGGCTTGAGGACGATGATCTTGGCGGCCTCGGTGCCGAGAAATTGTCCGTTCGAAGAGCCGTCGGGGTTTTTGCCGGCGCCGATGGTCTTGGCGACAAGCTCGTTGGTGATCCCGTATTTCTCGATCGCGGCGCTGTTGGCAAACACGTAATGTTCGGACGCATCCCACACCACGATGGGTTGGGTCTTCGAGATTGCGTCGAGGTCGGTGCGGGTCAGGAGATCGCCGCCCATGGCGATGACGTCGTAACCCCATGTCAGGACCGTCGTGCCGGGCTTTGCGACCTTAACGTATTTTGTGAGCGCCTGCATCGCCGCTTCGCGCGTCTTCACGCCGGGAAAGTCAGGGCCGTAAGGGTTGCGGAGCGGGAAAAACGAGAGTGGCGGCAGACTGATCGCGACCGAGCCCATGACCGGGTGGCCATGCGCTTCAACGAAGCCCGGATAGATCACCTGTTTCGCGAAGCGATTGTCGATCTCGTAGGGGAAGCGTTTCATCCACGGCTGCAGATCGTCCAGCGTTCCGACCGACAGGATGCGTCCGTCCTTGACTGCAACCGCGGTCGCCGTCGGCCAGCCCGGGTCCATGGTGACGATCTTGCGCGCCAGGTAGATCGTGATCTTTTCGGTGGTTTGTTGCGGCTTGCCGGACAGCGACGGCGGCAGCGGCTTCAACAACGGAATGTTGGAGGCGGGCGGCGTGAGAGCGCTGGCCGGCACCGGGAAGGGCGGCTTGATGTCGACGCTTCCCGGCGGCTGGCTGACGATGCCGTCAGCCGCCGCGGACTTGGCTGCGGGCGCAGCGTCCGGCGATTGCGATGCGTTGGCCTGAGCGAGCCGGATCGCCTCCCGGAACAGCGGTGCGAGCTCGGTGATGCAATAAGTGCCCCAGGTCTCCGGCGCGCCGGTCGGAGTCTTGTGACTGGCGCCGATCCGGGGACGATGATGGTGTGAGCCGTGCGCATCGGCTGAATGTCGAACGTCCGCGATGATCGAGGCTGCGCATGCTGTCGCAGCGACAATTGCGATTGTCGATCTGGATCGCACAACAGGCCTCCCTCAGCGTCCGAGTGAAGGTCTAGCGCGATTCTCGATCACGCTTCATGGCTGATCGCCGCGTGCCGGCGTTGCCTTCGCGGCATGGTGACGCGTCCTGGCAGCAATGCGACAAAGCGCGCGATGGTTTTGTGAATTTCAGGCTTCAGAGATACGGCGATGCGTTATCGCTGCGCGGCCGTCGCCTTGACGATGTCTTCCCAGGCTTTGACCTCGCCGCGAACGAATTCCGGAAACGCATCCTTTCGCATCGGGGAAATGTCGAGACCGAGTTTGTCCAGGCGACTCTTGAGCTCGGCGTCGCCGAGTGCCGCAATCACTTCTGCTTCAATCTTTTGCTCTATTTCGGGCGGCGTTCCTTTGCGCACGAAAATTCCCATCCACGACCGCAAATTGAAATCCTTGAATCCGGATTCCGCGATGGTCGGGAGGTTGGGTTGCGACGAGGGCCGCTTTGACGAGAAGGCCGCAAGCGCGATGGTCTGCCCCGAATTCAGGAACGGAGTTGCGGCCCCGAGACCCGACGCAATCACCTGGACTTCGCCGGCCACCAGCGCGGCGTAGGCAGGCGCGGCTCCCTTGTATGGAACGGCGACGATATCGATGCCCGCGTTGCGCTTGAACCACTCCATCTTGAAGAAATGCGGGCTGCCTGGGCCGAGATGGCCGTAATTGAGCTTGCCGGGATTGGCCTTGGCGTATTTCACAAGCTCATCGACGCTGCGCGCCGGCACCGACGGATGCACCATCAGCGCGAACGGCAATTCGATGACGCGCACCACGGGTGACACGTCGCGTTCCAGATCGAAACGGCGGTTCGGGACCAGCGTCTCGTTGATAGCGATGGCGTTAGACAGGATGCCGATGGTCTGTCCGTCCGGCTCCGAGCGCGCGATGGCCTCGGTCACGATCATTTCCGAGCCACCCGGACGGTTATCGATGACGACCGGACGGCCGATCCGTTCTTGCAACTTCTGTCCGATCAGCCGCGCGACGATATCGGCGCTGCCGCCGGCTGCATAAGGTACGAGGAACGTGACAGTCCCTGTTGGCCACGACTGGGCGAAGCTAGGGACGATGCCAAGGGCCAGCAACGATGCAACAAGGATGGAGCGCCGCATAACAGTCATCGCAGTCCTCGATTTTCAAGCCGGCATCAAACGATACTTTTGAGTATCGCAGCGCGCAAGTCATCATTCAAAATGGTCTTGTCAGCCCGCAAGTCCGACGCGATGCTGACATCAGTTGATGTTGCCGACTGACGGAGGTGCGCATGTGTGTTCCAGGCTGTGAGGAGGCGGTGCGTGCCGCGTTGACGCGGCGTGGCTTCTTCCGGGGCGCCACCGCAACGGCTTTTGCTGCGACCGCGGTCGCGTCCGGCCCTGCAATCGCGCAGGAGCGCAAGTTCGGCCGCGTCGTCGATCTGACGCACACCATGTCGCCGGAATTCCCGACCTTTTTCGGTGTACCGGGAATCGAGATGAAGCGGCAGGCCGAGCTGAAGAAGGATGGCTTCAATGCGTATGTGTGGCAGCTTATGGAGCATGCCGGTACGCATCTCGACGCGCCGATCCATTTTTCCGAAAACGGCATGACCGCGGATCAGATCGATGCTGCGTCTTTCGTCGTGCCGCTCGCGGTCGTCGACGTGACGCAGCAGGCGGAAAAAAATGCCGACTATCAGATGACGCGCGCCGATCTTGCGGCTTACGAGAAGGCGCATGGGCGCATTCCCGACAATGCCTGCGTCGCGATGCATTCCGGCTGGGGACGCTACGTGACAGACGAAGCGAAATTCACCGGCAAGGATGCGTCAGGCAGCTTCCATTTTCCGGGCGTGTCGCCGGATGCGGCGCAATGGCTGCTGAGCGAACGCAAGATCGCAGGGCTCGCGGTCGATACGCTGTCGCTCGACTACGGCGCCTCTAAGGATTTCAAGACGCATTATCTGTGGCTGCCGGCTGGCCGCTGGGGGCTCGAGAATGTCGCGAATCTCGAGCAGGTTCCGGCTGCCGGCGCGACGCTTGTGGTCGGCGCCGCCAAGGTGAAGGGCGCAACCGGCGGACCGGTGCGGCTGATCGCGCTGGCGTGAGCGCTGCTCAGGAGGTGTCGGAACGCGGCTTCCAGGTTCGAAAGGCCCAAGCCCTCGGTCCAAGTTGTGTCATGGCAACGCCGGAGATCGCGAGCAGTCCGCCGGCAATCAATCTTGAAGTTACATGATCGCCAAGGAACAGCACACTCGACATCACGGCGAACACCGGAAGCAGCAGGCCGAACGGCGCGACGCGGCTCATGGAGCAGTGGGCGATCAGCCAGAACCAGAGGCCGAAGCCGAGGATGCCGCCGATGAAGATCGTGTAGGCGAGGGCGAGCCAGCCGCGTTCATCCGCCGCGACAAGGCTCGCCAATTGTCCCTGTTCAAGGAGCAGCGACATCAGCGCGACTTGGGGCACCGTGAGCAGCGACGACCAGCCCATCAGCATCAAGGGGTCGAAGGGGCCGTAGCGCTTGGCCAGGACGTTGGATATCGCGAACGCGAAGGCGGCCCCGACCACAAGCAGCAGCGGAAGCGCTTTGGCCGTCAGGTCAGGCCCCGCCGCCAGCACGACCACGCCGGCGAATGCAATTGCCACGCCGGCGGAGGTCGTGAGAGATGGTCGCTCCGCGAGCAGCGGCCAGGCCAGCAGGATGGTGAAGGGTGTGGCGAGTTGATAGGCGATCGCCGACATGCTTCCCGAGCCGAGCCCAAGGCCGACATAGAAGAGCCCGAAGTTCAGTCCGCCAAGGAACACCGAAATCGCTGCGAGAGGGCCGAGCTGTCGGCGTGTGGGCCTTTTGACGAACGGGATGAGCAACAGCGCGATGGCTGCGAAGCGCAGCGCAAGGAAGAAGAGGGGCGGAAACTCCGCAACGCCGACCTTGATCGCCACGAATTGATAGCCCCAGAGCAAAGGGACGGCCACCGCGCAGACGATCTGGAAAGCGGTCATGGTATCCTTCTTTCAAGACCATTCGGTCCAGATATGGTCGAGCCGACGGCATTGGCGTCCATGGTTGTCTCTACTTGATGAAGCGGTCGAGCAGCGCGTCAGCGGTGGCTTGCGACGTGATATGCGCCGGCGCCGTTTTGCCGACCACTCGCAGGCCCTCGACGAAACAGACAAGAATTCGGGCGGCACTTGAAGGCTCGACACCATCGGCCAATTGGCCCGCGGCTTTCGCACGGGCCAGTGCATCAGCAACCCGAGCCTCCATGGCTTTGAAAAAGCTCGCGATGCGACGATTGACGTCAGCATCCTGGCCAGCCAGTTCCATGGCTGTCGCCACCAGCAGGCATCCGCGCCGCCCCTTGGCGCCACTCGTGCGGTCAACATAGCCGGTAAGGTAGGCCCGCAGACCGTCGACCGGCTCGCTGCTGGGGCCAAGTTCGATATCCATCCGCGTCAGCGCATCGGCAACGTAGCGATCGAGTGCGCGCAAGAACAGCGAGTGCTTGTCACCGAAGGCGGCGTAAAGGCTGCCGCGCGAGAGCTTCGTCGCACGGAGAAGGTCCGGCAGCGCCGTGGCGTGATAGCCGCGCGACCAGAACACATTCATCGCGCGTTCGACAGCGGCTTCGGTGTCGAAGCTCCGCGGGCGGCCGCGGGCCGACTGCACCGGGGTCTGACGGCTCATCGGCGATATATAGACCAAGTGGTCTTTAATTGAAAGTGGCAGCCGACCACACTTGTTTCAGCGCGCAGGGCGCAATCGAAAAGAAAGAAGCCCCGGTCCCGTGAGGGATCCGGGGCTCTCTGCCTCCCGGCAAGAGCACCTGAACTGATCAACATCAGTGGCAGACGTTGATGCGCTTCCAGAAGCCGCCGTAATAGGTGTCGACCCATACCTTGCGGAAACAATTGTAGTGGACCGGGCGGACGTGGATGTGATGGCCGTGCCAGTGGCGATGATGATGACCCTTCCAGCCGTGAGCTTCGGCGGACGAGGGCGTCGCGAGCGATGCGATGCCGACGGTGGCGACAGCGGCAAGCGTGATTGCGGTGATGCGAAGCATGTCAGTCACTCCTATGGGCGGATGCTTGATTGCGTCCTGTGCTTGTCTGTCGCTGGCGGAGTCGGATGCGTTCGCAGTCTGCGGATTAAACTTGCGCAATGATTTGAACTGCAGGTGATCGACGAGATGTCGTCGATGTCTGCGACGCTTTAGCGCGAACGAAAAAGCCCGGCCTCCGCGCGGGAGACCGGGTTGCGCACGACGCCATCGCGGCGCAGCGTGCCTAGTAGTAGCGGTAGTAAGAGCGATAGCCGTAATACGGCCTGTACGGCTTATAGTAGCCGTAGCCGTAGTAAGGCTTGTAGTAAGGTTTGTAATACGGCTTGTAATAGCCGTAACTCTTGTAGCCGCCATAGTAGTGGGCAGACGCTGCGGTCGGAGCCAGCGCGGCAGTCACGAGCGCGGCGCCGGCAGCGAGGCCTAGGAGGGTCTTTCGAACCATGGGGTCTCTCCTGTAACGGATGTGGGCTCACATCCTGTTTTTCAGTCGCTGCCGGTCGGGAGAAGGTTCGATGCCGGCTGTCGCGGGGAAGTCTGGTTGAGCCCCGTCCAGCGAAATAGGGAGGCTATGCGGCAGGGACCTCTCGGGGGTCTTGCCTTGCCGTGATCCGGAGGCGTGGCTATAAGCCGCTCGCGCCCGTTTCGGGCAACCATTTCCAGCACCTCAGAGGACTGTCACCATGGCGATTGAGCGCACCTTTTCGATTCTCAAGCCGGACGCCACCGCGCGCAACCTGACCGGTGCGATCAACGCCGTCATAGAGAAAGCCGGTCTGCGCATCGTTGCGCAGAAGCGCATTCGCATGTCGAAGGCCGAAGCCGAGACCTTCTATGGCGTGCACCGTGAGCGGCCGTTTTTCGGCGAACTCGTCGAGTTCATGATTTCCGCGCCGGTCGTTGTCCAGGTCCTCGAAGGCGAGAACGCGATCGCGAAATATCGCGAGATCATGGGCGCGACCAATCCCGCGCAGGCGGCTGAGGGCACGATCCGCAAGCTTTACGCGAAGTCGGTGGGTGAGAATTCGGTCCACGGGTCCGATGCGGCTGACACGGCGGCCAAGGAGATCGCCCAGTTCTTCTCCGGCAACGAAATCGTGGGTTGATAGGACTTTTCTATCGCTTGAGACATAGCGCCCCGTTGCCACTGTAGATTTACAGTCGTAGATACCCCTTTCGTTTTGCGAGAAAAGAAAGGGGTATCAGGGTGGGTGCGCTCTGGGCAGACATCATGTCGCCGGCCTTCTGGGTCGCGGCTGGGCAGATCATCGGAATTAACATCATCCTTTCGGGCGATAACGCGGTCGTCATCGCGCTCGCCTGCCGCATGTTGCCGGCAAAGGAACGCTTCTGGGGCATGATCCTCGGCGCCGGCGTGGCGGTGCTGCTCCGCATCCTGTTCACTCTCGTGGTGGCGCAGGCGATGGGTTATCCCTTCCTCAAGCTGGCCGGCGGCATCCTGCTGTTGTGGGTCGCGGTCAAGCTCGTGGTCCCCGAAGAGGATCATGGCGAGGGCAAGGTTGCGGCGGCCGACAATCTGTGGCGCGCGGTACGCATCGTCGCCATCGCCGACATCGTGATGTCGCTGGACAACGTCATTGCGATCGCAGCTGCGGCGGAGACGGCGGGCATCCGCGTCGATCCGGCCCATGCCGAGTCGATCAAGACCGCGCTCATCATTTTCGGGCTCGTGACCTCGATCCCGCTGATCGTCGCGGGTTCCGCGCTCCTGATGTCCTTGCTGGACCGTTTCCCGATCCTGGTCTGGGCGGGTGCGGCGCTGCTCGGTTGGGTGGCTGGCGACATCATGGCAAAGGACCCGGCGCTGGCGCGCATTCTGACGGCAGACCAGATGCATTCGCTGCATTTCTGGGCGGCTGCCGTCGGCGCTGCGTTCGTTGTGCTGATGGGCTTCTGGCTGCGTCAGTATCAGCACAAGAAGCTGATGGACGCGCCGCTGGTGATCGATCCGCCCGGGCCGGAAGAGTTTCCTCACAAGCACTGAGCCCAGTCACTTTCGGGCGAGAATAATGCTGGAATAATGCTAAGAGAGGCGGGATGAACATCCATCATCCCGCCTCTTTGGCTATCCGGGCGTCGGCCTGTCCGCACGATTGTCCCTCGACCTGCGCGCTCGAGGTCGAGGTGCATAACGGTGTCCGCATCGGCCGGGTTCGCGGGGCGGACGACAATGCCTACACGGCGGGCGTCGTCTGCGCGAAGGTCGCGCGCTATGCCGACCGCATCCATCATCCGGACCGCTTGACGAAGCCGTTGCGCCGGAAAGGGGCAAAGGGCGAGGGCGCCTTCGAAGAGATCGGCTGGGACGATGCGCTCGACATCGTCGCCGAGCGATTCCTGAAAGCGGAAGCGCGACACGGCTCCGAAACGGTGTGGCCGTACTTCTATGCCGGCACCATGGGCCTCGTGATGCGCGACGGCATCAACCGGCTCCGCCACGCCAAGAAATATTCCGGCTTTCAGACCACGATCTGCGTCAATCCGGCCTGGACCGGCTTCATTGCCGGCACCGGACGGCTCGCCGGCGCCGATCCGCGCGAAATGGCGCAATCGGATCTCGTAGTGATCTGGGGCACCAATCCGGTTTCTACCCAGGTCAATGTGATGACGCACGCGACGCGCGCGCGTAAGGAACGCGGCGCCAAGATCGTTGCGGTCGATATCTACATGAACGGCACGATGGAGCAGGCCGATTTGCCGGTGCTGGTGAAGCCCGGCACCGACGGCGCGCTCGCTTGCGCGATCATGCATTGCCTGTTTCGCGACGGCGCGGCCGACTGGGATTATCTGAACCGCTACAGCGATGCGCCGCGAGAGCTCGAAGCGCATGTGAAGACGCGCACGCCGCAATGGGCGTCGGCGATCACGGGCTGTCCGGTCGAGACCATCGAGGAGTTTGCCCGGCTGGTGAAACAGAACAGGCGCGCGTTCTTCCGGCTCGGCTATGGCTTCTCGCGCTCGCGCAACGGCGCGGTCAATATGCACGCCGCGAGCTGTATCCCGGTGGTGACCGGCGCCTGGCAATATGAAGGCGGCGGTGCGTTCCACAATAACGGCGCGATCTATCACTGGAACAAGGACATGATCGAAGCGCCGGAGCTGACCGATCCGTCGGTGCGCATGCTCGACCAGTCGAAGATCGGCCCCATCCTCGATGGCGATCCTGATGCGCTTTTCGGCGGGCCGCCGGTGACGGCGCTTCTCATCCAGAACACCAACCCGATGTCCGTTGCGCCCGACCAGAATGTGGTGAAGCGCGGCTTCGCACGCGACGACCTATTCACCTGCGTGCACGAACAGTTCATGACCGAGACCGCGGCGGTGGCCGACATCGTCTTGCCCGCGACCATGTTCATGGAGCACGACGACGTGTATCAGGCCGGCGGCAGCCAATATATCCTGCTGGGGCCGAAGCTGGTCGACGCTCCGGGCGAATGCCGCAGCAATCACGATGTGATCTGCGCGCTCGCACAGCGGCTGGGCGTGACACATCAGGGTTTCGAAATGTCGCCGCGCGAGCTCATCGACTGGACGCTGCAAGAGTCCGGCTGGGGCAATCTCGAAAAGCTGGAGCGCGAGCGCTGGATCGATTGCCAGCCGCCATTCGAGAA
>VFQN01001013.1_pt1 | contig 49449 bp, 43 predicted proteins | sample 3512371 | NCBI WGS metagenome assembly VFQN01 (sample SAMN10412370, study PRJNA504923) | tailings metagenome | isolation source: Replicate 2 from Balatoc abandoned mine | place: Philippines: Itogon, Benguet | collected 2017-08-28
CAATCGTACCCACGTTCACGTGCGGCTTCGTACGCTCAAATTTGCCCTTGGCCATTGCTTTTCCCTACCTGCCGTTGATGGTTATAAAAAAATTTAAAAACCCAACTGCTTCTTGATGGTGCCCATGGCGTGGATTGAACACGCGACCTCTCCCTTACCAAGGGAGTGCTCTGCCACTGAGCTACATGGGCGCAAAACGCTGCGCTGATGCCATGCTCCCGTCGGGAAGCGGTACTGGAGCGGGTGAAGGGAATCGAACCCTCGTCGTAAGCTTGGAAGGCTTCTGCTCTACCATTGAGCTACACCCGCCCTGACTGCCACACCACATTCCGAGAATCCGCACACACCCCGTTACAACGACTACACACTTCCAGGCGCCTGCAACAAAAAACCTGGTGGAGGGGGAAGGATTCGAACCTTCGAAGGCTGAGCCAACAGATTTACAGTCTGCCCCCTTTGACCGCTCGGGAACCCCTCCGAACGAAACCGGTAATTATGGTTAGATCACGCAGTTATGTCAATGAAAGTACGCGAAAAAACCATCAGAAGAAGGGGAGCATTTCCGCCCTCCCGGGCCGGCGCCGGGTATTTCCGCCAACCTACTGAAACTACGGTTGAATTTGCGGAGCCCCTCAACGGGCAGCCCGACGGGACCGTTCCGCCCACGACCGCAAGGTGTCCATGTGCCGACTGACGAGAAAATGTCCCGCACCCGGCCTGGGCTGCCTCTCCAGGACCGACGAGCCGCCGGACCGCCGGCAAATGCCGGTCAGGGAACCCGGAAAATCACCCGCAATTCACCATATATGTGAGCACACACAAACTATATTTTATTATTAAAATCAATCACTTAATTAGTTCCCGCCCGATCCGCTAATACTGCTGCCGCCACAAACAAACAGTGTCTGCCCCGAAATGTATCCACTCTCCGGATGGAGAAAAAAGCTGACCGCACGCGCCACATCCTTGGGGGTGCCCACCCATTTGACGGGAATACTGTCGATCACCGCCTGCCGCTTGGCGCTGCCGATCGGATGGCCATTGTCAAACAGCTCGGTCGCCACCGGACCGGGGGCAACTGCATTGATCGTGATGCCATCTCCTGCCAACTCCAGGCAAAGCACCCTGGTCATGCCGACAAGTCCGGCCTTGCCCGCGGCATAGGCCAGACGCTGGGTCTTGCCCAGTATGGCCCGCGACGAAATGCTGACGATGCGCCCGAAACCGGCCTGGCGCATTCCCGGCACCAGGGTCTGGATCAGGATCATGGCCGCCCGGACATTCAGGGCATAGACATGGTCCATGTCATCAACCGTAGCCTGCTCCAGCGATCCCGGCCGGTTGGCGCCGGCATTGTTGACCAGATAACGCACCGGGTATTTCTCCGCCACCTCGCGGGCCACTGCGGACGCCGAGGCCGCATCCGCCAGGTCGACCTCATGGTGCAGGATGCGCGGATGCCGGATGCGCGGCGGCCGGCGCTGCAGCGTCACCACGGTCCTCCCCTGGTCCAGAAGATCCTGCGCAATGGCCTCACCGATACCGGAACTGGCCCCCGTAACAACTGCCACACCATCCATAACAATCTCCTCCGATAATTCCTGAGCACAAGCTTCGAGTATAGGGCCGGCGGGAACCGGAACATTCCGCCGACAGGGCGATGGTATGCTCCCCGGCCCCCATGAATGCCGCCGTTTCCACACTACGGGCTCTGCTGGCCCCTCGCATCACCGCGGCACCCCCGTCCTGCTGGCTGATCGTTGCCCTGATCGTGTTCGGGCTGATCATCGACCAGCACGTCACGCCCTGGGGGCAGACTGCAGTCAGCTTCGCGGCATGGGCGCTGCTGCTGTACTGGATGGTCCGCTCGGCCAGCGCCGAGCGCACCAAGCTGATTGCCTGCGTGGTTTACGCCAGCCTCGGCGAAATTTTCCTGTCACTGGTCTGGGGCCTTTACGACTACCGGCTCGGCAACATTCCGCTGTTCGTGCCGCCCGGCCACGCGCTGCTGTTTGCGCTGGGCGTCACACTCGCCGCGAGGCTCCCCGGCTGGATCACCCTTGCGGTGCCCCTGGCAACCGCCCCGGTGGTCATCGCACTGGCCTGGATCGGCAGCGACACCCTCGGGCCGCCGCTGTTCGTCCTGCTGCTGGCCTGCATGGCCCTGAGCCGCGCGCGCAAGCTGTATGCGGTGATGTTCATGCTGGCGCTGGCGATGGAAATCTACGGCACCGCGCTCGGCAACTGGACCTGGAACCGCGAAGTGCCCTGGCTGGGCCTTGGCACGCTCAACCCGCCGCTTGCGGCAGGCGCGTTTTACTGCGTGCTCGACCTGCTGGTGGTGGGCACCGCATCCCTGCTGAAACGCCGGCGGACGGCGGCCGCCTAGCGCGGTTTTGCGGAACGCGCCTTCGGCTTGCCGCCGGCAGGCTTGCGGTCGCGGCCTTGCGGCGCCGGCGGCAGGCCCGTGTGCTGGGTGCGGAAAGACTGGTACTTGGCCGGCTTGCGCGCCCCTTCCGGTTTCAGCCCGGTGCCCGCAGGCTGGAAGGACGGGATCAGCTGGCGCTTGCCGGAACCGATCAGGTCGGCCCGGCCCATGCGCCGCAGCGCCTCACGCAGCATCGGCCAGTTCTCGGGATCGTGGTAGCGCAGGAAGGCCTTGTGCAGCCGGCGCACCTTGAGGCCTTTCGGAATGACGACGTCCTCGCTGCTGCGGGTGACCTTGCGCAGCGGATTCTTGCCGGAGTGGTACATCGCCGTCGCGGTCGCCATCGGCGACGGCAGGAAAGCCTGCACCTGGTCGGCGCGGAATCCGTTCTGCTTCAGCCACAGCGCAAGCTCCAGCATGTCCTCGTCGGTGGTGCCGGGATGCGCGGCGATGAAATACGGGATCAGGTACTGTTCCTTGCCGGCCTCGCGCGAATACCTGTCGAACAGCTCCTTGAACTTGTAATAGCTGCCGACGCCCGGTTTCATCATCTTCGACAGCGGACCTTCGCCGATCGCCTCCGGCGCGATTTTCAGGTAACCGCCGACATGGTGCTGCGCCAGTTCTTTCACATATTCCGGCGATTCCACCGCGAGGTCGTAACGCACGCCGGAGCCGATCAGGATTTTCTTGATGCCGGGCAGCGCGCGGGCTCGACGGTAGAGCCTGATCAGTGACGAATGGTCGGTATTCAGGTTGGGGCATACCCCCGGGTAGACACAGGAGGGCTTGCGGCATGAGCTTTCGATTTCCCTGCTTTTGCAGGCGAGACGGTACATGTTGGCCGTCGGCCCGCCGAGGTCCGAGATGACGCCGGTGAAGCCCGGCACCGCGTCGCGGATGTGCTCGACCTCGCGGATGATCGAATCCTCGGAGCGGTTCTGGATGATGCGGCCCTCGTGTTCGGTGATCGAGCAGAAGGTGCAGCCGCCGAAGCAGCCGCGCTGGATCGTCACCGAGAAACGGATCATCTCGTAGGCGGGAATCTTCGCCTTGCCGTACGCTGGATGCGGCACGCGCGCGTAAGGCAGCTCATACAAGGCATCCATCTCCTTCGTCGTCAGCGGGGCCGGCGGCGGATTGATCCACACTTCCCTGTCGCCGTGACGCTGTACCAGTGCGCGTGCGTTGCCGGGATTGGACTCGACATGCAGGATGCGCGAGGCATGCGCGTACAGAATCGGATCGTCGGCCACCGCCTCGTACGAAGGCATGCGGATCACACTGCGCGCGCGGTCCGCATTCTTGACTTCGCGGATGAAACGCACCACCTGCGCGCCGCCGGGTGCTGCCGCAGTCCTGACTGCAACGGAACCCTCCATCGCATACGGGTCGACCGGCGGATTGAGCGGCCCCGGCGTGTCGATGGTCGTGGAGTCGATTTCAATCCAGTCTGACGGCGTCGCATTGCGCAGGAAGGCCGTGCCGCGGATATCGGTGATGTCTGAAGGTTTCTGCCGCGCCGCCAGCCGGTGCGCAATGTCGACGATCGCGCGCTCGGCATTGCCGTAGACCAGGATGTCGGCCTTGGCATCGACCAGCACCGAGCGCCGCACCTTCTCAGACCAGTAATCGAAATGCGCGATGCGCCTGAGGCTCGCCTCGATGCCGCCGATGACGATGGGCACGTCGGGGAAGGCTTCGCGCGCGCGCTGGCTGTAGACGATCACCGAGCGATCCGGCCGCTTCCCGCCCTCGGCGTTGGGCGTATAGGCATCGTCGCTGCGCAGCCGGCGGTCCGAGGTGTAGCGGTTGACCATCGAATCCATGTTGCCGGCGGTGACGCCGAAAAACAGCTTGGGCCGGCCCAGCGCGCGGAAGGCATCGGCCGAATGCCAGTCCGGCTGGGCGATGATGCCGACGCGAAAGCCCTGGGCCTCGAGCAGGCGGCCGACGATGGCCATGCCGAAACTCGGATGGTCGACATAGGCATCGCCGGTGACGAGGATGATGTCGCATTCCTCCCAGCCGAGCGTGTCCATCTCGGCGCGCGACATCGGCAGGAAGGGGGCCGTGCCGAAGCGCGCCGCCCAGTACTTGCGATGGCTGAAAATGTCTTTCGGGCTGGCGACGGCGGTTTGCATGGGGGCATTATAAGTCGCCCCCCGTGCAACCGCCCCGGAAACTCAGACCTTGCGCCCCGGCGGCCACAGCTTTGGCGAACCGCGCTCGTACTGCGGCGGCCAGTCCGTCTCCGCGCCGAGCGCGACCGCGGCATGCCGCGGCCAGCGCGGATTGAACAGCATTGCCCGCGCCAGCGACACGAAATCAGCCTGGCCATTGGCGATGATCGTTTCGGCCTGATGCGGATCCGTGATCAGACCCACGGCGCCGGTGACAATGCCGGCTTCCTTCCTGACGCGCTCCGCGAAGGGTACCTGGTAGCCGGGCGCCACCGGGATTTTCGCGTCGGGCACAACGCCGCCGCCGGACACCGTGACATAGGCACAGCCTTCGGCCTTCAGTGCCCGCGCATATGCGACCGCTTCGTCCGGCGTCCAGCCGCCCCCGGCAAAATCACTACCGGAAATCTTGGCGCCGACGAAACGGTCAACCGGAAACGCCGCACGGATCGCGCGGAACACCTCCAGCGGATAACGCATGCGGTTCCCGAGGCTGCCGCCGTATTCGTCACTGCGACGGTTCGCCAGCGGCGACAGGAATTCCGACAGCAGATAGCCGTGGGTCGAATGCAGTTCGACGAAATCGAGGCCGATGCGCGCCGCGCGTTGCGCGGCCTGCACGTAGGCCTGTGTCAGAGCCGCCATGTCGGCACGGCTCATCTCGTGCGGTGCCGGCCAGCCTGGTGCAAGCGGCAGCGGCGACGGCGCCAGCGTGGTCCAGGCGCCCTCGTCCGCGCCCAGCGGCCCGTGCCCCTGCCACGGCCGGTGGCTCGAGGCCTTGCGTCCGGCATGGGCCAGCTGCACGCCGAGCACCGCCGGTGAAATTCCGCGCACAAAATCCGCAACGCGCTTCATCGCCGCCTCGTTGGCGTCGGAATAAAGCCCCGGGCAGTGCGGCGTGATGCGCCCCTCCGGCGTCACGCCGGTGGCCTCCATCACCAACATCGACGCGCCGGATATCGCCAGCGAGCCCAGGTGCATGATGTGCCAGTCGGACATCGAACCGTCGGCTGCGCTGTACTGGCACATCGGCGCGACGGTGATGCGGTTGGACAGCGCCCGCTTGCCGATGGTGAGCGGCGTGAACAACTGCGCAGACATGTCGAAGCCCCTCAGTGGCCGAAATAACCGATGATCCGCCACCACAGGTAGTGCAGCGGAATCAGTGCAAAGATGCTGATCAGCGCCAGCGGCAGCGTCAGCCGCAGCGCATCGCGCAGCCGCAGCCCCGCCATCTGCATGCCCACCACCACCGGCGGCGCCTGGTACGGAAACAGCAGCGTCGAGAACCCGACGGCCGCGGTCATCAGCGCCGCCTGCAGCGGCCATCCGGCGGCCTCGGCGAAAGTGCCGGCGAGCGGCGACAGCAGCGCCGGCTGCGCCGGGTTGGTGACCACCATCGAAGCCAGCGTCGACAGCACGCCGAGAGTGATGAAATTCGCCGCATCGGCATCGCGCTCCAGGCGAACGACCTGCAGCACCGCATCGCCGATCGCCTTGCTCAGGCCGGTATCCAGCATCACCGCGCCGAGGCCGAGGATGCCGCCGATATAGAAGAAGGTGCCGAACTTGACCCGTTCCTGGAAAATTGTCGCCGGCACCGCGCCGATTTTCGGCAGCATCGCCACCACCGCCGCACCGAGCGCGATCCAGCCCGGCCGTATCCCGTGAAGGAAATCGCTGACCCACAGCACAAGGGCCACCAGCACGATTGCGGCCAGCCGCTTTTCGTTGCCGCTCATCGGCCGCAGCTCGGCCGCCGCGCCAGCAGCGCCGGTCTGCGCCGGAAACATCCAGCACACGAGCACGACGATCAGCGCACCCTTGATGATGCCCATCACCGGGAACTGCGCCCACAGGTACTCGGCATAGATCAGCTGCACGCCATAAAGCGTTTCCGCGGCGCCGGCGAGCACCAGGTTCGGCGCATTGGCCGGCAGTATCGCGGTGCCGCACTGGAAGGACGCGACGATGGTCGCGAACAGCACGCCGCTGTGTCCAGGAGTGCCCGGCGCGAGTCCGTGGCGTTCGGCGACCGCCGCGAGTATCGGCACCAGCAGCAGGATGCGGCCGACGGTGGCCGGCATCAGGAAGGCCAGCACCACGGCCACCAGCACCGCGGCGGTGACCAGTTGCGGATAGGACCATACGCGCGTGCCGAGCGCGACGCGGGCGATGCGCTCGCCGAGGCCGGTCATGCGTACCGCCTCGGCGATCACCAGCCCGCCGAGCACCAGCCACAGCGTGCTGGACGCGAAGCCCGAGAAGATGACTTCCGGCTTGGCCACCTCCAGCAGTACCGCCAGCACAAAAAACAGCAGGGCGGTCAGCGCCTCCGGCAGGAGGCCCGTGGCCCACAGTCCCATCACCAGCACCAGCAGACCGCCGGTGTGCATGACATTGACCGGCACGCCTGCAGGCGGCGGCAGGAAAAAAATCGCCGCGGCAGCGGCGACGATCGCCGCCATCAGCAGCGATGCGGATTTCGAATGACCCATGGGAAACCGGTGATCACACCGGATAGTTCACAAGTATTTGATTTTATTGATATTTTTACTTCTGGAATTTTGCCGCCAGCGCCTCGCTGCCACGCGCCAGCATCACCAGATCCGAACCCACGGCGACAAACAGGTACCCCATGTCGAGGCAACGCTGGCCGTCGCCCTCGCCGACGAGTATGCCCGGCGCCTTGCCGGCCTTGGTGATGCGCTTCGCGGCATCCTCCATCACCTTCCACACCTCCGGGTGCTGCCAGTTGCCGAGGTAACCCATGTCGGCGGCGAGATCGTTGGGTCCGATGAAAATGCCGTCGACGCCCTCGATCGCGGCGATGGCCTCGATCTCCTTCATCGCCGCCAGCGTTTCCACCTGCACCAGCACGCACAACTCGTCATGCACGCGCTTGAAATAGTCCTTCACGCGGCCGTAACGGTTGGCGCGCGTGCAGCCGGAGACGCCGCGCACGCCCTGCGGCGGGTAACGCGTCGCCGCCACCGCGCGTTTCGCCTCCTCGGCGTTCTGCACGTAAGGAATCAGCAGCGTGCGCGCGCCGATGTCGAGATAACGCTTGATCAGCACGGTGTCGTTCCAGGCCGGACGTACGATGCCTTCGGTGCTGCCGGCAAGCATCGCATCAAGCTGGTTCTGCACGACCGGCAGCTCATTGGGCGAATGCTCGGTGTCGAGCAGCACCCAGTCGAAGCCGGCGTCGGCCAGCACTTCAGCCGAAATCGCGCTGCAAAGGCTGGACCAGATGCCGATCTGCGGTTTGCCGGCCCTGATCGCCTTCTTGAATTGATTGACGGGTAAATCCATGGTCATGTTCCTTATGCGCAATGAGTGATCAATGAACGACTTCGGGGTCGGGGGTCGGGTCGCCTCTGTGCAGCACGTCGAGGTCGCAACCCTTGTCAGCCTGGGTGATGTGCTGCACGTAGATCGCGCCATAACCGCGGGTGTAATGCGGCGCCGGCTGTTTCCATTCGCGCCGGCGCTTCGCCAGTTCCTCGGCGCTGACCTTCAGCTCGAGCTTGCGGGCGGCGACATCCAGCTCGATCAGGTCGCCGTCGCGCACCAGCGCCAGCGGCCCGCCGACATGCGCTTCCGGCGCCACATGCAGCACGCAGGCGCCGTAAGATGTGCCGCTCATCCGCGCATCCGAAATACGCACCATGTCACGTACACCCTTCTGCAGCAGTTTCTTCGGGATCGGCAGCTGCCCCCATTCCGGCATGCCCGGCCCGCCCTGCGGCCCCGCGTTCTGCAGCACCAGCACCGAGTTTTCGTCGACCACCAGGTTTTCGTCGTCGACGCGGGCGTACATGTCGTCGTAGTTCTTGAACACCACCGCGCGACCGGTGTGTTTCAGCAGGTGCGGCTCGGCCGCCGTCGGCTTGATCACGGCGCCGTCGGGCGCCAGATTGCCGCGCAGCACCGCGAGGCCGCCGTTGGGCGAAAGCGGATTGCCGCGGCGGCGGATCACGTCATCGTTGTAGATCTTCGCGCCTTCGAGGTTCTCCCCCAGCGTGCGGCCGTTGGCCGTCAGGCAGCCTAGGTTCAGCAGGTCCTTCAGCTCCGACAGCATCGCACGCAGCCCGCCGGCATAGTAAAAATCCTCCATCAGGTATTTCTTGCCCGCGGGGCGGATGTTGGCGAGTACGGGCGTGCGCTGCGCCAGTTCGTCGAAACGGTCGAGTTTGAGATCGACGCCGGCTCGGCCTGCCATCGCCACCAGGTGGATCAGCGCGTTGGTCGATCCGGACAGCGCATGCACCACGGTGATCGCGTTGTCGAAGGCCTGTGCGTTGAGGATTTCGGAGGGTTTCAGGTCCTCCCACACCATCTCGACGATGCGCCGCCCGCTGGCGGTGGCCATGCGCGGATGATTGGCATCCGGCGCCGGGATCGAGGCCGCACCCGGCAGCGTCAGCCCCAGCGTCTCCGCCACCGAGGTCATCGTCGACGCGGTGCCCATGGTCATGCAGTGGCCGTAGGAGCGCGCGATGCCCGCCTCCACTTCATCCCATTCGCTTTCGGTGATGTTGCCGGCACGCAGCTCCGCCCAGTATTTCCAGGAATCGCTGCCCGAGCCCAGCGGCTCGCCATGCCAGTTGCCGCGCAGCATCGGCCCGGCGGGTACATAGATGAAAGGCAGACCCATCGAGGTCGCGCCCATCACCAGCGCCGGCGTGGTCTTGTCGCAGCCGCCCATCAGCACCGCGCCATCGACCGGGTAGCCGCGCAGCAGTTCCTCGGTCTCCATCGCCAGCATGTTGCGGTAGAGCATGGTCGACGGTTTCTGGAACGGTTCGGCCAGCGCGATCGCCGGCATCTCCAGCGGAAAACCGCCGGCCTGCCACACGCCGCGCTTCACTTCCTCTGCACGGGTGCGGAAATGCGCATGGCAGGGATTGATGTCGCTCCAGGTGTTGATGATCGCGATCACCGGCTTGCCGGCGAAATCCTCGATCGCATAACCCATCTGCAGCGCGCGCGAACGGTGGGTGAACGAGCGCAGACCGCGGGTGCCGAACCAGCGGTGACTGCGCAACTCTTCGGGACGCTTTCTCGGGCGTGCCATCAATGCTCCTCCTGGGGTCGGGTTCCGCCGTTGCCGGCATGGACAAGGCGGAAATTCTGACGTGTTTTTCTATTCTAACCGAGCCGTCGCGATGGCCATCGGGTAGACTTTTGGCTTCATTGCCAAGGAACGCCACATCATGGACGGAAGCATCAAGCCGGGCACACTCGCCCACAACGTCAAACGCCTCGCTCACCTCGACCTGCCCGGCGCCGGACAGGTCTATGTCGACGGGAACTACTGCTACATCGGCCACATCCCGAACAAGCAGCAGCTCGGCACCACGATCCTCGACGTCGCCGACCCGAAAAACCCGAAGATCCTGTCGCAGATCCAGGTTCCGGATCCGGACTCCCATGCGCACAAGGCGCGGGTGATCGGCGACCTGATGATCATCAACAGCGAACGCAACATGACGGCGATCGGCCGCAAGGCCGACGAACTGCCGAAGCTGCGCACGCGCCTGACCGCGGAACTCGGCCGCGCGCCGACCCATGCCGAACTCGCGGCACAGCTGGGTGTCACGGTCGCCGACATTCCGGCGGTGGAGGAAGCTGAACGCAAGCCCTACGAGCGCGGCGGCTTCAGCCTCTACGACGTCTCGGACCGGACGAAGCCGAAGCTGATCCACTTCCAGAAAACCTGGGGCCGCGGCGTGCACCGTTTCGACATGGATGCCGACTACGCCTACATCTCGACCGAGATGGAGGGCTTCATCGGCAACATCCTCGTCACCTACGACATCCGCAATCCCTCGAAACCCGAGGAAGTCTCGCGCTGGTGGATGCCCGGTCAGCATATTGCCGGCGGCGAAAAACCGACCTGGCCCGGCCGCCAGCACCGCCTGCACCACACGCTGCGCTTCGGCAGCGAACTGTGGGCCGGCGGCTGGCACGCCGGCGTGCGGGTGATCGACGTCACCGACGTCCGCGTTCCGAAAACCACCGGCGCCTACAACTACCATCCGCCCTACCCGGAGCCCACCCACACCTTCATGCCGGTGCTGAAACCGCTCGACGGCAAACGCATCGCGGTCGCCATCGACGAGGAAGACCATGCCCACGACGCCGCCGAGATGGCGCGCCGCCGCGGCCGGCCGCATGGCTGCGTCTGGGTGTTCGACGTGTCGGACCTGTCCAACATCAAGCCGCTGTCGCTGTTCGAAGTCAGCGAACTCGACAGTCCCTGGAGCCGCACCGCGCCGGGCCGCTTCGGTGCCCACCAGTTCCAGGAACACTGGAAAGGCGGCGACACGCTGCTCTACTGCGCCTGGTTTGCCGGCGGCCTGCGCATCGTCGACGTGGCCGATCCTTCCGCCCCGCAGGAAGTCGGCTGGTATATCCCGGAACCCTGCGGCGGCAAACCCTGCCCGCAGACCAATGACACCGAGGTCGACGACCGCGGACTGATCCACATCGTCGACCGTTACTGCGGCTACGACATACTGGAGTTCTCGAAACACCAATAAATCCACATGGAGGAGGCGCATATGGACCGGATGCTCAGGCACATCAGCACGGCAGTCCTCGGTTTTTCGACGATCGCGTTCACCGCCGGCATTGCCGGCGCGCAGACACAGACCTACCCGACAAAACCGGTGCGCATGATCATTGCGCTGGCCCCCGGCGGCGGCGTCGACACCACGGGCCGCTACCTGGCCCAGAAAATGAGCGAAGCCTGGGGACAGAACGTGGTCACCGACAACCGGCCCGGCGCCGGCGGCTCGATCGCCGCCGAACTCGTCGCCAAATCGGCGACCGACGGTTACACCATGCTGATGACCTCCTCGGGCATCACCATCACGCCGAGCCTGATGAAGCTCGCCTATGACCCTCGCAAAGACTTGCTGCCGGTCAGCCTGGCCGTGGTATCACCGGGTGTGCTGGTGGTCCATCCCTCGTTGCCGGCGAAAAACGTCCAGGAATTGATCGCCTTCGCCAAATCCAAACCCGGCGACCTGCTGTTCTCCTCCTCCGGGCAGGGCTCGGGCCAGCACCTGGCGATGGAAATGTTCGCGCAGATGGCGGGCCTCAAGCTCACCCATGTGCCGTACAAGGGCACGGCACCGAGCATCACCGACGTCGTCGGCGGCCGCATTTCGATGACCATCGCCAGCGTGATCTCGACGCGGCCCTTCTTCACCACTGGCAAGCTGCGTGCGCTGGCCGTGGTCGGTCCGAAACGCACGCCGGCACTGCCGGATTATCCGACCATCGCCGAATCCGGCGTGCCGGGCTTCGGTTACAACAACTGGTACGCGGTGTTCATGCCCGGCGCCACACCGCGGGCGATTGCAAACCGCGTGCAGCAAGAAATCGCCAAGGCGGTGACAACACCAGAGGCTCAGAAACTGCTGATCGGCCAGGGCCTCGACCCGGTCGGCAGCACGGTCGATGAGTTCACGAAAATGTATCTCGAGGAAATCCCGCGCTGGGCCAAGATCGTCAAGTCCGTCGGCATGCAGGCGCAGTGATTTTTTAATAACAAAATTAACAGGATGGACAGGATTTACAGGATAAAACCCTGTCCGCGTCGAACTTGCGCCATCCTGTCCATCCTGTAAATTGAAGTTTTACCACCCTCCATTCCGCAAACGATGACCACCCCCAACACCGAATTCCGCGTCATGACCTCCGGCGCCTTCACCGCCGCCTACAAATCCCTGATCCCGCAGATCGAGCGCCTCACCGGCAAGACCGTGGTCACCGTCACCACCTCCATCGGCACCGGCGATATTTCCATCCCCAATCGCCTCAAGCGCGGCGAGGTGGCGGACATTGTCATCGTCGCCGACGGCGTGCTGCGCCAGTTCATCACCGACGGGCTGGTGCTGGCCGAACACGCAACGGTCATCGCCCGCTCGCTGATGGGTTTCGCGGTGCGCGCGGGGGCACCCGACCCGCAGATCCGGACCGCCGACGACCTGAAACGCATGCTGCTCGCGGCAAAAGGCATCGGCTACTCCGCCAGCGAAAGCGGCAAGTACTACACCACCGAAATCGTCCAGCGCCTCGGCATCGCCGACCAGGTGCTGCCGAAAAGCCGGCTGGTCGGCGGCGGCGAACGTGTCGGCGCGGTGATCGCCCGCGGCGAACTCGATTTCGGTTTCCAGCAGATCAGCGAATTGCTGCCGGTGCCGGGCATAGCCCACATCACACCCCTGCCGCCGGAATTGCAGAAGGCCTCCCTGTTCACCGCAGGCATCGGCGCCAACTCGCCGGACAGGGAGGCCGCGCGCAAGGTCATCGCCTTCCTCGCCTCCGCGGAAGCGCGCCAGGCCATTGCGGACAGCGGGCTGGAGCCGGTAGCCGGCTGACGGCAGCACCGGCAGGAGACACAAATAACAAAGGCAGCCGAAGCTGCCTTTGTTTCATCACGGCCCTGCGATTACAGGCCGTTGCCAATCAGGCCGCCGATAATGGCGCCGATCACCGTTGTCACGCCGCGGGTCTCGTAATCCCCGACCTGGCTGCCAATAACGCCGCCGATCACCGCGCCGGCCACTGCGCCCGCCGGATTGGAATCATTGTCGTAGTGAGCCGCGCGCTGATCGTAGTACACGGGCGCCGGGGCATGGCCATATGCCGGCCGGACCGGCCGCGGGTGATAGACCGGCGCGGGGCGATGCACGACCACCCTGCGTTCCACCACGGCCGGACGATGGACGATCACCGGCCGCCTGACGTGAACCTGCTGCCGCTGCTGGTATACCGGGCGCTGCACAACGACGTGCTGCGGCGGGGCATGGCGGATGACAGGCACGCGCTCGCCGCGCCGGAAATCGCGATGGTCTCCGGCGTATGCCGGCACCGCGGCGGACAGCGCCGCCACGGCAAGCGCCAGCGTTGAAACAGCAGTGATGGATTTTTTCGCGTTCATGGCACACCTCCTTGTTGTGGATGCCTGCAGCCATTAACGCATCGGCATCCCGCGCTGTAAACGGAGGATGTGCAACAGTCTGTTGCGCCTGTAACAGGAGGTAACCGTGTCTGCCGGCGCGGCGGACCGTCAGGAAATGCCGGTTTCCGCGAAAATCTTCTTCGCTTCGGTCGAAGCCAGCCGTTTCGCCAGCTCGACTGCGGCCGCCGGCGCGGCGGCGGTGGCTGCGGCATCGTAGTGGGTCATGTTCTGGATCTCGTCCGGCAGCGGCGCGGCCAGCTTGACCCTGCAGCCCTTGTCGACCATCACCATCAGCTCCGAAATCTGCGCGAGGCCCACCGCCTGCGGATGACCGGCCACGTGCAGCATGATCTCGGAGCCGGTCTTGGTGACGACGATGCGATTTCCCAGCTCGGCGGTCAGGCCCAGGCGGTCAAACAGCTTTTCCGAGTAAATCCCGCTGGACGCCGCGTTGCGCACGACCTGGCTCGCCGCCAGCAGCAGCTTCTTGAACGCGGCAGTGTCGGCGACCTGCGGAACCGGCGCATCGGCGTGGATGACCACGCCCATGCGCGAGCGGCCGATGAAACCCCGGCTCGCGCCATCGATCCTGCCCTGTGCCGCCAGGTCGTCGAGCGCCGCCGGCGTGGCCACCACGACATCCGCGGCCTCCCCGGCGCCTATCCGCCGGCGCACTTCAGGCACCGGCGTGAACTCGATTTCGACCTTGTGACCGCTGTCCTTTTCGAATGCAGCCGCAACACGCGCAACGCCGCGCTTGACCGCGCCGGCACTCAGGACTTTCAGGTTGGCCATGGAATCTCCGGAAAAAATCAGTCGATGCCCGTCGCCGCCATCGCGGCGCGGGCGGCCGGCGTCGCGAGCCAGGCCGTGAATTCGGCCGCCACCGCGGCATTGGCGCCAGCCACCGCGACCGCGGCATCATAGGCGGTCACGCTCTGCAGGGCATCCGGCAGCGGGCCGGCGAGTTCGATCGCGACACCCTTGTCGATCAGTTCACGGATTTCCGGCAGTTGTCCGGCGCCGAACAGCCTGTCCGCCGAACCCGCGACCAGGTCCATCACCTTCACCGTATCAGGCTGGCGCCGGACCTTGTCGGCGGCAAAACCCTGCTGCTCCAGCAGCTTTGCGACGTAGTTGCCGCTGTTCGCGACATTGGCGACGACGGCATCGGCGGCCGCAACGGCCTTCCTGAAGGATTCCGCAGTGGAGAAATCGGGCGCCGGGGCGCCTTTGCGCATCGCCAGCCCCATGCGCGCATGGCCCAGCTTCGTGCGCGTCGCCGCGGCAATGCGCCCCGCGGCGGCGAATTCATCCATGGTCGCCGCCGGCGCCACGGCAACGTCCACCGCCTCCCCGGCGAGGACACGTTCGCGCACCGTCGGCGCGCCGGTGAATTCCACGTCGACCTGGTGGCCGCGGGTCCTGGCAAACTCCGCCGCGATCTGCGTAATGCCGCGTTTGACCGGGCCGGCGCCCAGCACTTTCAGTGTGGCCATGGCTGTTGTGTCCGTTGCTGTCTGTCTGTGAAATCGAATCCGATGGGTATCGGGTGATCAGGTGACCCAGTAATCAAGTGATTGCGGCCATCACCCGGTCACCTGATCACGTTGTTGATCAATCCGCCCGCGCCCCCGACTCCTTGATCACTTTGGCCCACTTCGGGATTTCGGCCTTGATATGCGCGGCAAAACGCTCGGCGGTGCCGCCGCGGACGATCGCGCCCTGGCTGACCAGGAATTTGTTGACCTGGGGATCCTTCAGCACGGCATTGACCTCGCTGTTCAATTTCGCCTGCACCGCGCGCGGCGTGCCGTTGACGGCCACCAAGCCGTGCCAGGTCGAGGCCTCGAAGCCGGGCACGCCGGATTCGGCGATGGTCGGAATGTCCGGCATGGTGTCCATGCGCTCCAGTGTCGTCACGCCCAGCGGCCGCAGCCGGTTGGCATCGAGGTGCGCCTTCACCGACAGTGCCGTCGCGAAAATCATCTGGCTGCGCCCGGCCAGCACATCGGTGATCGCGGGTGCTGCGCCCTTGAAGGGGATATGCACCATGTCGGTCTTGGTCATGCTCTTGAACAATTCGGCCGCCAGGTGCGCCGCGGCGCCGCTGCCGGACGAAGCATAGTTGAGCTTGCCCGGGTTGGCTTTCAGGTGCGCAACCAGATCCTTCACCGACTTCGCCGGCACCGAGGGATGCACGACCAGAATGTTGGGCTGCGAAGCCACCCACACCACCGGCACCAGGTCTTTTGCCGGGTTGAACGTCATCTTTTTGTAGAGGGACGCATTGGCGGCAAGGATGCTGTTGTTGGCGATCATGATCGTGTAGCCGTCGGCCGGGCTGGTGGCGACGATCTCGCCGGCAACATTGCCGCCGGCGCCGGGCCGGTTGTCGAACACGACGGGCTGGCCCATGCGCTCCGACAGCTTGGCGCCGACCAGCCGCGACAGGATGTCGCTGGGCCCGCCGGGCGTGAACGCGATGACCATGCGCACGGCCTTGTTCGGATAGTCCGCGGCATGAACGGCCGCAGCCGGAAGCACGGCGACCGCAAGCGCCGCCGCCATCAGCAATGTCCTCATCAGCTTTCTCCTCGTTATTCTGGAACGCGGCTGCCACGCAACCGGCCCGCAAGCTTAACAACAGCCCCCCGCACTAACAATGCGAACGACGTGCTCCGCGACCGGATGGTGGTCAGGCTTTGGAGTCCGCCGGCGCGGTGCTATCCTATGCCCCGCGCTGGCGCAACGCGCCGGATCACTCCCCGGACCGCAGGGCTCCGGAACATTTTTCCAGCGAGGAATTCACCCATGAGCAAGTCGCAACGCATCCGGGGCGTGTTGTCCCCCGTGGTCACCCCCTTCGACAAGGACCTCAACCCCGACACCGCGCGCTTCATCGCGCACTGCAAATGGCTGGTGTCGCAGGGCTCGGGCCTCGCCTGCTTCGGCACCAACAGCGAAGCCAACTCGCTGTCGGTCAACGAGCGCCTGGCGCTGCTTGATGCACTGCTCGCCGCCGGCATCGATCCGCAACGCATGATGCCGGGCACCGGCTGCTGCGCGCTGTCGGATTCGGTCAAACTCACCGAACACGCAGTCAAGGCCGGCTGCGCCGGCGTGCTGATGCTGCCGCCGTTCTACTACAAAGGTGTCAGCGACGAAGGCCTCTACCGCAATTTCTCCGAAATCATCCAGCGTGTCGGCGACAGCCGCCTGCGCATCTACCTCTACCATATCCCGCCGGTCGCGGTGGTCGGCATCACGCCGAAGCTGGTCGAGCGCCTGCTGAAGCAGTACCCCGACAACATCGCCGGCATGAAGGACAGCTCGGGCGACTGGAACAACACCAAGACCTTCCTCGACAACTTCGCCAAGCAGGGTTTCGATGTCTTCGCCGGCAGCGAATCCTTCCTGCTCGCGAACATGAGGAACGGCGGCGCCGGCTGCATCTCGGCCACGGCCAACGTCAACCCGGGCCCGATCGACAAGCTCTACCGCGAATGGAAAAACGCGGATGCCGACGCGCAGCAGAAGGCGCTCGATGTCGTGCGCGGCACCTTCGGCAACAGCAAGTACGTGATGATCGCCGCGCTGAAGGCCGGCATCGCGCAGTACAGCGGCGACGATCAGTGGTGCACCGTGCGTCCGCCGCTGGTGGAACTGTCGAAGGAGCAGCGCGCATCCCTCGCCGCCGAACTCAAGGCGATCGAGTTCGAGATGCCCGGCCTCAAGGCGTGATTATTAAAAATATCAATACAATCAAATACTTATAATAATGTCCGCCAATACGCCGACGACTGCGGCACCCCTCTGCGCGGCGCCGGATTTCAATCCGCATCCGCCGAAGTTCCGGATGCCGGCGAAAGCCTGCGACACCCACGCGCATGTGATGGGCCCGGCGGCGCGTTACGACTACTCGGCAGCACGCGTCTACACGCCGCCCGACTGCCTGCCAGCGCAGTACCGCCACATGCTCGATACCCTCGGCGTCGAACGCGCGGTGCTGACCCAGCCCAGCGTCTACGGCAGCGACAACGCCGCAATGCTCGATGCGATGAAAGCCGATCCGCAGCGCCTGCGCGGCGTCGCGGTGGTCGATCCGGCCATCGGCGATGCGGAACTGAAAAAAATGGATGCCGCCGGCATCCGCGGCCTGCGCGTCAACATCGTCGACGTCAAGGACCGCAAGCCGGGTACGCTGCCGCTCGATGTATTGCGCCCGCTGGCGGCGCGCATCAAACCCATGGGCTGGCACATGGAATTCCTGATGCACGCCAATGAATTCCCGGACCTCGACAAGAGCTTCGCCGATTTTCCGGTGCCCATCGTGCTCGGCCATTTGGGCTACATGAAGGGCAATCCCGGTACCGGTGACCCCGGCTTCCAGGCACTGCTGCGGCTGATGCAGGCGGGCAAGGCCTGGGTCAAGCTGACGGGGCCCTACCGCATCTCGGCGCAGCCGCTGCCGCATGCCGACACGATCCCCTACGCGCATGCGCTGCTGAATGCGAATCCCGCGCAGGTGATCTGGGGCACGGACTGGCCGCATGTGATGCACAAGGGACAGATGCCCAACGACGGCGACCTGACGGATCTGCTGCTGGACTGGGTGCCGGATGAAAAACAGCGCGAGCAGGTGCTGGTCGGCAATCCTGCCCGGCTGTACGGGTTCTAGACCACTATCTGAAACACCCGCAAGTTTTTGCCCCAGAAGCAATTTCTGGCGTTTAGAATGACCGTGTCCGCTTGAAACCAGCGGACATCCGTATCCCATTAAAAAAATAAAAACCCGACGGGTTTCCCCGTCGGGCTGGATACAGAATCTTTCGATTCTTTATTGTAGCAACGGCTCTCACCCCGGATAGCCACAACGAGAGTCAGTATCTTGGAGGAAATTATGCCTGTCAAGATGAGCGAACCCTTAACCATCGGCCTTGATATCGGTATTGCGTCGGTAGGTTGGGCAGTACTCGCCCCCCATAGAATCGTCGCCCTCGGCGTGCGCTGCTTTGACAAGGCAGAGACCGCAAAAGAAGGGGAATCCCTCAATCTTGCACGTCGCCAAGCACGCCTGATGCGTCGCCGCCTGCGTCGGCGGGCATGGCGCCTGACCAAGCTGGCCAGGCTGCTCAAGCGCGAAGGTCTGATCGCCAGCGTTGATACTTTAAAACAGCAGCCGGCTAAAGGTTTCAAAACCCCTGACCTCTGGCAACTCCGAGTCGAAGCGCTCGACCGAAAACTGGAAAGCGAGGAATGGGCTCGGGTGCTGTATCACATTTGCAAACATCGCGGCTTTCACTGGATCAGTAGAGCCGAGGAGAAAAAGGCCGAATCCGACACCAAAGGGGAAGGTGGCAAGGTCAAGCAGGGACTGGCAGGCACCACCAAGTTGATGAGCGAAAAAAACTACCGCACAGCGGCAGAAATGGTTGTGCACGAATTTCCCGAAGCAAAACGCAACAAGCAGGGGGAATACAGCAAGGCGTTATCACGAGTGCTGCTCTCTCAAGAGTTAACACTCCTCTTCGAAAAGCAGCGCGCTTTCGGCAATACCCTGACATCAACAACTCTCCAAGAAGCGTTGCTCGGAAACGGCGACCGTAAAAGCGGCTTGTTTTGGGCACAGAAACCCGCGCTATCCGGGCAGGACTTGCTGAAGATGCTCGGCCATTGCACCTTCGAGCGAACCGAATACCGAGCCCCCAAGGCGAGTTACTCCGCCGAGCGCCATGTCTGGCTGACGCGCCTGAACAACCTGCGAATTGCAGTCACCGGCGAAGTCCGCGCACTGAATTCCGCAGAGCGGCAGGTCGCATTACCTCTGCCTTACCAGCAAGCCGGGGATTTCACCTACAAACAACTACGCACTGCCTTGGTCAAGGCTGGATTGCTGCCGGAGACCTTCAAGTTCATGGGTTTGCGCTACCCCGCGCCCGGGCAGAAAGAAGAAGGCAAAACCAAGGATCCGGAAGGCGAAAAGCTGGTCAAACTACCCGCCTGGCAGGAAATTCGCAAAACGCTAAAAGATCACGGCCTTGAAACGGAATGGCAATCTATAGCAGGCGCCGCGCAATCAGGCCAGCCGGAATTGCTGGACCGGATTGCCTGGGTGCTCAGTGTCTTCAAGGACGATGAAGAGGTTGACCGGGAGCTGAACAAGCTCGACCTGCCCGCAGCAGACAAAATGATTCCTGCGTTGCAAGAAATTCGCTTCGACAAGTTCAGCAATCTCTCCCTCAAGGCCCTGCGTAAGATCGTTCCACAAATGGAAAACGGACTGCGCTACGACGAGGCCTGCGAGAGAGCCGGCTATCACCACAGCCAATTGCTTGAAGCCGGCGCAGGCGAGAAAAAATACCTCCCGCCGCTCTACTCCGGTCGCGACAAATCCGGACGCATGGTATTCAGCGAGAACATGGATGTGCCTCGCAATCCCGTGGTGCTCCGCGCGCTTAATCAGGCGCGCAAAGTCGTCAATGCCTTGATTCGAACATACGGCTCTCCTTATGCTGTTCATATCGAAATGGCACGCGACTTGTCCCGGCCACTGGATGAGCGGCGAAGCATCGAGAAAGAGCAAAAAGAGTTTCGCGAACGCAATGAGCAGAACCGCAGCGAGTTTGCAAAAGAGTTCAACATCACCGGTAATCCGAAAGGTGGTGAATTTGAAAAATGGCGGTTATATCGAGAGCAGCACGGCAAATGTGCATATTCGATACAGGCAATTGATTTAAATAGACTTTTAGAACCCGGCTATGTCGAAGTCGATCATGCATTGCCTTATTCGCGCAGCTTCGACGACAGCAAGAACAACAAGGTTCTCGTATTTGCCAACGAAAACCGCAACAAAGGGAATCAAACACCCTACGAGTACTTGGGAGGCGCCGAAAACTCGGAACGCTGGCGCAATTTCGCCGCCTATGTCGAAGGCAACAAATCCTATCGACTGGCCAAGCGCAGCCGCCTTCTTCGCAAGGATTTTGGCGGCAAGGAATCCGAGGGCTTCCGTGAGCGTAACCTCAACGATACCCGCTATATCTGCAGGTTCTTCAAGAACTATGTCGAACAAAATCTGAAGCTGTCGGATGACAGCACATCAAAACGTTGCGTCGTTCTTAGCGGCCAGTTGACCTCGTTGCTGCGCGCACGCTGGGGCCTGCTGAAGATTCGTGGTGACAGCGACCGTCATCACGCCCTTGATGCAGCCGTGGTCGCGGCCTGCAGCCGCGGCATGGTCAAGCGCATGTCGGATTACGCCAGGCGCAAGGAACTGGCCCAGGTACGCGAAGGATTCGTTGACATGGAGACCGGCGAAGTCGTGAATCTCGCGATGTTTCAGCAACTGCGGGAACACTTCCCGGAGCCGTGGCCGCATTTCCGTGATGAATTGAAAGCCAGGCTGTATATCGACGATCCCGTCCAATTGCGTGAAGAAATCGAGTTGTTAGGCACCTACCCCGAAGATTCACTGGCTAACCTTAAGCCATTGTTCGTATCGCGCGCCCCGCAGCGGCGCAACAGTGGTGCCGCACATAAAGATACGGTCTATGGTCAGCCCGAACGGCTGAAAAAAGAAGGTGGCGTTACCCAGAAAATCGCTGTCACAGCGCTGACGTTGAAGGATTTCGACAACCTTATTGATCCGCACCGTAACGAAAGACTTTATGCCGCGCTGCGTCTTTGGGTGGAAGGCCGTGACGAACGGGAAAAACGGGCGAAGGAAATTGAGAAATCTGCCCGCGAGAACAAACGTGCCCTGACGCGAGATGAAAAACTCGAAATAGACAGATTGCGTGCACTTCCACGTAAGCCCGACAAAAACGGCAATCCCACTGGACCAGTAGTCAGGACCGTGACGGCCGTCATCGAAAAGCTATCGGGCATCCCGATACGCGGAGGTATCGCCAAAAACGACACCATGCTGCGCGTAGATGTGTTTCGGCATAAGAAAAATGGCAGACATCACTTGGTACCATTTTACGTACACCATGCCACGGCAAAAGAGCTGCCCAACAAGGCAATTGTTGCATTTAAGGACGAAACTGAGTGGACAAAAATCGAAAGCAAAAACTTTGACTTTTGCTTTGCCATTTACCCTAACGACTTGATTAAAGTTCAGCTCAAGAAAGAGTCGCATATTGGTTATTACGCGAGTTGCAATCGCTCAACGGGGGCAATTAATCTTTGGTCTCATGATAGAAATTTGAAAGTCGGAAAGTTAGGAATGCTTGAAAGCATTGGCGTCAAAACAGCGTTATCTATAGAAAAATTTCATGTCGATGCATTAGGATCCATCTACCCAGCTCCACCGGAGCGACGTCGTGACCTGGCGTAGCGTAATGATCTCCCGCCCGGCCAAGCTGCGGCGTGAACATTTCTCCCTGGCCATCGAACAGGACGAAACCGCTTTTGTACCTTTTGAGGACATTGCGGTCATCGTCCTTAATCATCGCGAGATATCGCTTACCCACCCCGTGCTGTCGGCTTGCGGCGAATACGGCATCAGCCTGTTTGCCACCAGCGATACGCATCACCCCAGCGGCGTATTCCTGCCATTTCTCACCCACTCCCGTGCCACCCGCTGGCAACGTCTGCAACTAGCCCTGCCCCGCCCGGTCGCCAAGCAGACCTGGGCAAGCATCGTCCGCCGAAAGGTCGCCAATCAGGCTGCCTGCCTGCAGATTGCCGGGCTAGATGGTGCGGATCGGCTTACCGCATACGCACAGCGCGTGCGCTCCGGCGACAGCGGCCGTATTGAAGGCCAAGCCGCGGCATTTTATTTCCCCCGCCTGTTTGGCGCCGGTTTCCAACGCAGCCAGGAGCGCTGGATTAATGCCGCACTCGATTACGGCTATGCAGTTCTCCGCGGCACTATCGCGCGAGGACTGGTTGCCCACGGACTGCTGCCGTCGCTGGGACTGTTTCATGCCAGTGAGCAGAACGCATTCAATCTTGCCGACGATTTGATCGAACCCTTCCGCCCTCTGATTGATCTCTACGTCATACAAAATCGCAATCCTGACAACGCCGAACTGACGCCGGGCGACAAGGCCGCATTGATCGGTCTGCTGAATGTGGATGTCGGGATGCCCACCGGTGTCATGTCGGCACTCAACGCAATTGAGGCTACTGTGGAAAGCCTGGCAGCCATCTATGAATCCGGCGAAGCTGGAACCCTCGCCCTTCCGGTTCTGATCGGCCTGCGCGAGCACAGGCGCGACATGTAGCCATGAGCGCGGAAACACGACGATATATGCGCCTCCTCGTGTTTTTTGATCTGCCTGTAGTTACTCGCGCCGAGCGTCGGGCCTACACTGTTTTCCGGCGGTTTTTGCTCAATGACGGCTACGACATGATTCAGTTCTCGGTGTATGGCCGCATCGTCAACGGGAATGATGCCGAGCAGAAGCACCTAAAACGGCTGGTGGACAACCTGCCACCCGCAGGATCGGTGCGCTGCTTGACCGTGACCGAAAAGCAGTTTGCCTCCATGAAACTGCTGGTCGGGATGCCGCTTTTCCAGGAAAAAGCCGTAAAGGCCAACCAAATGCTGCTCTTTTAAGGGCAGAAATCCAAAAAGAAAAGCCCCGATTTCTCAATTGGGGCAAGGACTTACGTTACGTCTATTGTAGCTATCCGGGGTGAGAGAGGGAGCTACAACGTGAAAGATCAGCCTTTCTTATTTTCGAGAATTGTAGCTATCCGGGGTGAGAGAGGGAGCTACAACTACAACGTAGATTGTCACCGCCGCACCTCAATTGTAGCTATCCGGGGTGAGAGAGGGAGCTACAACAAAGCCATTCCCGCCAAAGTAAGGGTCATCATTGTAGCTATCCGGGGTGAGAGAGGGAGCTACAACGGACTTTCTATGACCTTCCCCACCGAACTAATTGTAGCTATCCGGGGTGAGAGAGGGAGCTACAACATCGCGCAGAATGATGAATTCACCCTTAGCATTGTAGCTATCCGGGGTGAGAGAGGGAGCTACAACCTTTCGGCGTCAACACGCGCTCACGCATGAATTGTAGCTATCCGGGGTGAGAGAGGGAGCTACAACCTACTTCTTCGCGCAGCTTTTCAAGTCGCGATTGTAGCTATCCGGGGTGAGAGAGGGAGCTACAACACCCCCCCTGCTACATCCTCAACAAAAAACATTGTAGCTATCCGGGGTGAGAGAGGGAGCTACAACCATGCAAGCCGACGAACTTGTTGCCCTTCTATTGTAGCTATCCGGGGTGAGAGAGGGAGCTACAACGCTTTTCGTGATGGTATTCATCACGTATTGATTGTAGCTATCCGGGGTGAGAGAGGGAGCTACAACGGGTCAATGTGCCGTTCACAGCCCTACCTCATTGTAGCTATCCGGGGTGAGAGAGGGAGCTACAACGCAGGGTATGCAGCCGCTTCAAACGCAGATATTGTAGCTATCCGGGGTGAGAGAGGGGGCTACAACCGGCTTGCGTCAGCCACACAACTGGTCGTCATTGTAGCTATCCGGGGTGAGAGAGGGAGCTACAACTTGAAAAAAGACCGGAAGATCGACGAGACCATTGTAGCTATCCGGGGTGAGAGAGGGAGCTACAACCGCGGCCCTGCTGATCACCCACAGCAGTGCATTGTAGCTATCCGGGGTGAGAGAGGGAGCTACAACCCCAAGAGCACCAGCATCTACACCCACCTCATTGTAGCTATCCGGGGTGAGAGAGGGAGCTACAACAGCGGCTGCCGCGTGAAGCGCAGTTCCGCCATTGTAGCTATCCGGGGTGAGAGAGGGAGCTACAACGCTACATTCGACATCGCGGTCTCTCATGGTATTGTAGCTATCCGGGGTGAGAGAGGGAGCTACAACTCAATCGCCGGGTGTTCTGGGTCCCGGGATATTGTAGCTATCCGGGGTGAGAGAGGGAGCTACAACGATGGCACCGGGGTGGCTGGTACTGGTCTGATTGTAGCTATCCGGGGTGAGAGAGGGAGCTACAACAGATCGGCGAGCTGGAAGGCAGCGGAGTAGATTGTAGCTATCCGGGGTGAGAGAGGGAGCTACAACTTTTCAAGACGTTGCTTCACCTCCTCCGGCATTGTAGCTATCCGGGGTGAGAGAGGGAGCTACAACCGTCCTCACTCATAAGCGATGTTAATTTTTATTGTAGCTATCCGGGGTGAGAGAGGGAGCTACAACAAGCCGCGACGTCATTGACCAGGTAGACCTATTGTAGCTATCCGGGGTGAGAGAGGGAGCTACAACATGCGATGCGCAAGGCGGACATGCCCATCAATTGTAGCTATCCGGGGTGAGAGAGGGAGCTACAACGAGTTCGCAATAGCATCTTTTTCGAACTGCATTGTAGCTATCCGGGGTGAGAGAGGGAGCTACAACAGGATGTCGTTGATATCGTTCTCGGTCTCCATTGTAGCTATCCGGGGTGAGAGAGGGAGCTACAACTTGAAAAAAGACCGGAAGATAGACGAGACCATTGTAGCTATCCGGGGTGAGAGAGGGAGCTACAACCCTGCTGTGCGTGCTGATGGCCCCCTTCGCATTGTAGCTATCCGGGGTGAGAGAGGGAGCTACAACGATGTCGGAGTGCTTGCGGGACAGCTCATCATTGTAGCTATCCGGGGTGAGAGAGGGAGCTACAACGGGTTCCCGGTCACGGGATAAACCCGTAACCGAGAACCCGGCGCGCTACCGCGCGCGCCATCAAAAAGACTAAACCTTGGCTGACTGCACGTTCGCATCGTCTGCGGCGGCCAACGAACAGTAAAGCACGCCGTTATCGTCAGGATATGGCTTTGAATGGTCATGAAACCCCGTTAAAATTTCTTCAGGAATTCCATCTGGAAACGCAGCGCACTTCAAATTCATCCGATAATGGATGCACATCAGGCACTGCGCCGAATACGGCATGGTCCTTGCCCACTCACCTCACAGCATGCCAATCTCTTTCATGTACTGCAGCACCCCCGGATGGATCAGTTCCCGGGTCGGCGCGCCGGCCAGCGTGTTCGCCAGCGTCGATTCCTGCGCCTGGTCGAGCTTGGCTGCCAGCGCGGCATGGCCGGTATGCAGGGCCTTCGCCAGCCGGTAGGCGACGTCGTCGGGCAGCGAGGCCCGCGCCAGCACGAAGGGCCAGGATCCCACCGAGTTGACTGGCCCGGTCTGTCCCGGGTAGCTGCCGGCGGGCATCGTGGTCTGTTTCAGGAAAACATGCTTCGCCTGGATGCGTTTGATTTCATCCGCACTGGGCGAGATGAAACGCATGCCCTTCGGATTCTTCGCGATGTTCATGAACGGCGGCCAGCCGACGCCGCCACCCCACATCGCTGCCGCGTCGCCGTTAATGACCAAAGGCGGGCCGTCGCCCGCCTTCTCCAGCAGCCGCGCGTCAAAATCCTCCTTGATGTCGAGGCCGAGGCCGTCCATCACGTAGCGCGCGAGCACGACAAAACCCGAACTCGAAGCACCCCAGACCACGGTCTTGCCGACGAGGTCGGAGATCGACTGGTACGGGCTGTCGGCGCGCACCATGAACATGCCCGCCTGCGAATAGGTGGCATTGATGATGCGGATGTTCCTGCAGGGCGCGCGGCCGATGCCGTTGACCGCCTCGTAGGTCACTTCGCCGGTGGCGAGCGCGATGTCGAGCGAACCCTCGTCGATGCGACCGACGTTCTCGCCGCTGCCCTTGGTGTTGATCGGCTCGATGTCCAGCGTCGGGTCGGTGGCGTTGAGCACCTCCGCGTAGGGCCAGCCGTAGGCGGGAAAACCGCCGCCGGGGGTTGCGGTGCCGAGCACGACCTTTGTTTTTTGTGCCGCCATTTTCTCTGCCTCCTCCAAGGATCGAAAGCCGGAGTGTAATCGCTAAAGGCTGAGGCGCGTCAATCGGCTTGCCCGGTCGCGGTGTAGGATGCCGCCATGAATGCCAACGCAGCCACACGGCGACCCGGACGGGTGGCCGGACTGCTGATCCTCGTGCTGGGCCCGCTGGCCTGGCTGTTGTTCGGCCACGGCGAGCCGATCCCGCAGGACCGCGGCTACCACCTCTTTGCCGACGGCCGCAGCTGCCTCGGCATTCCCAATTTCGGCAATATCGTCTCCAACGGGTTGTTCCTGCTGGTCGGCGTGGCCGGCGTCCGCCACTGCCGACGCCGGCGGGACGGCGCATGGCGCTCCTGGCTGGTGTTTTCTGCCGGGGTCGCGCTGGTGTTTTTCGGCTCGTCCTGGTACCACCGCGCGCCCAATGACGACACGCTGGTCTGGGACCGGCTGCCGATGACCATGGCCTTCATGGGTCTCTTCGCCGCACTGGTCAGCGAACACCTCGGATCGCGGTTGGAAGCACGCCTGCTCGCCGCTGCGCTGGCGGTCGGCGCATTCAGCGTGTTCTGGTGGCAGTGGAGCGGCGATCTGCGCATCTATATCTGGGTGCAGGGCGCGCCACTGCTGGCGATTCCCTACCTGATCGCCGCATTTCCCGGCCGTTACGACCGGCGCCATTACCTCCTCTGCGGCGTGGGTCTTTATGCGCTGGCCAAGGTCGCCGAATGGCTGGACCACGAAATCTATGCCGCGACGGCCACCGCGATCAGCGGCCATTCGGCGAAACACCTGCTCGCCGCGCTGGCGGTGTACTGTGTGCTGCGGATGCTGCAGACGCGTCAGAGTTTGACGCCGGTCGCCTCTTCCCAGTAACGCACGATCTCGGTCTGGTCGACGGTCGCGCCGACCTTAGACACCGCTTCGCTCCACAGCGCGGAGACCTTCTCCCCCAGCGGCACGGCGGCGTCGAGGGCATGCGCCATGTCGACGGCGATCTTCACGTCCTTGGCGATGAAGCTGAGCGCCATGCCGGTGGCGTACTTGTGGCTGAGGATCTGCGGAATCACCTTTTTCTCGATCGGATGGTTGCGCCCGGCGCACATCGGGATCAGCGCTTCCGACATCATTTTCGGATCGAGGCCGAACTTCTTGCCGATGGTCAGCGCCTCGATGGCGTTGATCAGCGCGCAGGCGTTGATGTAGTTGGCCAGCGCCTTCATCGCATGCCCGGCGCCAACCTCGCCGCAATGCACGATGCTGCGGCCCATCGCCTTCAGCACCGGACCCACCCGCTCCACCCGTTCGGCGCTGCCGCCGGCCATGATGTCCAGCGTCGCGTCCTTCGCGAACACCACACCGCCCATCACCGGAGCATCGACCATCTGCAGGCCGAGTTTTTCCAGTGCTGCCGCTGTCGTGCGGGTACCCGTCGGATCGCAGGTGCCCATGTCGATCAGCACCGCGCCCTTGGGCATCGCCGCGGCTGCGCCGCCCGCCTCCAGCATCACCTTGCGCACGATCTTGTCGTCGGGAAGCATGGTGACGATTGCATCCTTGCCGGCGGCAAGCTCGGCCAGCGTCGCCGCAGCTTTTCCGCCGTGCTGCGCAACGAAGGCGGCAGCCGTTTCCGGCCGCGCGTCGAAAACCATGACCTCGAAACCGCCCTTCAGCAGGTTCGCCGCCATCGGATTGCCCATGTTGCCGACACCGATGAAACCGATTTTTTTGATGATGCTCATGAGCCCTCTATGACTAAAGGTTTCAAGTTTGAAAGCCCTACCAAACCGCCCCACGTGCCGCGATCGGCCACAGCGCCTCGACCTTGCCGCCGCGCACGCAGACATAGTGGTCGTAGAGGTTCACCGTCGGATCGCAGTGGCCGGGGATCAGCCTGATCTTGTCGCCCAGATTGAAACCCGATGAACCGTTCATCCTGATCACGCCATGTTCATCGGAGGCCTTCTGGAACTCGGCCTGCGGAAAATCGGCGACACGCGGCATGCCGGAGTCGATGCTGGAGGCCTTCAGGCCGGCATCGACAATGGCGATGTCCGGACGGGTGCGGCTCATCACCGTGGTCCAGACGAACAGGCTGTGCTCAAAACGCGGAATGCCGCTCTCGGTCCAGTCGTTCTTCGCGTAATCGGCATCCATGAAGATGTAGGAGCCGACCTGCAGTTCGTCGTATACCTCGCTCGCCGCTTCGAACAGGTAGGTGCCGGTGCCGGCGCCGGTGACCTTGCCGCGCGGCAGGCCGGCCTTTGCCGTCAGCGCCAGGGTTGTTTTCACCGCATCGACCGCCGCGGCGATCGCGGTGCGACGCTCCCCGACACTCCGAAAATGCTGGGCCGCGCCCTGATAGGCCTGCAATCCGGCGTAGCGCAGATTCCTGCAGGCGGCGATGGCCTGGGCAATCTTCAGCGCCGGCTCGCCGGGATCAACCCCGCAGCGGTTGGCGCCGACATTGACCTCGACCAGCACGTCGATGGTGACGCCGAACTCGCGCGCGGCGGCATCGATGTCCTTCACATTGCCGGCATCGTCGGCGCAGACAGTGACCTTCGCCTGCTTCGCCAGCGCGGCGAGGCGCCTGAGCTTGGTCATGCCGACAACCTCGTTGGCAATCAGCACATCGGGCACACCGCCCTCGACCATGGCCTCGGCTTCGCTGACCTTCTGGCAGCAGACGCCGACCGCGCCGAGCGCGATCTGGCGCAGCGCGATCTGCGGGCATTTGTGGCTCTTGGCATGCGGCCGCAGCATGATCCTGCGGCCGGAGATCGATTCCCCGAGTTTCCGCAGATTGTTCTCGAAGGCATCGAGGTCGAGGATCAGCGCCGGCGTATCGACGTCAGCCAGGGCCATGCCCGGCTGTGCGGGAAGTAAGCGCGGCATTATGCGGTCTTGGGGCCGGTGCCCGGATCGTAATGACCGCCGGCCATGGTGCCGTCGGCCGCCTTGCCGATGATGCCGTGGGACATGTCCTTCACCGCGAAAAACATCGCATCTTCTTCCGGCATCGCGATCGTGTAATGCACGATGTTCGCCGGGAAATAGAGCAGCGTGCCGGGGCCGCAGATCTGCTCGGGACCGTCACCGACCTTGACCCGCATCCGGCCTTTGACGATGTAGTTCCACTGTTCGTTGGGATGGAGGTGCGGGCGCGAGCCGGTGCCTTTCTCCTTGGTCACCAGCGCGCACTGCATGCGTTCACCCTCGATCACCGGACCCATCGCGGTGGAATAACCGGTGCCGGCCTCGATCGGGGTCATTTCCTCGAGCGGGAAAATGAACCTGCCGTTGCCGCCCTTGACCGCACCCTTGGTCTTGGTTTCTGCGTCTGCCATGATGCCCCTGCCTTCGTGGTTCAGATGACCGGCTTCAAACCGGCCTGTTCGGCGCCATAGGCGCAGCAGGCCTCGTCCTCGTCGCCGGTGCCGCCGCTCGCACCGGCCGAGCCGACCACATTGCCCGCGGCATCCTTGATCAGCACCGCGCCGGTCTGGGGCAGGAACTTGCCCTGGGCCGTGGCTGACAACGTGATCATGAAATTGGGATTTTCCTTGGCACGGCCGGCCAGCGCGCGGCTGGACATGCCCATCGCCACCGCGCCCCAGGCCTTGCCCAGCGCGACGTCATAACGGAACATCGTCGCGTCATCCTGGCGCTGCGCGGCGACGACATGGCCGGAGGCGTCGAGCACTACCACCGCCAGCGGCTTCACTTTCATTTCCTTCGCCTTGGCAAAGGCTTTTTCGATGATGGTATTGGCCTGCTGCAGCGTGATCTTGGACATGTATTCCTCCGTGGATGATGGGCGCAGGCACCACCGGTCGCCGGTCAGGGAAACCGTAATGCGGAACCCGCAGAATGGGATGAATGACTATACCAAAGGCGGCAGCGCCGGTGTCAACGGCAGGGCCGCAGCCTCAGACCCTGGGCGCAATCAGCCCTTCCTTTTCGAGCAGCGGGTAGACGCCGCCCGCCTGCACCAGCGCCATCAGCGATGGCGGCAGCGGTTTGCCACGGAGCACGGTGCCGCGCGTCGCGTTGCGCACCGTGGCGCCCTCGAAATCGACTTCCGCGATGTCGCCCTCGGTGAAAGCGGCGTGGATGCCCGGACACTCCAGCGCCGGGAACGCGAAGTTCACGCAGTTGCGCAGAAACAGCCCGTTCAGCGATTCGGCAATCAGGCAGGCCAGGCCGAGATTCTTCAGCGAACGCGCGGCGGCACGGCTCGAACCCATGCCGAAATTGCTGCCGCCGACCAGGATGTCGCCCTTTTTGACCTGTTCAGCCCAGCCCGGCCGGTTGGCGCTGAACACATACAGCGCCTGCTCCTCATGCGTCAGGTAGAAGGCCTTGTTGGGCAGGATCAGGTCGGTGTTGATGTTGTCGCCGACGATCCAGACACGGCCCCTGAATTCCATCGCATCGCCGCTCATTGCAAAAACTCCCGCGGATCGGTGATGACCCCCGTCAACGCCGAGGCCGCCACCGTCGCCGGCGAAGCCATGTAGACCTGCGAACCCGGGTCGCCCATGCGCCCCTTGAAGTTGCGGGTGGTCGAGGTGATGCACACCTCTTCGGGACCCAGCACGCCCATGTGGCCGCCGCCGCAGGCACCGCAGGTCGGCGGCGCGATCATCGCGCCGGCGTCGAGCAAAGCCTGCACCGCACCGCTGGCGACCACGTCGCGGTACACCGTCTGCGATGCCGGAGTCACGATGAAGCGCACGCCGGCGGCAATGCGTTTGCCCCTGACCACGCGAGCCGCGAGTTCGATGTCGTCCTGGGTGCCGTTGGCGCAGGAGCCGATATAGGCCTGGTCGATGCGCGTGCCGGCGGTCTTGGCCACCGGCTGCGAGTTGTTGACCACGCTGTCAGGCAGCGCCACCAGCGGCTCCAGTGCCGACAGGTCGACGGTGCGCACCGCATGGTATTTCGCATCGGCATCCGGCCGCACCGGCACCAGGGGCGCCGGGTTGCGCGCGCCGATCCACTCCAGCAGCGCCGCGTCGGCCTCGAAGGTGGCGAATTCCGCCGACAGCTCCGCCGACATCGCGGTGATGGTCTTGCGTGCATTGATCGACAGGCCGGCAACTCCCGGGCCGCCGTATTCGACGTTCATCGTGGCGTGCGCGCCGTGCACGCCGGCGATCTGCAGGAAGGCGTCCTTGGCGGTCACCGCCCCGGGCAGTTTGCCAGTCAACTCGTAGCGCACGGTTTCGCCGCAGCGGAACCAGGTCTGGCCCTTGATCGCCGCGTAAATGATGTCCGGCCCGCCGACACCGCGCGCGAGGCAGTTGAACACCCCGGCGCTGCAGGTATGCGAATCGCTGCACAACAGCACGGAGCCCGGCAGCGCATAACCATAGTCCGCCACCAGCTGGTGGCTGATGCCCTGGTTGTGGCCGACGTCGTGGAAACGTTTGATGCCGAATTTCTTGACGAAGGCCCGTCCGGTGACCTGGGCCGCGGCGGCCTGCTGGGTCGGCGCAGGCACGCGGTGGTCGAATGTGACGATAATCTTTTCCGGATCGGCGATCTTCAGGATGTCACGCCAGTTGTTGGGCATGAAATTGTTATCGAAGAGGATCACGGTATCGACATCGACCGTGACCACGTCGCCCGGCACCACGGCCTTACGGCCGCTTTTCGCCGCCAAGATTTTTTCTGCAATGGTCATACCCATGTGAACTCTCCCCAATAAACCGTCACTCCGGCATATGCCAGCGTGATGATGGCAATCAACCGCCCTTGTATTTTTCTTCCAGCTCGTCAAGGAACTTCATGCCCATCAGATCGTTCAGCTCCTCGAAGCCGACCTGCAGGTCGGTGCGATCGACCACCTTGTTCTGCTCGACAATTTCGTCCTTGAACACCTCCAGCGCATTCATCATGCCGCGCAACGCAGCGGTGGTCAGCAGGCGCGGGTAACTGACCCCGCCCACGCCGATGTCCTGCAGTTGTTTCGGCGACATCAGCGGCGTGGTCTTGCGCGGACGCATGCCGAGGCCCATGTTCACGATTAGCGGCTTCGGCACATTCTTCGCGACCTTGGCGATGTCCTCCTTGGACAGCAGCGCATCGGCGTACATCACGTCGGCACCGGCTTCGGCATACATGTTCAGGCGGCGAATCGCCTCATCGACGCCGTGCGGGCCGGCGGCATCGGTGCGCGAAACGATGACAAAGTCGTTGTCGCGGCGCGCGTCGACCGCGGCCTTGACTTTCTGCACCATCTCCTCGGCGGGGATGCAGGCCTTGCCGGCCATGTGGCCGCAGCGCTTGGGCCAGACCTGGTCTTCGATCATCAGCGCGGCCATTCCGGCCTTCTCGAAGGCACGCACCACAAAGTGCACGGTCATCGCATTGCCGTAACCGGTATCGGCATCGGCTCGCAGCAGCAAGTCGGAACAATCGGCCAGTCGGCGCGCGTTGTTGAGGTTTTCCTCGAAAGTCATCACGCCACGGTCGGCCCAGCCCATGCGGCTTTCCGAAACGCCGGCCCCTGAGATCGACGCGGTCTTGAATCCGGCACGCTCAACCAGGCGCACGCTGTAGCCGTCATACACGCCGGGCTGGATCAGGATTTGTTTGTCGTACATCAACTGTTTGAACTGCGCGCCCCTGCTTTTCATGCGTCCTCCTTGGTGGATGGTTTACGTTTTCGGATGCCCGCCCTCGCCGTGGCGGCGGGGAAAGGCACATAGGGATAGTCGGCACCGGCAGCGCCGGCACGTAGTTGCAGCCGGCTTTGTAGCGCGCTTCGCACATGGCCGCGCATCACCTGTTCGGCCTTGCGCGCGTCGCGTTTTTTCAGCGCAGCCAGCATTGCTCGGTGTTCACGCAACAGCGTCGCCGGCCGGTCGGGCATAACCGTGACCACGGTGCCAACCAGGAACAGCGTCTCGCGAAGCATGCGCATGGTCTTCACCAGATAGCGGTTGCGCGCCATACGGTGGATCAGGTCGTTGATGTTGCGCTGGTATTCGATCAGCACCTTGGGGTCGCTCACACAACTGCTCGCGTCGACCAGTTGTTCGAGCTGTGCAATCTCGAGCTCGCTGGCATGGCGCACCGCCATCACCGCCGCCGCCCCCTCCAGCACCTCGCGCAACGCATAAAGTTCGGTCACTGCCTGGTCATCCAGCGTGGCCACCACCGCTCCGCGATGCCGCTCATGCACCAGATAACCTTCTGCCTCGAGCCGACGCATCGCATCACGCACGGGAGTACGGCTGATCTTCAGCCAGTCGGTGACATGCTGCTCGCGCACCGGATCGCCGGGACGAAAATCGCCGCGGCGGATGCCCTCGAGCAAGCCCCGGTAAGCAACCTCGGCCAGGCTGACCCCGGCAGGGGCGACGGCCTTGCGCGTTCCGGCGGGTTTGCTGCTAGCAGGCATGCGGGATGACACTCCTCGTTCCACGGCAACACATTAGGCCGCCTTAGGCCGCCGCCGGGTTGCCATATTGTATACAATTAAATACAATCCAATGCAATCTGAATCGCTGCCGCGCCCAATCCGGCGGCGCAGCAAGCCCCGGAGGAAAAACCATGTCCCGATCGCTGCCCCAGTCCAGCCGCCTACGCGCCATGCTCAAGGCAGGCCGCACGCTGGTTAAACCCGGCGCCTACAACGCGCTGTCAGCGAAGATCATCGAAAAAGCCGGCTTCCAGTGCTGCGGCGTCACCGGTTACGGTGTCTCCGCCTCGCTGCTCGGCAAACCCGATGTCGGCCTGATCACGCTGGATGAAATCGTGATGATCACCCGATACATCGCGCGCGCCGTCAAGATCCCGGTCATCGCAGATGCCGACACCGGTTTCGGCAATGCGATCAACGTGATGCGCACGGTGGAGGACTTCATCACCGCCGGCGCCGCCGCCATCCACATCGAGGACCAGGTTGCGCCGAAACGCTGCGGCCATGTCGCTGGCAAGCAGATCGTCTCCACCGAGGAAATGACCGGCAAACTGCGCGCGGCGGACCATGTGCGCCGCGAACTGGATCCGGATTTCGTGCTGATCGCACGCTGCGACGCCCGCGGCGTCACTGGCGGCAGCGTCGATGAATTGATCCGCCGCGCCAATGCCTATCTCGACGCCGGCGCCGACATGATATTCCCCGAGGCGCTGACCTCGGAGGCCGAACTCGAGCGCTGCGCAAAGGAAATCCGCGGCCCGCTGCATTTCAACCGCACCGGCGTGTCGCCGCGGCTGCCGGTGTCGCGACTCAACGAGCTGGGCATCGCGATGGTGTCCAACGCCACTGGCTCACTGCGTTCATCCACCGTGGCGATGGTGGACTACTTCGCCGAGTTCGCGCGGGATGACGTCGAGGCGGTCAAGCGCTTCGAAGCTCGCACCAAAGACCATCCAGCCGGCAACATGCACGCCTATATCGGGTTTTCCGAAATCAAGAAGCTGGAAGAAGAATTCCTGCCCAGCGCAGAAGTGCTGGCCAAATACGAAGGCTCGGTCGGCTTTCAGCCCTGATCCCTGCCAGCCGCAACCTGCAACGAGGAGACCCACAAAATGCGAACCACTTTGAACTTGCTGATCGCCACGGCTCTTGCCGCTTCCGGCATGGCCATCGCGCAAACCTACCCGGCAAAACCCATCCGCATTGTCGTTGTCAGCACCCCCGGCGGCAGTGTCGACACGCTTGCGCGGACCGTAGGCCCCAGACTGGCCGAGCGCTGGGGTCAGCAGGTCTTGGTGGACAACCGTCCCGGGGCCGGCGGCGCGATTGCGGCCGAGATCGTGGCGAAGTCGCCAGCCGACGGCCATACGCTGCTGATGGGCACCGTCTCTTCGCTGGCCACCAACGTCAGCCTGCGCAAGTCCCTGCCCTATGATCCGGTGAAGGACTTCGCACCGATCTCGCTGGTTGCAACCCAGAACCTGATGCTGCTGGTGCATCCTTCAGTACCGGCCAGATCCGTCCGCGAACTGACGGCCCTCGCGAAAAAACAGCCGGGCAAGCTGTCATTTGCCTCGGCGGGCAACGGCACCGGCGGCCATCTTTCGGGCGAGCTGTACCGGATGCTCGCGGGCATCGACCTGCTGCATGTGCCTTACAAGGGGGTTCAGCCGGCCCTGATCGACGTGGTTAGCGGCCAGGTCTCGATGACCTTCGCCAGCATCATCTCCGCGATGCCGCAGGTGAAGAACAACCGTCTGCTTCCTCTGGCAGTGACCGGCAGCCAGCGTTCCCCGGCGGCCAGGGAGCTGCCAACGATGATGGAAGCCGGCGTCAAGGGTTATGAATCGGCCACCTGGTATGGCCTGCTGGCGCCTGCCGGCACTCCGGCAGACATCGTCACCAAGCTCAATGCCGAAGTCGTGGCCATCCTGAAAAGCCCGGAAATGAACGACCGGCTGTCAAAAGAAGGCGCGGACCCGGTTGGCAACAGCCCTGCCGAGTTCAGCAAGTACATCCAGTCCGAAATCGAGAAATGGCGGAAGGTGATCCGGGCCGCCGGCATCCCGGCCCACTGATCTGCCGAACGCGGGGAACAACAAAAACACGCTCCCCGCACCGGCCTGGCTCTGCCCCTACCAGGCCACCGCGCCGCCGTCGACCGGGATGATCGCGCCGGTCATGAAATTCGATGCGGCCGAGGCCAGCACCACGACGATGCCCTTCAGGTCATCCGGTCCGCCGGTGCGGCCCAGCGGAATCTCGCGCTCGACGTTTTCCTTGTTCTTCACGTACATCTTCTCGTTGATCGGGGTCACGAAGAATCCCGGGCAGATCGCGTTGACCTGGATGTTGTGCTGCGCCCATTTCACTGCGAGGTCGCGGGTGAAGTTGACCAGCGCGCCCTTGCTCGAGCCGTAGGCGATCGAGTTGTAGGCCGCCGGGTTGCGGCCGACCAGGCCGGCGATCGAGGCGATGTTGATGATCTTGCCGCGTTTCTGCCTGATGAATTCGCGGCCCAGCGACTGCGCACAGAGGAAAGGCGCGGTGATGTTGAGATCGAAGACCTGCTGCCAGCGCTCGAGCGGCGTGTCCTCCGGCGGCGCCACCCAGGCGCGGCCGGCGTTGTTGACCAGTACGTCGACGCGGCCGAATTTTTTCAGCACCGCCTCTTTCATCGCCTCGACCTGGTCGGCCTTGGTGACATCGCAGCCGAGGGCCAGCGCCTTGACGCCGATCTTTTCAATCTGCGCCGCCGCGTCCTCGCAGACTTCGAGACGCCGCGAGCAGACCACGATGTTCGATCCCGCTTCAGCCAGCCCCTTCGCCATCTGCAGGCCGATGCCGGTGGCGCCGCCGGTGACGACGCTGACCTGGCCTTCGAGATTCATCAATTCCTGGACTCTTGCCATCTGGGTCTCCCGCAAAACTTAAAATGTCAATAAAATAAAATACTTATAAAATACCCGGGCGGAGGAACCTCAATCCTTCAGCAGCAAACCGGCGATGATGTTGCGCTGGATTTCCGAGGTGCCTTCATAGATGCGCACGATGCGCGCGTCGCGGAAAGTGGTCTCGATGCCGGCCTCGCGCATGTAACCCATGCCGCCGTGGATCTGCACCGCGGCATCGACGACGCGGCCCAGCGCCTCGGTCGCGAACAGCTTGGCGGTGGAGGCCTCCATCGTGCCGCGCTCGCCGCGCATCAGCGTGTCGATCGCGCGCTGCGTCAGCCCGCGCGCCGCATCTCGCGCGACCGCCATGTCGGCCAGCATCCACTGCAGGCCCTGGTGCTCAGCCAGCTTTTTGCCGCCCTGGCTGCGGGTTTTCATGTAATCCGCGGTCTGCTCGATCAGCTTGTCCATCATGCCGCAGCAGCGCGCGGACACCGTAACCCGGCCCGCGGTCAGCGTCTTCATCGCCTGCACATAACCCATGCCCTCGGCGCCGAGCAGATTCTCCACCGGCACTTCGCAATCGGTGAAGGACAGCGGCGCCGTGGTGCAGCCGTGCATGCCCATCTTCAGCTCGTTTTTGCCGATTTCGAAACCGGGCATGCCGCGTTCGACGACAAAGGCGGAAATGCCCTTGATGCCCTTGGACTTGTCGGTGATCGCCATCACCGTGAACACCTGCGCCAGGCCGGCGTTGGTGATGTAGATCTTTTCGCCGTTGAGGATGTAACGGTCCCCTTTTTTCACCGCGGTGGTGCGCATCGCCGCCGGATCGGATCCCGCCTGCGGCTCGGTCAGCGCGAAGGCGCCGACCCACTCGCCACTGGCCATTTTCGGCAGAAACTTCTGCTTCTGCGCGGCATTGCCCAGCGCGGTGATGCCGGTGGTGCTGATGCCGGTGTGGTTGCCGATCAGCGTGGCGAAACCGTAATTGGTCCGCCCCATGACCTCCTCGATCGCGCACTTGCCGGCGAGGTCGAGGCCGCTGCCGCCGTATTCCTCGGGGATGGTCAGCCCGAACAGGCCCATGTCGCGCGCAAGCCTGACGAGGTCGTCGGGGATCGCGTCGTTCTCCTCGATCCAGCGCGAACGCGGATCGACCTCGTCACGCACGAATTTCGCGACTTCGTCGCACAGCAGGCGGACTTCCTGGGGAACGGCCATGGCTCAGCCTTTCATGCGGATCAGCGCGTCGGCCGCCTTCACGCCCTGGCCCTTGGGCATCACGATCAGCGGATTGATGTCGAGTTCGGCGACACTGTCTTTCAGATCCACCGCCAGCGCCGACAGTTTCACCAGCGCGTCGGCCAGCGCGTCGACGTCCGCCGGCGGCTTGCCGCGGGCGCCGGCGAGCACCGGATAACCCTTGATCTCCTCGATCATCTCGCGCGCCATCGCCGGGGTAATGGGTGCCAGGCGGAAGGCCACGTCCTTCAACACCTCGGCGAAGATGCCGCCGAGCCCGAACATCACCGCAGGACCGAACAGCGGGTCGTTGGTGACGCCGACAATGGCCTCGATGCCGCCGCCGACCATTTCCTGCACCAGCACGCCGTCGATGCGCGCACCGGCCTTGTAGGCTTTCGCGTTGTTCAGGATCTCGTCGTACGCCGCGGCCACGGCGACGGCATCCGCCACGTTGAGCTTCACCGCCTTCGCCTCGGTCTTGTGCGAAATGTCGGCCGACTGCACCTTCATCGCCACCGGGAAACCGATCTTCTGCGCCGCGGCCACCGCGGCGTCGCGGCTGGTGGCCAGCTGCTCCTGGGTCACGGCAATGCCGTACTCGGCGAGCACCTGCTTGGCGGCGTACTCGGCGACGTCGCCGGTCTTGCCCTTCAGCATCTGCTGCGCCGCCGGACGGCTGATCACTGGCGGCTTGTCGTTTTTCTGCGCGGCGTTGCGGCGTCGGGCCTCGGCATACCAGGACACCGCCGCCAGCGCGCGGCCGCAGCGCACCGGCGACTTGTAGTGCGGGATGCGCGCGGCGTCGAGCGCGGCATAGGCCTCGGGTGCGACGGCGTCGCGCGCGCTCCAGGAAATGAAAATCGGCTTGTCGGTCTGCGCCGCCACCGACACGATTTCGCCGGCGACCTTCTGCGCGATCTCGCCCTGCAGCGAGGCGTTGATCATCGCAATGCAGTCCACGCCCGGATCGTCGTTGATCGCCTGCAGCGTGCGGTTGATCAGCGTCAGGTCGTTGAAGATCGCCGCGGTGACGTCCACCGGGTTGCCGACCGAGCCGAAGGACGGCACGAATTCCTTCAGCTTGGCGACGGTCTCCGGCGCGAGCTGCGCCATCCGCATGCCGCGGGCAACGATCTCGTCGGTCATCAGGATGCCGGCGCCGCCGGAAATGGTGATGATCGCCACGCGGTTGCCGCGCGGCAGGCGCTGCGCGCGCAGCGCGCGGCCGTAATCGACCAGGTCCTGGATGTCCTCGACCTGGATGATGCCTTTCTGTTTGAACGCCGCCTTGTAGAGCGCCATCGCGCCGCCGAGGTTGGCGGTGTGCGAGGCCGCAGCCTTCTGCCCCTGTTCGGTGTTGCCGACCTTCCACATCAGGATCGGCTTACCGGCGGCCAGCGCCCGGTCGCCGACCTCGAGGATGCGCCGCGCATCCTTCACGCCCTCGATGTAGGTGCCGATGATCTCGGTCTGCGGATCACGGATGAAGTAATCCATGAAGTCGAGCGTCGACACGCCGATCTCGTTGCCGGTGGTGACCATCTGGCGGAAGGGCAGCCCGCCGTCGAGCGAGGACAGGTTCATCACCGAGAAACCGAAGCCGCCGGACTGCGACACCATGCTCACCGTGCCCGCAGTGTAGTCGGCGTTGAACACCGAGCCGAAGCCGGCATAGACCCTGTCCGCCGGATTGATCATGCCCTGGCAGTTGGGTCCGATGACGCCGATGTTGTACTGCTTCGCGATGTCGGCCAGTTGCTGCTGCATCGCCACGCCCTGCCCGCCGGTTTCCGAAAAACCCGAGCTGAAGATGATGACGTAGGGAATCCCCTTCTTGCCGCAGGCCGTCAGCATGTCGGCTACGCGCGTCGCATTGACCAGGATCAGGCCGAGCTCCGGCGTTTCCGGCAGCGACTCGATCGAGGGCCAGCATTTGACGCCCGAAATCTCCTGGTATTTCGGGTTGATCGGGTAGAGCTTCCCCCGGTAGCCGTGCGACAGCAGGTGTTTCAGCGGCTGGCCGCTGATGGTGACGAGGTCCTGCGAGGCGCCGATGATGGCGATGGATTTCGGACTGAAGAAACGTTCGATGTCGGTACGCATGGAGGGCGTGAAGTTGTTTTGTTGTTGCGGCGGGAAGGCGACGATTATACGCCGCGGTCTCCGCGCCAAGCCCCGTGCTAAGATGAATCGCAAGTCGTTCAGGACCATATTATGAGCACCCCTGCCGCTGCCGTTCTGCCCTCGCGCCCCTTCCGCGATGTCTGGCTGATTTCCGCCGGGCACGGCCTGACCCACTGGTATCCCGCGACCTTCTACGTGCTGCTGCCGCTGATCGGCAAGGAACTCGGTCTCTCCTATACGCAGATCGGTTTCCTGATGAGCATGCAGCACATCGCCGGCGCGCTGTCCAACCTGCCCGGGGGCATGCTTGTCGACGCCATCGGCAAGAAGGGCTACCTGATGGCGGCCTCGCTGTTCTGGGTGGGTTTCCCGTATGCGCTGATGAGCCTGACCAACAGCATGTGGATGCTGGTGATCTGCCTGATGCTGGTCGGCATCGGCAACAACCTGTGGCATCCGGCGGCGATTCCGACGCTGGCCCACCAGTACCCGCAACGCAAGGGCCTCGTGCTGTCCTTCCACGGCATGGGCGGCAACATCGGCGAGGCGCTGGCGCCGATGGCCGCCGGCGCGCTGCTCGTCTGGTTCAGCTGGCGCGAAGTGGTGGTCATCAACATCGTGCCGGGGCTGGTGATGGCGACGCTGATCCTGGTGATGGTCGGCGCGCTGACCACCGTCCGCGAGAGCCGCAAAGACGATCACGTCAATGCCGGCAGCGGCGGCTGGAATGCGCGCCAGTACCTGCAGGACCTCGGCAGCCTGCTGCGCAACCGCGCGCTGGTGCTGATCTGCGTCAGCGGCGGCTTCCGCACGCTGACCCAGGTCGGGCTGATGGTGTTCCTGCCGGTGTATCTCGCCTACGAGCAGGGCTATTCGCCGATCGCCGTCGGCGTCTGCATGACCGTGCTGCAGGTCGCCGGCCTGATCGCCGGCCCGATCGCCGGCCACGTCTCTGACAAGTTCGGCCGCCGCCATGTCGTGCTGTCGAGCATGGTGCTCACCGGCGTGACCATCGTCGGCATGGTCTTCGCCGGGCAATCCTTCCTGTTCATCGTGTTCGTCGCGCTGGTCGGCTTCTTCCTCTACGCGATGCGGCCGGTGATGCAGGCCTGGGCGGTCGAGAACACGCCGAAGCGCCTGGCCGGCACGGGCGTCGGACTGCAGTTCACGATCCTGTCGGTCGGCGGCAGCATCGCGCCGGCGACCTTCGGCATCATCGCCGACACCTGGAGCGTCTACACCGCGTTCTACTGCCTCGCCGGCACCATCGTCGCCGCCAACCTGCTGGTGGTGTTCGTGCCGAAGGACGGTCCGCGCGCGGCGGCATGAGCTGGCAGCCCCGGCAGGAAATCGAGCTGGTCGCCGGCACGCCGGCCGGCGGCGGCCAGGACCGTCCGGCGCGCGCCCTGCTGCAGGTGCTGGCGGCCGAAGGCCTGATCGACGTTCCGGCGCGGCTGACCAACATCCCGGGCCGCGGCGGCGGCAACGCCTGGGACCACCTGGCCCGTCACACCGGCAATCCTCATGTGGTCGCGATCAACTCGCCGACCCTCATCACCAACCGCCAGCTCGGCGTCAGCGATTTCGACGACCGCGCGCTGACGCCGCTGGCGACGCTCTATACCGAATACATCGCCTTCCTGGTGCGTGCCGACTCGGCGATCAGCGATGGGGCGGCGCTGCTGGCGCGGCTGCGCCGGCCCGCGGACATCACCATCGCGATGGCCACCGCGCGCGGCAACACCAACCACATGGCGCTGGGGCGGCTCGCGCGCCACGCCGGCGCCGATCCGCGGGCGCTGCAGCTGCACGTCTTCGATTCGGCGCGCCATACCGTCGCCGACCTGCTCGCGGGTGAAGCCGAAGTCGCCGCGATCACCGCGGTCAGCGCCGCACCGGAACTCGCCGCCGGCCGCCTGCGCGCGCTCGCCGTTTCCGCACCGCGCCGCCTCGACGGGCTCTATGCCGCCACGCCGGTGTGGACCGAACTGGGCGTCGACTGCGTGATCGGCACCTGGCGCGGCGTCATCGGCGCCGCCGGACTCGATGCCGGGCAGGTCGCCTGGTGGGAACAGGCGTTGGGCCGGGCCGCGGCCAGTGCCGCCTGGCAACAGGAACTGCAGCAGCAGTACTGGCTCGACAGCTGGGCCGGCCCCGCCGCGACGCGTGAGTGGCTCGAGCGCGAGCGCGCCGCACTGGGCAGCAGCCTCGCCGAACTCGGCCTGCGCCCCTGACCGCAGCCGGTTGTTTAACGTAAGTATTTGTTTTTATTGATTAATTTGACATCCCCCGCTGTGGTATCCTTGTCGCCCCGCGTCGCCCCCGGCGGCGCCACGCAGTCACCCCACCGGAGTCGGCAACAATGAAGACCGAAGTACATGTCCACGGCAGCGTTTTCCTGTGCAAAGGCGTGCGCCTGGCGCAGGTCGAACTCGCGCTGCGCCCCTGGCTCGATTACGTGGACGCCGACCACCTCGCCGATGCCAAGAGCCTGGAGCGCGACGAACCGGGCATCGTCTACGATGCCGGCGAACGCGTCGTCAGCATCTGCTGGACCGGCGATGTCGGCCGCAGCTTCCACAACAAGCTGACCGAGGCCTGCAACAACCTCGGGCCGCTGACCGAGTACGCCTCGGAAGTCGAGATCACTTATTACCAGGACAGCGGCGAGGACGAGTTCCACCAGTTCTTCGTCGGCCCGACGCCGGAAGCGATCCACGAGTTTCGCCGCCAGTGCGTGGTCGAAGACCTCAACCACATGCTGTCGCGCCACCTCGGCAAGCAGGAAGTCGAGGAAGTCACGTCGCTGGTGACGAAGATGTTCGATGCCCACACGCCGCAGAAAACAGCGGGCAGCGGCCCGGCCACGACCGGCAGCTCGACCGTCATCCCGCTGCATCCGCGCAACCGGCACCTGCATTAAAGGCAGCGCGGAACGCTGAGTGATGAGCGCGGAGCGGGCAACCCGCTCCGCCGCCTAATTCCGTTTTTCGGAATCGCCCAGCTTCAGCGCGGGCATCCGCAGGTCGAAGAAAATCGTGGCAAAACGAATCAGCACAATCGCCGCCATGCCGGCATAAGCCGCCGTCGCGCGCTCGAAACCGCCGGCCTGCAGCAGCAGGTACAGCACGATGCCGGCAATCGCCGCGGTCGCGTAGATCTCGCGGTTGCGCAGCAGCAGCGGGATCTCGGCCAGCAGGATGTCGCGGAACACGCCGCCGGCAACGCCGGTCATCGTGCCGAGGATCACCGCGATGATGCCACCGAAACCGGCCGCCTCGGCGATGCCCGCGCCGCTGATCGCGAACAGCGCCAGTCCCAGTGCGTCCGCCGCCAGCAGCGCGCGCAGCGGAATCTCGCGGAAACGCACCAGCAGCAGTGTCAGCAGCGTCGCCGCGAGTATGGTCCACAGGTAGCCGGTGTCGGCCATCCAGAACACCGGGTTGCGGTCCATCAGCAGGTCGCGCAGCGTGCCGCCGCCGATCGCGGTCACCGTCGCGATCACCAGCACGCCGAACCAGTCGAGGTGCTTGCGCCCGGCCGCGAGCACGCCGCTGACGGCGAACACGGCGACGCCGAGATAGTCCATCAACTGCAGCGGCGTGATCGCAATGTCCATGTTGCCTAGCCTAACCCAACAGTTTGCCGCGCGCAGGATCAGCGGCGCACGGCGTCCGCTGCGTCCTGCGCAAGCCGGCCCGGTTCCTCAGGATCCGGGCTGGCGCTTCTTCAGCGCGTCCTTGCGGAAGCTGATCGTCGCCTCGGGATCAACCTTGACGTGGATGATCGCCGGCTTGCCCGCCTTCAGCGCATCGCGCAGCGCATCCGCGGTCTCGCCGGGCGCCGTCGGGTGGTAGCCGTTGCCGCCGGTCAGTTTCATGACTTCGTCGAAACGCGGGCTGTGGACATGGGCGCCGATGTAGCGCTCGTTGTAGAAATCGCGCTGGTAGGCGATTTCGGAGCCCCAGGTGCCGTTGTCCATCACGATGCCGATGGCGGGAATGTTGCTCGCCACCGCGGTGGTCATCTCGCCCATGGTCATGCCGAAGCCGCCGTCGCCCATCAGCGAGATCGCACGGCGATGCGGCGCAGCGACCTGGGCGCCCAGCGCCGCAGAGTAGGAAAAACCGACCATGCCGCAGTCCAGCGGCGTCAGCAACGCCGGCGCCTCGTAGCAGGGCAGCTGGTCGGTGGCCTGAAATCCTGTAGTGCCGGCGTCGAGCGAAAAAATCGCGTTGCGCGGCGCGGCCTTCCTGACCTCGGCGTAGATCACGTCGGGATGCATCGGCGTGCCGTCGCGCGCGCCCGAGGCTTCGCGTTCGGCCCACAGCGCCGCGCGCGCCTTGAAATACTGCTCGTTGCGCACCTGCCACGGCGCCGCGCCGGCCGCGACCGGCGCCATCAGCGCGAGCAGGCCGTCGATCACCGCGCCGGCATCGGCAGCCGCCGCCAGCACCACCGGGAAATAACGCCCCAGCGCCAGCGGATCGATGTCGACCTGGATGATTTTCGCGGTCGGCGAAATGTCGGTGTGCTTGTAGAAGGTGGTGTTGAAGCCGAGGCGCGTGCCGAGCGCGATGATCAGGTCGGCTTCGCGCGTCAGCTGGCTGGCCACCGGATTGCCGCGCGGGCCGACGCCGGCGGCGTGGAATTTGAAGTCCACCGGCAGGATGTCGGCGTGCCCTGCCGAACTGGTCACCGGGATCTGCAATTTTTCGGCGAGCATCGCGAGCTTGCCGCTCGCGCGCGACCACTTGATGCCGGCGCCGGCGTGGATCACCGGCTTTTTCGCGGCGAGGATCAGCTTCTGGATTTCGGCCAGCACCGCGGGGTCGGCGGCCGGCGGCCGGATCTCCGGCAGTCCCTGCGGCAGATCGACCTCGATGTCGTGGTTGAAAATGTCGCGCGGGATGTTGACCACCACCGGCCCGCGGCGCCCGCTGTTGGCGATGCGGAAGGCTTCGAGGATGAACTCGGGGATGCGGTCGGGCCGCGGCACCGTCATCACGCGCTTGGTCACCGGCAGGAACAGCGTGTTCTGGTCGATTTCCTGGAAGGCGTCGCGGCCGAGGTGTTCGGTCGCGGCAAGCCCGGTGATCGCCACCACCGGCGAATAGGCGAACTTCGCCTGCGCGAGGCCCAGCACCATGTTCGCCGAACCGGGGCCGGCCTGGCCGCAGATGAACACGCCGGGGGTCTGGGTCACCCGGCCGTAGGCATCGGCCATGTGCGCGCCGCAGTTCTCGTGACGCACGCCGATGTACTCGATCTCGTCCTTGAGGTCATACAAGGCGTCATACATCTCCAGCGTGCTCGAACCCATCAGGCCGAACACCTTCTTCACACCGGCGACACGCAGCGCCTCGACCGCGGCGACGCCGCAACGCATTTTTTTCATGGCCATGCCTGCTCCTTCCCTTTCCCGTTATTTCTTCAGCACATCCGGATTCGCGACGTTGATCGGCTTGCCGTCGATGAAAGCCAGGATCTGCTCGACCGCGGCACCGTAATAGGCCTCGTAGGTGCGCTCCTCGACGTATCCCAGGTGCGGCGTGCACACCACGTTGTCCATGCCGATCAGCGGATGGGCGGCGCCGAGCACCGGCTCATCCTCGTAGACGTCGATCGCGGCGCGGCCGGGTCGGCCCGCCTTCAGCGCGTTGACCAGCGCATCCTTCGCGATGATCGGCGCGCGGCTGGTGTTGACGATCAGTGCCGTGGTTTTCATGCGGCCGAGGTCCTCCGCGGTGACGATGCCGCGGGTGCCGTCGTTCAGCGGCAGATGGAGCGAAATCACGTCGGATTCGGCGAAAAAAGCCTCGCGCGACGGTGCGACCTCGTAGCCGGCCGTCTTCGCCTTGGCGGTCGAACCGTCGCGGCCCCAGCACCAGACGCGCATGCCGAAGGCCTTGCCGACCTGCGCGACGAGGCTGCCGATGCGGCCGTAGGCATAGATGCCCAGCGTCCTGCCGGACAGTCCGCTGCCCACCGAGCCCTGCCACTGGCCGTTTTTCAGGCGCTGCACTTCCTGCGGGATGCGGCGCAGCGCGGCGAGGATCAGGCCCCAGGCCAGTTCCGCGGTCGGATTCGGATTGCCGGCACCGCCGGCCGAGACCACGACGCCCTTCTCGGTACAGGCGGCGAGGTCGATGTGGTAGGCATTGCGGCCGGTCTGGCTCAGCAGCTTCAGCTTCGGCAGCTTCTCGATCACCGCGCGCGGCATTTTAGAGCGCTGCTGGGTCAGCACCAGGATGTCGGCATCCTGCAGGCGCGCGGCGAGTTTCGCCGGATCCTTTTCGGTGTCGGTGAAGGCGACGAGTTCGTGGCCGGCCAGCTTTTTCGCGCAGTCGAGCCTGCGGAAGGCGTCCTGGTAGTCGTCGATGATGGCGATTTTCATGGTGTTACCTCCGGAAGAAACGGTTGATGACGGATTTCAGCGCCGCCGGCTGAGCACGCCGCCGGCGCCCAGCATCGCGGCATTGGCGAGGAAGACCGGCGTCACGCCGAATGCGGTGCCGATGGCGCCGAAAAACAGCGGCACCACGATATGTGTCAGGTTGTTGATGCTCATGCGCAGGCCCAGCGCCTCGCCGGTGCGCCCTTCCGGCGCGCGCGCATAGATCATCATCAGCGTCAGCGGCTGGCCGCAGCCGGTGCCGAGCCCGAGCAGGAAGGCGATCATCGCGAGCAGCAGGCCGCTCTCGACCAGCGGAAACAGCAGGTAGGTGCCGGCGGCGATGAATATGGAGCCCACCAGCACCTGCTCCTCGCCGAGCCGCGACACGATCTGCGGCAGCACGATGCGCACCAGGAAAGCCGCCGCCGCGAACATCGCCAGCACCATGCCGATTGCGGAGGCCGAGAGCCCGATCGCATGGCCGTAGATCGGCATGTAGAACTGGAACAGGTCGATGGCGGTCAGGATGATGCCGCTGGTGATCAGCGTGCGCCGCAGCGGCGCATTGCCCAGCAGTCCCACGGCATAACCGCCGGCCTCGTCGTTCTTCGACTTGCCCCCGCTCAGCGCCGCCAGCCGGGGGCCCGCACCCAACAGTATGATGGCCGACACCACCTGGAACACCGCAATGCACAGGTAGCCCGCGGCATGCCCGAAGCTGTCGATGGCGAAGCCGGCGATCAGCGGACCGACAAAACCGCCGGAGGCGATCATCAGGCTCAGGTTGCTGAAGTTGCGGGTGCGGGCTTCGACGCTGCTCAGCATGCCGACCAGGCTCTGCATCGACACGTTGTAGAACACGAAGGAAAAGCCGATCAGCAGCGCCGACAGGTAGAGCATGTTCAGCGAGGGCAGCAGGCCGGGCAGCAGCAGCGACAGCGCGATGCCCAGCGTGCCCAGCGCCAGCGGCCAGCGCACGCCGAAGCGGTCCGACAGCTTGCCTGCGTACAGCGCCAGCAGCATCGGGCACAGCGAATACAGCGCGACGATCACCCCGAGCATGATCTGCGGCGCGCCCAATTCCAGCGCGAACAGCGACACCAGCACCTTGCTGCCGCGGAAGGCGCTCATGTTGACCAGCACCACAAACAGGACCAGGGCAATCGGCATGCGGCGTCCCCTCTCAGCCCGGCCGCTTGCGGGCGTACCAGTTGCCCGCGGCGATCACGCCGGCACTGACCCAGAACACCGGCGCGAGGCCAAAGGCCGAACCCACGGCGCCGAACAGCGCCGGCACGGCGACGTGCATCGAATTGTTGATCGCGATGCGCAGGCCCAGCGATTCGCCGGACCTGCCCTGCGGCGAATGCTGGTAGCAGAGCATCACCGTCAGCGGCTGGCCGAGGCCCATGCCGAGGCCGAGCACGAAGCAGATCAGGCCCAGCACAAGGCCGCTGCTGAAAAACGGTATCAGGATGAACATCGCCGCGGTCAGGAACAGCGAATAAAGCAGCGTCGTTTCCTTGCCGTAATGGGCGGCCAGCAGCGGCAGCAGCGCGCGGGACACGAAGGTCGCCGCCGCCGCCGCGCCGAGCACCATGCCGATCGCCGAGGCCGACAGACCGGCCTGGTGGCCGTAGAGCGGCATGTAGAGCTGGAACAGGTCGATGCCGGTCATCACCACCGCGCTGGCGATCAGCACCCGGCGCATGTCGGCATCGCGGAACAGGTCGAGCATGCTCTGCCCGGCGGGCGCCGGCGCCGGCCGGCGGCGCAGCGGGATGCGCCGGGCCAGCAGCAGTATGGTGGCAACCGAGGTGGCGCCCAGCGCTCCCATGACCAGGTAGGCCGGCACATGGCCGAGGTGGTCAATCGAGAAACCGGCAACCACCGGGCCGATGAAATCGGCCATCGCGACAATCAGCGCATAGTTGTTGAAATTGCGGGTGCGCGCCTCGCCCTCGCCGAGAGAGCCGACCAGCGACTGCAGCGCCACCTGCCCGAGAATGAAACCGAAGCCGGTGACCAGCGCGGCGACGAACAGCAGCGGCAGGCTCGATGCAAACCACGGCAGCGTCACGCCCAGCGTGCAGGCCACCATGCCGAAAATCACCGGTATCCGCGAGCCGTAACGGTCGGCAATGCGCCCGGCGGCCACCGCCATCAGCAGCGGAAACACGCCATAGGCGGCCAGCAGCAGGCCGATGTGCAGCGGCGTCGCGCCGAGTTCCAGCGCGTACAGCGTGTTCAGCACGCGCGCGCCCTTGTAGGCGCTGTTCCACAGCACCACCACCGCCATGATCTGGTAGATGGTGATGAGGCGGTTCTGGAGCGCGGCGGACGGAGCGGACATGGGAGAGCCGCATTTTACCGCAGCAGGGCACGGCGCCCCGGGCCAAGTCCATGAAGTAGAATGCCTTCCTTTGTCTGCAAGCCATGCCCCTGCCCGCCCTGCGCGCTCTGCGCCACCGCAACTTCCGGCTGTTCCTCACCGGCCAGATCTTTGCGCTGGTCGGCTACTGGATCCAGATGGTGGCCCAGAGCTGGCTGCTCTACCGGCTCACCGAATCGGCCACGCTGCTCGGGCTGCTGGCCTTCGCCAGCAGCCTGCCGATCCTGCTGCTGTCGCCGGTCGCCGGCTGGTGGGCCGACCGCTGCAACCTGCACCGCACGATGTTCGCGACGCAGATCCTCGAGCTGCTGCAGGCGGCCACGCTCGCCGGGCTCGCGCTGGCCGGCATCATCGCGCCCTGGCACATCATCACGCTGGCGATGTTCATGGGCATCCTGGTCGCGGTCGAACTGCCGATCCGCCACGCCTACCTGCTGGAACTGGTCGACGGCAAGGAAGACCTGCCCAACGCCATCGCGCTGACGTCATTGATGGCCAACAGCGGACGCATGGTCGGCCCGGCGCTGGCCGGCGTGCTGATCGGC